>ERZ773038.1780-NODE-1780-length-11729-cov-3.631232_pt1 | contig 11729 bp, 8 predicted proteins | sample MGYA00511665_ERZ773038 | MGnify/ENA primary metagenome ERZ773038 (study PRJEB29015, sample SAMEA2737966) | human oral metagenome | biome: human oral; feature: human-associated habitat; material: dental | place: China | collected 2028 ... | reverse complement strand
TGAGAGGTAAGAGAAAATTCTTCTTACCTCTTTTTTGCGAGATAATATCAATAGACTTAACTCTAATAAAATTGTATATTAATCTATATTATGTATATTTTATGTTTATTTATAGAAGGGGAGGTAAATATGAAACAAAAACAAAAATGGCTCATTTTATTGGTTACTGTAATGTCACTCTTTTCATTAATTTTTTTAGCAAAGGAACAATCCGTTGCTTCTGAAGTAAAAGAACTTGAAAAAGTAGTGACAGGAGTTGCTTTATTAGATCAATTAGACAACACATTGGAACCTGACAAAGATGGAGTGTATCAATTAAGAACGAATCAAGGATATCGTTTGAGAATGACTTTTGATTTGTCAAGATATAATGGAAATCTATCAAATGGTGATAATTTTAAAATAAATATTCCTGCACCTGTATCATTATACGGAAATAATGATATGGAATTAGTCGACCCTACTACTAATGTGACAATTGCGGATTTGAAGTTTAACGATAATGGAGACGAACAAGGGGGTACCATCACGGTTACTCTTAAAAATCTAGAGGAGTACTTAAAAGCGAAGGGTGCTAACGTCGTTAAGGATGTTAATGGGAATTTTTCTCTAAACTTTTTATACAAAAAAGACCTTACGAATCATAAATTAGTATTAGATTCTAAGTCGTTAGTAGAGACTTTTGAACAAACCCATACAACAACGACACAACAAGCAAGACCAACCGTTGGATATGAAAATTTCGCAAAAAATGGGGGAACAGCCCAAAAAATTTCTTGGACTTCTGATAAGCTAAAAGAAATTGGTTCAGTAAGTTCTGGTCAGTTCCTTTCAAGATGGAGAGTTCGTGTAAATACGGGGGGACAAGATAACGGTCCTAACTTGGTATTAAACGATGACTTACCAAATGACTCAAGTGTTGCAGCTATTCAATATATTCCAGAATCGTTAAAAGTGTACCGTTCTCCTTCTCTAACAGATAGAACATCTGCGACTCAAACAGACTCGGTTCTATTAACAGAAGGGGTCGAATATACCGTTAATTGGAATGAAAATTATACGAATTTTAGTGTGACTTTTAAAGATGGTTCTCAAAAATATTATGTAACTTATGATACTACGACACCAAATAATGGTGATAAGGTAAAAAATGTTATTACTCTTGCTAAAGAAGATGGGACATTATTAACACAAAGAAGTAATGTTACAAGAACTGCTTTTGAAGCAACAGCCACTTCTTTGTATTCAGGGACGATTGTTGCGTCGACTGCGTATCAAATTCGAATTGTAAAAGTAGATACCTTTAAACTAAACCCTGTTGCTGGTGCAGTATATGAAATTACAGATCCAGATGGTGAAAAATTTGAAGTAACAACGGATGAAAAAGGGATTGCTACTTCAAAAGCATTTGATGCAAAATATGTTGGTCAAACTTTTACGATTAAAGAGAAAAAAGCACCTGCTGGATATGAGATCGATGACAAAACGTATACATTGGTTCTTGGAAAAGATGGGGTGTCTTTAAACTTAAAAGATAAGCCAATTACGACGACAACTACGACAACGACAACAACAACGGAAGCACCAACGACAACAGTAGCGCCTACAACAACGGAAGCTCCAACAACAACGGAAGCTCCAACGACAACGGAAGCTCCAACGACAACGGAAGCTCCAACGACAACAGTAGCGCCTACAACAACGGAAGCACCGACGACAACAGTAGCGCCAACGACAACAGTAGCTCCAACGACAACGGAAGCTCCGACAACAACATCTGTTTCAACAACAGTTACTACGACAGAGTCTAGAACGGATAGTCTAAGCACTACTCAAAACTCAACAAGTAATTCAGGCGTCATCAACGGAATCCCTTCTGAGGACACTTCGAAGGAAGAGTCTCAAAAGGACACAGAGTTGCCAAATACTGGAACATCTGTTGGAAATACTGTTATGGTAGCGATGATGCTAATTCTTTCAGCAACAACTCTTCTTTTCTTTAGAAAAAAAGAGGCTTTCAATAAATAATAGATAAATAAAAAAAGAAGCAGAAATTTCTGCTTCTTTTTTATTGAATCAATGATTTTAGAGCCGCCTAGGGGAGTCGAACCCCTGTTATAAGAACCGGAATCTTATGTGATATCCACTACACTAAGGCGACATTCGAATAATAGTGTACCTAATTTTAAGGAGTTATGCAAGTTTGGTTTGATGAGGGTTTAAATTTTAAACAAATTCGTGTATAATAGATTTATTCTAAATTGAATTTTCTTTTTTCACCTGAGATCTATGTGAATTTTTAGCGTGTTATCTGTGAAAAAGTAAGGAGAAAGGGGATAAAAATGATTAAAAACAAGAAGTTAACTGTTCTTTTAATGACATTATTGGTTGCTCTTTTTGTAATATTTCAACAACCTAAAATAGAATCTGCGGTTGTGGATAATGTGATTACAAGAATAGATATACAAAATAGCCAAGGAGAACCTTTAACTCAGGGCGTTGGTTCTTGGGAGAACTTTCGTTTAAATGCAGAGTTTGCATTTAATAATGGTCAAGTACAGCCAGGAGATACTGCAACGATTCAATTGCCTGAAGAGGTAATATTTGTCGGAAAATCATTTGAAATTCGTGATGTGAACGGACAAGTAGTAGCGAATGCAACCATTGACTCTACAAGTAAACAAGCTATATTAACCTTTACAAACTATGTAACACAGCGTGCAAGTTTCTCAGGGAACTTCACTATGACGGTTCGTATCGACCACAATGTAGCGCGTACAGCACAACAAATTCCTTTAACAGTAACCGTAAACCACACTCCAATGTATTCAGGAGTTGTCAATTATACTGGGATTGCCGGAATGGAACCTCAAGATTTCGCTAAATCTGGTTGGCAAGATCCAAACGATAATAGCAAGTTACATTACATTATATATGTTAACCAAAATTATCTTAATTTTACGGATATAATGATTGGTGATACAATTCAATACGAAAATGCGAAGATTGATAAATCAAGCTTTAGAGTGATATCTGGAACTTGGTATACAGATACAACAGACAATTCTATTCGTCTAGGGTATCAAGAAGACGTAACAGCAAGTTATAGTCCACAGTTTTCAGCAGATGGCAAGTCGTTCACGTTGAGTTTAAAACCATTTAATCCAAACCGAGGTTACTATGTAAAATACGATGTGGATTTACTAGGTGCTCCAGCAAATGGAATGCTTTTAAATAACAACGCTACGATGGAAGATTCGACGGGTTGGAAATCGGTAGCAGATGCTCAAATTGTTTACCAAGAAGATGGTGGTAATGCAAGAAGTAATATTTTCAAAGTGGAATTAACGAAAAAATCAGACACTGGTGAAAAACTACAAGGCGCGGAATTCGGATTATATTATGAAGGAACACTAGTGAAAACCGCAAATTCCGATGCTAACGGCGTTGTAACTTTTGATAGTTTAATCAAACCAAAATACACGATTAAAGAAACAAAAGCGCCAGCCGGATATGTTCTCTCCGAGGAAGAGATTACAGTAAACGTAGCAGATGCAGCCAATGGCGTTGTTCGTAAAGATGTAGTGAATAAGGCAGAAACCACTACTACAACTACTACAACGACAACAGAAGAACCAACAACGACTACTACTGCACCGACAACAACAACGACTACCCAATCTACAACGTCTTCAACGACGACAACGGAGTCTACAACAGAATCTACGACAACAGAAATGCCAACATCTTCATCAACAACAACAGAAACTAGTACGACTGAAGGATCTACTACAGAAACAACAGTGACGCCAAGAGAGTCCACGACTACTTCTGAAGCTGATCTTCCAAAAACTGGAACTTCTGCGACTATTTTTACTACGATTGCAGGTGCTCTTAGCGTATTAGGTGGATTTGCGATTTTAATGAATCGTAAAGACGTAGACGTAAATCGTTAAAAATAAAATATGATTTGTATAAAAGACTGGAATGATTTCCAGTCTTTTTTGTTGAAAAGAGAGCAAAAAAGTATACGAAGAGAGCAACATTACCATATATGGTAATTACCAAATATGGTAATGTTTAAGTGGGAGGGAAAAATATGAAAATAGAACATCAGATTGATCCAAGAACGTTAGAGTTTGTGGATAGTAGACCGTATAAAGAGAAGATAAAAATGCTTGCTGCTCTTAAGCTGTTGGATAAGGAAGGATTAAGTCCTGCGATACTCGAAATGTGGGGGAATAAAACGAAGACTAAATTGAACATTCCAGTTGTATATACTAAAGAGGAGGCTTTAAAAAATGGATCAAAATCTGAAGCGTTCGATAGCAGGCTTGTCATTCGATTGGGAGAACTACGAAAAAGACTTAGATTTAGATTTCACTCTAAAAGAAATGGCAGCAAGGATTACAGAGTTGAGACTTGTGTCCGGACTCTCTCGTACCGAGTTTGCAGAAAAGGTTGGGATAAAACCAGCACATTTGTCACGGTTAGTTTCAGGACACCATAATCCCTCGATTTTATATTTGGAGAAGATAGCTCAAAAAGTCGGAGCCCATTTAGAAATTTCTTTTGTGATGGACGACGGAGAAACCTGCCATGAAAAGATTAATAAGCAAATCGGGACGAAATGTGTCCCTGTGCATCATAGATCTTAACCAATTTGTAATATGCGTATAGTTGCATTTTTATTGTTTTATGGTAAAATATACATGTATTCAGCAATAGACGTTCAAAGATACTAGAAAAATAGTGGGACGTAATTAGGCCCTGTTAGGAAGCGATTGGAGGAAGGTTTCGATGAATTATCTTAATCTATCTCATTTATTGGTTCCAGAAAGCAGAGTTGCACTTCAAATGCGTTTTCGTATCTTACAAGCTATTGCAACGTATCAACCCATTGGACGTAGGGCACTTGCAAAAGTGGTTCAAATGTCTGAGAGAACACTTCGTAATGAATGTGAGGCGATGAAGAAATTAGACCTCATCGAAGTGAAAGGCGTAGGAATGCATCTTACGGAAATTGGCGAATTTATATTAGAACGTTCGGATGATTTAAAAAACAACTTTATTCAGATGAGTCTGGTGGAACATAAGGTGGCTAAAACCTTAGGCGTTCAGTATGTAAAAGTTGTAGATGATCCGGCAAAAACATCTGAGTTGGTACAAGAAATTATGGATGTGCTTTTACCGCTTGGAACTTCCATTATTGCCATCACGGGTGGTCAAACGATGGTCCGTGTCAGCGAAGGATTCACAAAAGAGATTTCAGTGAACCGAGACCTAACGATTGTTCCTGCAAGAGGGGGAATGTTTGGTTCGATGCTGATTCAGGCGAATAATGTCAGTGAAAAAATGGCAACTGGAATTGGTGCCCATCATGAAGCGCTCTTTGTTCCAGAACATGTCCAACAAGCAACTTATACGCCCTTAATGCAAGAACCTTCCGTCGCAAAGACGATAGGTCTCATGAAAAAGGCGGAGTGTTTGTTATATAGCGTTGGAAGTGCTATTATTATGGGAGAGAGACGTGGCCTCTTGGAAGAACAAATGGCTACGTTAAAAGAGAAGAAAGCAATTGGCGAAGCATTCGGTTGTTTCTTCGATGCAGAAGGAAATGTGGTGTTAAAAATTCCACGAGTAGGGCTGCATCTTAGTGATTTATCTACGATTCCACATTCGATTGCCGTTGTGGAAGGCGAAGAGAAGGCAGCTGCTTTAAAAGCATATGCCAAATTAGCTCCGGTAGATCGCACCTGGTTTGTGATTGACAAGGAGACATCAGAGTTGGTTTTGAACGGGGCAACCCGCAAAAAATAAAATAAAAATTCCTAGGAGGAAAAACTATATGACAGTTAAAGTTGGTATTAACGGTTTCGGACGTATCGGTCGTTTAGCATTCCGTCGTATTCAAGATGTGGAAGGATTAGAAGTTGTTGCAATCAATGACTTAACAGACGCTAAGCAATTAGCTCACTTGTTAAAATATGATTCAACTCAAGGACGTTTCAACGGTGAAGTTGAAGTGTTAGATGGTGCTTTCCGCGTTAACGGTAAAGAAGTTAAAGTACTTGCTAACCGTAATCCTGAAGAATTACCATGGGGTGAACTAGGCGTTGATATCGTATTAGAATGTACTGGTTTCTTCACTTCTAAAGAAAAAGCTGAATTACACTTAAAAGGTGGCGCTAAACGCGTTGTTATCTCTGCTCCTGGTGGAAATGACGTTCCTACTGTTGTATTCAACACAAACCACGACATTTTAACAGGTAAAGAAACTGTTATCTCTGGTGCTTCATGTACTACAAACTGCTTAGCTCCAATGGCTAAAGCATTAAACGATAAATTCGGTGTTGTTGAAGGTTTAATGACAACAATCCACGGTTACACTGGTGACCAAAACACATTAGACGCACCTCACGCAAAAGGTGACTTACGTCGTGCTCGTGCTGCAGCAGTAAACATCGTTCCTAATACAACAGGTGCTGCTAAAGCTATCGGATTAGTAATCCCAGAATTAAACGGAAAATTAGACGGAGCTGCACAACGTGTTCCTGTTCCAACAGGTTCATTAACTGAATTAGTAACAGTTTTAGAAAAACCAGTTACTGCTGAAGAAATTAACGCAGCTATGAAAGAATTAGCAAATGAATCTTACGGTTACACTGAAGATCCAATCGTTTCTTCTGATATCGTAGGTATCACTTATGGTTCATTATTCGATGCAACTCAAACTAAAGTAATGACTGTAGGCGACAAACAATTAGTTAAAACTGTTGCTTGGTACGATAACGAAATGTCATACACTGCACAATTAGTTCGTACTTTAGAATACTTTGCAAAACTATAATTTAAACTATAGATTTAGCTAATCGTATCTATTTTCTCAGGGCGATGGAAGCATTCGCTTCCTCGCCCTGTTTTCATAATGTGAGTAATGCACTCGCTCCAAATAAAAATGTAGGAGGCTATTTTATGGCTAAAAAAATCGTTACAGACTTACAAGTTGAAGGCAAAAAAGTTTTAGTTCGTGTGGACTTTAACGTACCTTTGAAAGATGGCGTGATTACAGACGATAACCGTATCGTTCAAGCATTGCCAACAATCAAATACTTAGTTGACCACAATGCGAAAGTGATTTTATTCTCTCACTTAGGTAAAGTGAAATCAGAAGAAGACAAAGCTAAATTGAGCTTACGTCCAGTTGCAGAACGTTTATCTGAGTTATTAGAAAAACCAGTGACTTTCGTTCCAGAAACTCGTGGAGAAAAGTTAGAAGCTGCTATTAATGCACTTAACGAAGGCGATGTTTTATTATTCGAAAATACTCGTTTCGAAGATTTAGATGGCAAGAAAGAATCTAAAAACGACCCTGAATTAGGTAAATATTGGGCTTCTTTAGGCGATTTATTTGTTAATGATGCTTTCGGTACAGCTCACCGCGCGCATGCTTCAAACGTTGGTATTGCTAGCCAATTAGAATCAGCTGCTGGATTCTTGATGGAAAAAGAAATCAAGTTCATCGGTGGTGCAGTAGATAACCCAGAACGTCCATTCGTGGCAATCTTAGGTGGAGCGAAAGTTTCAGACAAGATCGGTGTTATCAACAGCTTATTAGACAAAGCGGATAAAGTTCTTATCGGTGGAGGAATGGCTTACACATTCTTCAAAGCAATGGGACGTGAAGTAGGTCTTTCATTATTAGAATTAGACCGCGTTGAATTAGCAAAAGAAATTATGGAAAAAGCTGGCGACAAATTAGTGTTACCAATCGATAACGTTGTTGCTAAAGAATTCTCTAACGATGCTGTAGCTACAATCGTTGCTTCAGATGCGATTCCAGCAGACCAAGAAGGTTTAGATATCGGACCTAAGACAGTTGAATTATTTGCAAGCTACTTAAAAGATGCAAAAACTGTTGTATGGAATGGACCAATGGGTGTATTCGAATTACCAAACTTTGCTAAAGGAACAATCGGTGTATGTGAAGCGATTGCGAACCTTGAAGGCGCAACTACAATCATCGGTGGTGGGGACTCAGCTGCTGCTGCAATCTCACTAGGCTACGCTGACAAATTCACTCACATTTCAACAGGTGGTGGAGCTTCTCTAGAATATCTAGAAGGTAAAGAACTACCAGGTGTTGCTGCTATCAGTGATAAATAATTTTAAATATTAAAAGGAGATGTTGTGTATATGCGTAAACCAATTATTGCCGGAAACTGGAAAATGAATAAAAACCCAAAAGAAACTCAAGCTTTTGTGGAAGCTGTTGTTGGTAAATTACCTTCAGGCGAACGCGTAGAAAGTGCTATCGCTGCTCCTGCAGTGGACTTAGTCACTTTATTAGAATATGCGAAAGGTTCAGAATTAAAAGTAGCTGCTGAAAACTGCTACTTTGAAGATGCTGGTGCTTTCACTGGTGAAACTTCACCTAAAGTATTAGCTGAAATGGGCGTGCACTACGTAGTCATCGGCCACTCAGAACGTCGTGAATATTTCCACGAAACTGACGAAGATATCAACAAAAAAGCACATGCTATTTTCAGAAACGGCTTAACACCAATCATTTGTTGTGGTGAAACATTAGAAACTTACGAAGCAGGAAAAGCTTCTGAATTCGTAGGCGGACAAGTTTCTGCAGCATTGAAAGGTTTATCAAACGAGCAAGTATCATCATTAGTGATTGCTTATGAACCAATCTGGGCTATCGGAACTGGTAAATCAGCATCTCAAGATGACGCTCAAAAAATGTGTAAAGTTGTTCGTGACGTAGTAGCAGCTGACTTCGGTCAAGAAGTTGCTGACAAAGTTCGCGTTCAATACGGTGGATCTGTAAAACCAGAAAACATTGCTGAATACATGGCTTGTCCAGATGTGGACGGAGCTCTTGTAGGTGGAGCAAGCTTACAACCAGATTCATTCTTAGCTTTATTGGAGGCAGTAAAATAATGGCAAAATCACCAGTTGCAATCATTATCTTAGATGGTTTCGGATGGAGACCAGAAGTTGAAGGTAATGCCGTTGCACAAGCAAAAAAACCAAATTTTGATCGTTATTATAACGAATTCCCTCATACAACATTAAAAGCTTCTGGATTAGATGTAGGTCTACCAGATGGCCAAATGGGGAACTCAGAAGTAGGTCATACAAACATCGGTGCTGGTCGTATCGTTTACCAAAGCTTAACTCGTATCGACAAAGCGATTTTAGATGGTGAATTCGAATCAAACCCAGCATTAAACGGTGCTTTTAACCACGTAAAAGAAAATGGCTCTGCATTACACTTATTCGGATTATTATCTGATGGTGGGGTACACAGCCACATCAACCATTTATTAGCATTAGTGGAAACAGCTAAAGCAAAAGGAATCGACAAAGTGTACATTCATGCATTCATGGATGGACGTGACGTAGATCCTAAAGCTGGTCCTTCTTACATCAAAACATTAGAAGATAAATTAGCTGAAGTAGGCGTTGGTGAAATCGCAACAGTGTCAGGTCGTTACTATGCAATGGACCGTGACAAACGTTGGGAACGTGTGAAATTAGCTTATGATGCTATCGCTCATAGCGAAGGGCCACAATTCGAAAGCGCACAAGCTGTTATCGAAGATAGCTATGCTAAAGACGTTACAGATGAATTCGTTATTCCATCAGTAATCGTTAAAGATGGCAAACCAGTGGCAAAAGTAGAAGACAATGATGCAATCATCTTCTTCAACTTCCGTCCTGACCGTGCAATCCAATTATCAAATGCGTTCACTGATAAAGAGTGGACAAACTTTGACCGTGGTGCACGTGCTACAAACGTTAAATTTGTGACAATGACTTTATATAATCCAAGCGTGGATGCAGAAGTAGCATTCCCACCAATTCCAATGACAAACGTTCTTGGTGAAGTGTTATCTAAAGCTGGTCTTGCACAATTACGTATTGCTGAAACAGAAAAATATCCACACGTAACATTCTTCATGAATGGTGGACGTAACGAAGAATTCCCTGGCGAAAACCGTATTTTAATTCCTTCTCCAAAGGTTGCAACTTACGACTTGAAACCAGAAATGAGTGCTTACGAAGTAGGAGATGCATTATACAACTCAATCATCAATGATGAAAATGATGCCATCATCTTGAACTTCGCAAACCCAGATATGGTTGGACACTCAGGAATGTTAGAACCAACTATCAAAGCGATTGAAGCAGTGGACGAAAACTTAGGTAAAGTGGTGGATGCCATCCTTGAAAAAGGCGGTAGCGCAATTATCTTTGCGGACCACGGTAACTCAGAAACAATGATTACACCAGAAGGAACACCACATACTGCACATACAACAGTGCCAGTACCAGTGATTGTTACGAAGAAAGGTGTTACATTGCGTGAGGGTGGACGTTTAGCAGACGTTGCTCCAACAATGCTTGATCTATTAAATGTTGAAAAACCAGCAGAAATGACTGGAGAAACATTGATCGAAAAATAAAGAAAACCTTAGGAATTCTTGAAAGTCTATAGGTTTTCGATTAAAATAATAACGTACAAAATAAAATTTAAAGGAGTTAATAAATCATGCCATTTATTACAGATGTATTAGCAAGAGAAGTACTAGACTCACGTGGAAACCCAACAATCGAAGTTGAAGTTTACACAGAAAGTGGAGCGTTCGGACGCGGTATGGTTCCTTCAGGAGCTTCAACTGGTGAATACGAAGCAGTTGAATTACGTGATGGCGACAAATCTCGTTACTTAGGAAAAGGAGTTCAAAAAGCAGTTGACAATGTGAACAACATTATCGCTGAAGCTATCTTAGGTTATGATGTTCGTGAGCAAATGGCGATCGACAAATTAATGATCGAATTAGATGGTACTCCAAACAAAGGTAAATTAGGAGCTAACGCAATCTTAGGCGTATCTATCGCTGTAGCACGCGCAGCTGCTGACTACTTAGATCAACCTTTATACCAATACTTAGGCGGATTCAACACTAAAGTATTACCAACACCAATGATGAACATCGTAAACGGTGGATCTCACTCAGATGCTCCAATCGCATTCCAAGAGTTTATGATCTTACCTGTAGGTGCTCCTACATTCAAAGAAGCTTTACGTTGGGGAGCTGAAGTATTCCACAACTTAGCTAAATTATTACACAACCGTGGTTTATCAACTGCAGTAGGTGATGAAGGTGGATTCGCTCCAACATTCGAAGGAACTGAAGATGCTGTAGAAACAATCTTAGCTGCAATCAAAAAAGTAGGTCTAGAACCTGGTAAAGATGTTTACTTAGGATTTGACTGTGCTTCATCTGAATTCTTCAAAGATGGCGTATATGACTACACAATCTTCGAAGGTGAAAAAGGTGCTAAACGTACTCCAGCTGAACAAGTAGAATACTTAGCAGAATTAGTTGAAAAATACCCAATCATCACAATCGAAGACGGCTGTGACGAAAACGACTGGGATGGATGGAAATTATTAACTGAACGCTTAGGCGGTAAAGTTCAATTAGTTGGTGACGACTTATTCGTAACTAACACTGAAATCTTATCTCGTGGTATTGAACAAGGTATTGCAAACTCAATCTTAATCAAAGTAAACCAAATTGGTACTTTAACTGAAACATTAGACGCTATCGAAATGGCTAAAAAAGCAGGATATACTGCAGTAGTATCTCACAGATCAGGAGAAACTGAAGATGATACAATTGCTGATATTGCAGTTGCTACAAATG
>ERZ773038.1764-NODE-1764-length-11808-cov-8.339233_pt1 | contig 11808 bp, 8 predicted proteins | sample MGYA00511665_ERZ773038 | MGnify/ENA primary metagenome ERZ773038 (study PRJEB29015, sample SAMEA2737966) | human oral metagenome | biome: human oral; feature: human-associated habitat; material: dental | place: China | collected 2028 ... | reverse complement strand
TCAAGTTCGTCAAGGTGGATGTGGACGCCAACCCGGCCACGGCCCGTTCCTACGGTGTGCGATCCATTCCGACCTTCGCGGTCGTGCGTGACGGTGAGGTCTTCCACCAGTTCAGCGGCTCGCGTCCGAAGGCCTCCTTCAAAGCAGAGGTGGAGAAGGTCCTGGCCTGACACCGGGCGCCCACACACACTCACTTTCACGCGTCGGCCTCACCGAGCCACCTCGCACGAGTGGATCGATGGGGCCGACGTCCTGCCTCACCAGTTGTCTGATGTCCTGTTCCACCGTGAGAGCGACCGTCACCACACCTGTCGCCCACAGTCACCGCCCCGTAGAATCGGCCCGGAATCGCAAGCGGCACCAAGGCATGCGACACGGCAAGAAGGCGGCACATGCAGTACACCCAGTACATCTCCACCCGCGGCCAGATGGCACCCGCAGGGTTCACGGACGTTCTTCTGGCGGGCCTCGCGCCCGACGGCGGCCTGGCGGTCCCGAGCCGATTGCCCGACCTTGATCCCAAGCAGATCGAGGCCTGGAGGCCCCTGAGCTACGCCGACCTGGCCACTGAGGTCATCGGCCTGTTCGCCACCGACATTCCTCGCGAGGACCTTGCAGCGCTGACTCGGGCCGCCTATGGCGAGGAGCGGTTCCCACAGCCGGTCGTCCCCGTCTCCGGGCTCGACGACGTCGCCAGCGGCCTCGCCCTCGTAGGCCTGTCCGAGGGACCGACCATGGCCTTCAAGGACCTGGCCATGCAGTTCCTGGGGCAGGTGATTCCTTATGTACTGGCCAAGCACGGTCAGGTCCTCAACATCCTGGGCGCCACCTCAGGCGACACCGGTTCGGCGGCAGAGCATGCCTTCAGGGGGCAGGAGGGCGTCAGTGTCTTCATGCTCTCACCGGCCGGCCGAATGAGCCCGGTGCAGCGCGCCCAGATGTACACGCTCCAGGACGCCAACATCCACAACATCGCGGTACGCGGCGTCTTCGACGACTGCCAGGCACTGGTCAAGGCCCTGAGCAACGACGCGACCTTCAAGGCGTCCCACCACCTGGGTGCTGTCAACTCCATCAACATCGGCCGAATCGCTGCGCAGGCCGTCTACTACGTCTGGTCCTGGTTGCGGGTCACCGATGCAGTGGAGGAGGGGGGCCGTGCCGACTACCGCATCGACGTGTGTGTGCCCTCGGGCAACTTCGGCAACATCTACGCCGGGTTCCTGGCCCGGTCGATGGGAGTGCCGATCCGTCGCCTCATCCTGGCCACCAATGAGAACAACGTGCTCGAGGAATTCTTCGCCACCGGCGTCTACCGGCCCCGCTCGGCGGAGGACACGTTGGCCACCTCCAGCCCGTCAATGGACATCTCGAAGGCCTCGAACCTGGAGCGTTTCATCTGGGCGCTGCTGGGGCCCGAGGCCTTCGTACGGCGGTGGGAGGAGCTGGAGGCCACCGGCACGCTCGACCTGCGCGATCAGCTCCCGCGTCTGCGCGACGAGTTCGGCTTCGTGGCGGGAACGTCCTCTCACGCCGACCGGTTGAAGACCATCCGCAGCGTCAAGAAGCGCTCCGGACGCCTCATTGACCCGCACACCGCCGACGGCGTCACGGTAGCTCTGCGCACCATGGAACCCGGTTTCCCCACACTCGTCATGGAGACCGCCAAGGCCGCGAAGTTCCCGCAGACTGTGGCCGAGGCGCTCGGAAGCGAGCCGGAGACTCCCGACGTCGTCGCCGATCTGCTCGCTCGGCCCCAGAAGGTGGAGACGATCGACAATAATGAGGAGCCTTTGCGTGCCCTCATTGAGGCGCACGCCCTGAGCTCCTGAGCGATGCCGAGTGCCGCCATGGCACCGTGCCACACCACGTTATGTGTCGTGGACACGATACATGGAGCGTCTTCACCTGCCGCCGCGTCGTCACGATGCACCTCCGAGCAGGTTCCTTGTTTCACGTGAAACACCACGGATTACTCCTGATCCCACCGAGTCCTGCCCGCCCTCGTGGCGTGGCAGACTTGGATCCACGGAGGCAACAGTGGCGACCAAGGAAGGACCGCAGGTGAGCGAGGACAGTAACCAGGTGCAGGGAAATCGTCTCGATCCATGGCTGGACAGCTATGCCGCACGAGCTCATGGTTTGCGTGCTTCGGAGACGCGCTCACTGTTCGCCGTCGCCTCACGTCCGGAAGTGGTGTCGTTGGCCGGGGGGATGCCGAATCTCAAGGATCTTCCATTGGAAAGACTGGCCGAAGCCACGGCGCAGATGATCCGCAAGGACGGAGGAAAGGCACTCCAGTACGGAAACGGCCAAGGTCTGCCGCACCTGCGAGAACAGATCACTGAGGTCATGGCCTTGGAGGGTGTCGAGACCGATCCTGAGGATATCGTCATCACCACCGGGTCTCAGCAAGCGGTTGACATTATCACCGAACTGTTCGTCGACCCCGGTGATGTCGTCCTGACAGAGGCTCCCACGTATGTCGGTTCACTATCAATCTTCGCGACCTACCAGGCCGATGTACAGCAAGTTCCCATCGATGCCGACGGCGTCGTCCCTGAGGCTCTGGAGGAGACAATCGTTCAACTCGAGCGCGAAGGGCGTCGCATCAAGTTTTTCTACTGTCTGCCTAATTTTCACAATCCCGCAGGAGTGACACTCACCGAGGAGCGCCGTCCGCAGATCATTGAGATATGCCGACGCCATCGCATCCTCATCGTGGAGGACAATCCCTACGGGCTACTGGGCTTCGAGGGGCAGACCTACACTGCGCTCAAGACCCTCGCGCCCGACGACGTCGTCTACCTCGGTTCCTTCTCCAAGATCTTCGCTCCCGGTTACCGTGTGGGCTGGGCGGTGGCGCCGCCCGCAGTGAGGGAGAAGATGAAACTGGCCTCGGAGGCTGCCATCCTGTGTCCGTCGTCGGTAGGGCAGTACTCGATCTCCATGTACCTGGACCAGTTCGACTGGAAGCAGCAGATCGTGGAATTCCGAGCGATGTATCGGGGACGTCGCGATGCCATGGTGGCCGCTTTGGAGGAGTTTCTGCCCATGTGCCGGTGGAACGTCCCCGAAGGCGGTTTCTACGTGTGGGTGAGGCTTCCCGACGGCCTGGATGCCAAGGACATGTTGCCTCGGGCAGTGACCAATCTCGTGGCTTATGTTTCGGGAACCGCCTTCTACACCGGGGGCAGAGCGGGACAGGACCACCTGAGACTGTCCTTCTGCTACCCCGAGCCGGCTGAGATCCACGAGGGCGTGCGACGACTGTCCGGCGTCATCACTCGAGATCTTGAACTACTGACTCTGTTCGGTCCCACTCATAGCCAACGTCCGTCCGAGGGTGTTCACGCGCCCGCTCCCGATCAGATCTGAGGTTGACGATGAACCAGTCTCCACTCCGTATCGCCGTGCTTGCCGGTGGATTGAGTCACGAGCGAGACATCTCGCTGCGTTCCGGCCATCGTGTCGCCCAGGTCCTCAAACGGCTCGGGCACACCGTGCTGGTCTTGGATATCGATGCGCGCACCATCGGCTCACTCAAGACCTTCGGACCCGACGTCGTATGGCCGCTGGTCCACGGTGGCCCCGGGGAGGATGGCGGTCTGCAGAACATACTCATAGCCCTGGGTCTGCCGTATGTTGGCACCCACTCGGACGGCTGTCAGCGGGCCTCATTTAAACCGACAGCTAAGGCCAGTGTCCGCACCGGAGGAGTGATCACTCCCGACTCGTTGACTCTTCCACATTCCTATTTCAGTCAGTTAGGAGCTCAGGAGGTCCTGACCGTCGTCGCCGGCCATCTGAGCCTCCCGGTCGTGGTCAAGCCCCATCAGGGAGGTTCTGGACTCGGAGTGTCCTATGCATCGACGGCGGATGAACTGAGGTCCGCCATGGTGGCATGCTTCGCGTACGACGAGCGGGCTCTCATTGAGAGTTATGTTCCCGGCACCGAACTCGCCGTATCAGTCGTTAATACAGGGGAGGGACCACGTGCGCTTCCTCCCGTCGAAGTCGTCACCGAGGGGCAGTACGATTTCGACGCACGTTACAATCCTGGCCGCTCGGAGTACTTCGTTCCAGCACGATTGGACAGTACGGTGATCGACGTGGTCAAAGATACCGCAGTCACCGTACACAAGACCCTCGGACTTGGGAATCTCTCTCGAACCGATCTCATTCTCGACGACGAGGGCACGCCCTGGTTCATTGACGTCAATGTCATTCCAGGGATGACGGAAACCTCCTTGCTACCGATCGCTGCCAAGGCGGAGAGCTCACTGGAAGAGTTGTATGACGCACTGGTGAGGAACCCGTTCGTCTATCCATGACTCATGTTTCACGTGAAACGGTGACTTCACTCGGCTCGAGTGGAGCCACCACTATTCTCGGCTGCTCACGGACTGCAACGTTGTGTGCCGGTAGAGAAGACTACGATTCACTAGATCCACCAGTATGCAGCTCTCTTCAGTAGGTCGTATTGGCCAGGAGACGCTTTTGAAGCGACGACCAATGAGACTCGAAGGTAATCCCGACGTTCACATCATCTGATGTTTCACGTGAAACCCCGATCATGTCTCACAGAGTTGGAAGGAAGCCTGCTCAAGAGCGAGGAGCACGGCGACCAATCTGAACACACAGCCCACTGCTACGCCTGTGAATGTCTCTCAGACACCCGTACCCTCGGCCGAGAACTCCTTCCATGCGGTACCGGAAACGATCTCTTCCCCAGATGGGTTCGATCCTTGAGGAGAGGGGATCGCCTCAAGAGTGAAGGAGTGCGTGTAGCGGTGATCCAGCTATGCTGTCGAGAACCATGTCCCTACATTCCTATGCTTGCATGGCTCTCATTTCAGTGCATTGATACGGTTACCTGTATCCAGGAGTCAACACTCATTCAATCCATCCCGCGAGCCACGCTCTCCTCAGGTCAGGGAGTGGCGCCGATGGTTGTTTTTGAGATAGGTGGCCTGTCCAGAGACTCCGTTTTCAGCACCAGCACCTACGGACATCACTGCGAAAGTCATCCACGGCGCGCCTATGACGACTGGACTTCACCATAGGATGGTTGATCCCTCCCAGCCGGAACACCGCCTCCTGTGTTTCACGTGAAACCGACGAGACATGTGCTACACCGCGAACAGGTGACCTATCTTTCTCACCAAGATCTCATTCGCCGAGTCCATCGGGAACCGAACCAGTCAATGATGAACAACGATACCGACAACGTCAACATCCACTACGACACGCCTTGTCGCCGTATCACATACTTCCTATCGACACTCTTTCGCGGCATCACAGCATCTCCTCCACCAGAGTTAGAAAGCCTCGCGCTTCGATGGAGCACACCTCATATCAATGCTTTGAGGAAATCGAGGCTGCAACGTGCCGGACTACTAGCCATCTCTCGGCCTGATGTGCCATTCTGCAGTCCCATCACCAAACAGACCTACCCAACCCCCAGATCATCTGACCTCACCCCTCTCAGATTGGTTTCACGTGAAACCAACGTCGAGTAGTCCAGCATCAGACACATTGCCGAGGGGTACGGTACGCCGTCTGCTGCATTTCCTTGCCGTTCTCCACGTTGGTCGTGTTGCGAACAGAAGGATTGTTTGGGCAGTCTTAACGCAGCAGACAAGCCTCCAATCTCCCCAACGCAAGCAAGGCCTCCATAGCCAGGTGCACGGAACAGTTCACATATCCTCCAGTGGTCCATGAACCTCTGAACATTGGGTCTTGCTCAGTCGCCTCCAACGGCAGGAGAACAGCTTCTCTGGCTCATATCAACTTCCCACCGGTTCACAACAGATGCTTGCATCGAATCTTCCGTTTCACGTGAAACCGGATCACAGCATCTACAAGGAGTAGTCTGCCCTTCCCAGAAAGAGTTGAGCCTCGAAGCTGCCTGCACGGCGTTGTGAGAGCGGAACTCCGAGAGCATTGACGACGGAAGCTCTATCTACTTGAGGAATGTTCCCAACCATAGAGATCATCTGCCTTCACCTGGATCAGCGATTGCAAGCGCGAGCCTAGGAACAGAACTCTCGAGTACGACTTGAGACCACCGTATAGCCGGTCCACCACCATTCCTGGTTTCACGTGAAACCACCTCTCGGCGACGAGACCGCTGCTCTACTAGTCGACATCCGAGCACCTCTGGCGAGGCGATGACGCACTTCGTTCATTGACGTTCAATGACTGCTGCAACGGCCGAGGTCGTTAGTCCAAGCCAGCAACGCGCATCACTACAATCCATCATGAACACTTTCCACTCGACAACAGCATCTGCACCTCACAGCCTGTTTTCCCGAAGTGAGTACCTCAACCGGATGCAACTGCATAACACGCTTACTGAGACATTCTGACGCTTTTGAAGAAGGGGAACACTCGACCTCCAAGAATGGCTATCTCATGGGAGGACTCCGGTAAGACAACGTATCCGTGAGATGCGGTAGACACACACCTGTCTTCTGGAGAAGGTGGATCCAAGCCATCACTCAACCTTTAGCATCTTCTACCCTGAGGTACGTTGACTAGAAAACGAGATTCTCTTCTGAAGAAGGGCTACATGCCATAGGTATGTCGGTTTCACGTGAAACCGCGGTGTACATGACTCGCAGGCTCGAAGTTCCGCACTGTTCCTCTCGGCTCCCCACGTTAGAGACACTAAGCGATGTCAGCAAAGGAGTGTTGTTGAAGTGATCTCAAGACAGCACAATGGCACATACCCAGGATGTCACTTGGATCCCAATCGCCTGATCATACACAGGACATGCGTAGAACCCGGAGTGTATCCGAGAGCCCCATTCCCTCCGGTACCAACTCAAACTGGCAGGCTTTGATAGCAAGTCAAGCCTGAAGCTGTGTCTTCCTATTCATCGAAGCCAAGGAATGGCGCGTGCAGGGTACGCACAAGTACACATCGATGTAGACTCACCCATCCGGTGAAGAAGCCTCCAACACTCGGACGTGAGGCGACAGGAGTATCGGTTCACACATTGCAGATCGGCAATGTGGTGCTGATCCACAGTCGATGGGAGTGCTGCCGGTCATTGCAGTTGCACTGAACCACAGACAGCCAGTACTCAGACACCACATTCACGAACTCGATGCTCGATACGCCACTGGTTTCACGTGAAACACCGTATGACACGGCAACTCGACGGATGGTGTCGGTCTGCTTTATCCCTCCATCACAGATGGTCACCGTATCGTTTCACGTGAAACATAGATCATTCTTCTTCAGAACAAGAGTGGGGCCGAAACACTCACTGTTTCGGCCCCACCATCATTCAGAAACTTAGCGTCAACTACTCCTCGTCGAGCGATGTCCCCGGCGCCAAGGCGCCAACGATACGGGCAAGATCATCATCGCCAGCGAACTCGATGGTAATACGTCCCTTCTTCGCTCCACGTGTCACCTTGACGCGAGTATCAAAGGCATCGGAAAGCCTTGTCGAGAGAGCCGGGAGAGGAGTGCTGCGGGCTCGCAGCACCTTCGGTTGACTCGTTCCCGAGTCTGGTTCCTCGTGAAGAGCGACGAGTTCCTCCGTCGCACGAACCGACAGCCCTTCTGCCACCACGCGTTGAGCAAGCCGCTCCATTTCTGCCGCATTGGGAAGGCCCAACAGAGCACGCGCATGGCCGGCCGAGATGACATTCGCAGCAAGTCTGCGCTGTACCAGTGGCGGAAGCTTCATGAGGCGCAGCGTATTGGAGATCTGGGAACGCGAACGGGCAATCCGTTCAGACAACTCGGCATGAGTGCACTGGAAGTCCTCCAGCAACTGTTGATAGGCCGCTGCTTCCTCAAGCGGATTGAGCTGGACCCGATGAAGGTTCTCCAGCAGCGCGTCTCGCAGCATGGCGACGTCATCGGTATCCCGCACCACTGCCGGAATCGCCTCAAGGCCAGCCTCTTTAGAAGCACGCAGACGACGCTCGCCCATAATGAGCTCATAGTGCGGGTCCTCTCCCGGAGAGGTAGACACCTGCCGAACCACGATCGGCTGGAGTAACCCCACTTCCGCAATCGAGGCGGCCAACTCGGAGATGTCCTCCTCATCGAACACCTGACGAGGCTGGCGAGGATTCGGATGAATCAAGTCCACCGGAATCTCAGCAAAGTGGGCACCAGGAACCGGAACGAGGTCGGGACCATCTGAGTCGACAGTATCGTCAACCCGACTATCGTTCCGTTCACCGGCGTGGGCTTCAGATACGATCGAGTCCCCGACGGGTCGTGCAACTTTGGAATCAGAGGACGTAACCTCTGCACCTCCCGTCTGCTTCTCCCTTGTTTCACGTGAAACAACAGAGTCCCCGAGCTTCTCAGTTTCCTCCGAGGCAGAGTCGGCAACGATGTCATCGACCGCAGCTACATTGTCATACGTCGTTGTCTCAACCGAGATGGCCTCCGTCGCAACAACTTCAGGCTGCGATGATTGCTCCTCAGCCTTCAGCGCAGTAGCCGAGTCAGCATCGCTCGGCATCACCTTCCTAGGAGAGCGATTCGGAGTCGTCTTATCCGCCGACTGGACACGGCTCTTCGACGTAACCTTAGATGTCCCACGCTCGGGCTTCTTCACCGTCTCATCAGCAGAATCCGGCACAGTTTCACGTGAAACAGAGGCCGCCCGCTTAGCCTTCGATGCTGTCCTGGACGACGTCGAGCGCGCTGTGCGACTCTTGGAACTACGTTTCCGCTGAGATGGAGCAAGAAGAGTAGCGGCCAGATCTCGAGTGCTCTGCGACTCGTTGTTCGTAGGGTCATTCTCCGAATCAGCGTCGGCGTGCGATGCGGACTCCTTGTCGTGAGTCTCCGTCTCCTTCGAATCGGGAAAGAACACGTCAGAAGGACGAGGTGCGGTTGCCTTCTCCTTCTGCGTGTCCGGGATAAGTGCTTCCAGACCCCGTCCAAGTCCGCGTCGTTTCTGAGCCATCAGGCTTCCTCGCCTTCATTTTTGGGGGCGCCCCGCAGAGCAACCTCACGAGCCATTTTCTTATACGCGATCGCGCCGGAGGACCGGGGATCCCAGAACACCACTGGAGCACCAAAGGAGGGGGCTTCAGCGACACGAATTGAACGAGGCACCTTGGTATCCAACGTCGCATCAGGGAAATAGGAGCGAACCTCGGACTCCACTTCTCGAGCCAGTGTGGTACGTCCATCAAACATGGTGAGAACGATCATGGAGACACCCAGACCCGGGTTATGGATACGAGCAATCCGGTCGATGGAACGAGTCAGTAACGCCAGTCCCTCAAGGGCGTAGTACTCGGCCTGCATCGGGATGAGGACCTCATCCGCAGCGACGAAGGCATTGATCGTCATAATGCCAAGGCTCGGCGGACAATCGATAATGACGTAGTCGAGGGACTTCTGCCCTTCGGTTTCACGTGAAACCAGGTAGTCCACCAGAGCGCGTCGCAGGCGCGATTCCCGCTCAGCGGTGGAAATAAGCTCAATCTCTACAGCAGCAACGTCGATCGTGGCCGGAACACACCACAAGGTCTCGCAGAAGCGAGTCTTGACCACCACGTCCTTGATGTCCACCCCATCAACAAGAACGTCATAGATGGAGACACTGTCATCGCCGTGCTCGACTCCTAAAGCTGTGGAGGCGTTGCCTTGCGAGTCAGCATCAACAAGAAGTACGTGTGCTCCGCCTTCAGCCAAGGCTGCGGCGAGATTAACTGCTGTCGATGTCTTCCCGACGCCACCCTTCTGGTTGGCGACCGCGATGATACGGGTCCGCTCGGGATGCGGGAACTCTCCGCCCGCTACCTCGTCAAGGGCGAGGTGCTCGGCCTGGAGCTGATCGAAGATAGACGATCCGGACAAACCTGCTTCTCCTCTGACGACAACTCGACGGCTTGAGCCAGTCGGGCAGTTACGAGTCTACGCGAGCACGTCGATCCTTACGCGCTACAGCGAACGCGCGCCGTATCTCAGCGTTTTTTCGGGCGACGAATCTCAACCACAGCAGTGGTTTCGTCACCGGGAGTAACAACCTCATGAACCACAGCAGTTGATAATTTTTCCTTTTTAATAACGTACTTAGCGTCATCCACCTCAGCCTGAGCGCGCATCCCCTTGAGGGCGAGTAGCACTCCTCCTGGACGCAGAAGAGGCGAGACCAATCGTACGAGCTTGGACAGGTTCGCAACTGCGCGAGCCGTCACCACGTCATAGCGGTCCTTGACCTCTTCGGCCCGGGCTCGCCGGACAGTCACATTGTCCAGGCCCAGTTCTTCGACGACGTCAGACAACCACTGGGTTCGACGCTCCATCGTCTCAATGAGCGTCACATCAAGATCGGGTCGCAGCAGCGCGACCACTACGCCAGGAAAACCTGCCCCGGACCCAACGTCAGACACAGTTCCGCGAGCTGGAAGAAAAGGGACGATGGCAGCAGAGTTGACAATGTGTCTGCTCCACAGCCGAGGAAGCTCACGCGGCCCCACAAGGCCGCGCAGCTCACCCTCCTCAGCGAGCATCTGCGCGAAGTGCTCTGCCGCAGCGAAGGAGACCCCGAAGATCTCCCGCATCTCCGGCGTCGGATCTTCCATCTGGGCCCGCTGCTGATCACTCATGCTCAGAACCGCTCCACGGGCGGCTCATCGCCGGCTCGATCCTCACCCTGATCCGTAACCGCTTCAGCACCGGACCCGCTATCCTCCTCGATATCATCAGCATCCACGTCGTCAGCCGGTAGGACGACCACGCAGCGATGCGGTTCAGCTCCCTCGGACTCGGAGACCAGACCGGCCGAGGCGACGACGTCATGGCACACCTTGCGCTCAAAAGGATTCATGGGCTCGAGTCTGACCGACTCGCCCGAAGTGAGTACCTTGGTGACCGCCTCCTGGGCGACCTTGGTGAGCTCGGCCCGACGAGCGGCACGGTAGCCGTTGATATCAAGCATGAGCCGTGAACGGTTACCTGTGCGCGCCTGAACGGCAAGACGAGTCAGCTCCTGAACCGCCTCAAGGACCTCGCCGTCGCGCCCCACCAGATCAGCGAGCTCGCGTTCGTCACCCTCCTCGGAGGCGACCACGGCGATCGAGGCTCGCCCGTGGTCGATGTCAATGTCAATGTCACCACCCAAGTCGGCGATGTCGAGGAGCTCTTCGAGGTAGTCGGCACCGACCTCGCCCTCCTCCTCAAGGCGTGAAACAGTGTTGCTCACAAAACGGCCTGCGGGCTGGTGGGACGAGTCGTTGCTGTGCTGCTCGCTCATGATGTCATCCGTATCTTGTCGATGGGGACCGGGTCTATCACCGCTGAACGACTCTCAGCGGTTGCGATTCTTCTTGGTCTGAGCCTTGCGACGGGCAGCTGCCTGACGACGCTGACGGGCCCGGCGTTCGTAACGACGTCGAGCAATCTCCTCGTCGCTGAGCCCGACACTCTTCGAGGATGACGCGGTATCCGAGTCATCAGAGTCACCCGCGTCCTGCCCAGAAATCGAGTCGCCAACGGCGTCTGTGCGGTCCTCACTCTTGCCGCCGGCCTTCTTCTGCCGGTTCTTGCGCACCGGCTGGACCCGCTGACCACCGGTGCGTCCCTCAGCCTCAGCCTTGGCGACCGCCTCGGCACGTTCCTCCTCCTCCAGGGAGGGCAGGCCCTTGCGTGCCCGCTTGGCGTTGATCCGGGCACGGTACTTCTTCTCGGCCTCACTGCCGGGCGCCGGCATGTTACGGATGGTGAAGAACTGCTGGCCCATGGTCCACAGGTTGGAAATGACCCAGTAGACGAGCACACCGATCTGGAAGTTGACACCGGAGACGGCGAAGATC
>ERZ773038.1763-NODE-1763-length-11809-cov-9.565680_pt1 | contig 11809 bp, 12 predicted proteins | sample MGYA00511665_ERZ773038 | MGnify/ENA primary metagenome ERZ773038 (study PRJEB29015, sample SAMEA2737966) | human oral metagenome | biome: human oral; feature: human-associated habitat; material: dental | place: China | collected 2028 ... | reverse complement strand
ATGCCCAGCGACTGCAGCAGCGGTCGGCTGCTGCGGGTGTCCTCGGCGGCAATCCATGCAGCAGCCCGCAGCGTCCGTGCGGCGCGCGAGCTGATATCTTCGAGGTTTCCGATGGGCGTGGCCACTACATATAATGCAGCGGCAAGCGCCGGAGAGGTTTCTGCTGGCGCAGGGACGGTCCCTTCGGGGGCGGGCCCGCCGGCAAACTGGCATGAGGGCATGATGCAGCGTCGAGATTGGATGAAAGGAACCCTGCTGACCGCAGGGGCGACCATGGGAGCAGTCGCCGGATGGCCGGGGCTGGCCCGCGCCGCGTCGGTGGAGCGGATCGGTCTATTGTTACCCAAGTCCGGGCAGATCTATGGTCGTGCCGCGGCCGCGCTGAAGGCCGGCATCGAATCAGCCTTCCGCCGCCTGCCCAAGGGCTTTGCCATCGACATCTACGAAACCGACGAATCGGCCAAGCAGCTCACGGCTGCCTATCAGGGCATGCTGAGCCGGGGCACGTCGCTCGTCATCGGCCCGCTCACGCGCAACGGCACGGCCGCGCTGGCCAGTTTCGGTGAAGTACCCATCACCACGCTGGCCCTGAACCAGTTCGAGGGCGACGGCAGCGTGCCCTGGAACGTGCTGGTCTTCTCCATCGGCGTCGAGCAGGAGGCCGTGCAGGTGGCCGACATGGCCTTCCAGGCCATGCGTCGCAAGGCCAGCAACCCGAAGGCGCCGCGCGCCATCATCATCACCGCGGCCAACCAGGTGGGACGTCGTGCCGCCTCGGTCTTCCATGGTCAGTGGCAGTCCCTGGGGGGCGAAGCCGACCTGCCCATCGAGCTGGAAGAAAGCGCGCTCTACAAGTTCCGCGAAGTGGCCAAGAAGGAACAGGGCGACCTCTACTTCCTTTCCATGGCCTCGCACCTGGCGCGCCCCGTCCGGATGATCACGGGCCGGAACCAGCCGGCCTTCGGCACCTCGCAGATCTCCATCGGCGGGCCGGACGCCAAGACGCCCATTGGCGAACTGGATGGCATTCGGCTGGTGGAAATGCCGGCCATCATCCAGCCGCAGAGCTATGGGGCCCAGGGCTTCGAGGCGCCGCCCGAAGACTTCAGCCTGGAGATGCAGCGCCTCTACGCGCTGGGCATCGACGCGCTGCGTATCGGGCGCGAGATGTTCTCCGGGGCCACCACGCTGGACCTGAACGGCCTGACGGGCAAGCTGCGCTACGACGGCAGCTACCCGGTCATTGAGCGCACGCTGCTGCCGGCCGAATATCGCAACGGGGTGCCTGTCGCCGTCTGAGCCCCAATTTTTAGGGGGTTTCCGGCGAAGCAGGCGCTCACCAACCGGATGATGGGCTGCGATGAACGACACACCGCGCCTGACACCGCGCCAGCGGATCGGCAACGAGGCCGAGCAGCAGGCCCGCGAGCATCTGCAGCAGGCCGGCCTGCGCCTTGTCGCGGCCAACGTCCGCTACAAGGTGGGCGAGATCGACCTGATCATGCGGGACGGCCAGACCGTGGTCTTCGTCGAGGTGCGCAGTCGCCGCTCCATGGCCTGGGGTGGGGCTGCCGCCAGTGTGGACTTCCGCAAGCAGCAGCGCATCCAGCGCGCCGCCCAGTGCTGGCTGCAATCACGCTTTGCCGGCCGTGGCTGGCCCGAGTGCCGCTTCGATGTCGTGGCCATCGAGGCCGGGCGGCTGACGTGGATCCGACAGGCGTTCTGAGCGTCTGAAGGTGCTTGCCAGATCATGCGCTTCGAGGTCGCCAGCCGCATCACAGGCCCCCTGAAAAGTCCATGGGCGTGCCGTTGCCGTCAGCAGTTTGTAACGTTTCGATGCGTGGGCCACAACAGCAGCCGACGAACGGGCGAAATCCGGCCGGCCTTTCTATAATCGGGCCAACGCTATCAGGAGAGTTCGGATGAGCCAGCCCAGCGCCTTCGCGCGTCGTATCGTATCGTCTGCCGTGCTTGCAGCCACCCTGGGGCTGAGCGGCTGCTTTGGACTGGCCGTCACCGGCGCCGCCATCGGTACGGTGGCCGTGCTGGATCGTCGTTCCATCGGTGCCCAGACCGAGGACGAGACCATCGAGCTGCGCGGCGCCCGCGTGCTCAACGAGAGCGTCAACAAGGATCCGATGGCGTCGGTGTCCATCACCAGCTTCAACCGGCGCGCGCTGCTGACCGGTCAGGTGCCCACTGAAGAGATGCGTGCCCAGGCCGAAGAGATCGTCCGCACCCGGGTGCCCAACATCAAGGACATCTACAACGAGGTCGAGATCAAGCCGGTGGAAGACTTCGCCGCCAGCGCCCGGGATTCTTCCCTGACGGCGCGGGTGAAGGCCGGTCTGGTGCGTGAGCGCAACGTCACCGCCAGCGCCATCAAGGTGGTGACCGAGCGCAACGTCGTCTACCTGATGGGTGTGGTCACGCACGAGGAAGGCCAGCGTGCCGCCATCGTGGCTTCGCAGGTCTCGGGCGTCAGCAAGGTCGTCACGCTGTTCGAATACGTCACCGATGCCGAGCTGTCGCGCATCCTGGGGACCGACCGGCCCGAGAATCAGAAAGGCCAGGGCAAGTAAGCAGGCAAGCCTAGCGTCGTGCGCAGTCGGGCATGACGCTGAGCGGCTGGCGTCCACGTCCCGGATGCACCGCTCGCACCATCGCCCTGCCGAGACGATCAGTCCGTCCGGACGATCATGGGCCGGGAGCATGCGCCAAGCCATGTTCCGATCCGGGTCGTTCCGCCTTCACGCCGCCGGCAGCGTCACCTCCGCCCGCAGACCGTGGGCGTGGCCCACGGCATCATCCAGTCGCAACCGGCCCTTCAGGTTGCCCACCAGCGTGTCCACAATGGACAGCCCCAGTCCCGAGCCGCTTTCACCGGTGCCCAGCACCCGGTAGAACGGATCGACGACCCGCGTACGCTCTTCGGTGGGAATGCCGGGGCCATTGTCCTGCACGGCCATCACCACCTCGGCACCGCGCCGATCCACCCACAGATCGATCTGGCCGCCCGCTGGCGTGTAGCGGATGGCGTTGTCCGCCAGGTTGCGCAGCAGCGTGTACAGCGCCATCTCGTCGGCGCTAACCCGAATCCGCTCGTCCGCCTCGGCGTCTTGGGTGGCGCCGGGGGCCGCACTGATGCCCAGATTGAGTCCCTTCTGATCCGCCAGCGGCAGCAGGTCCTCCAGCACGCGACGCATCACGGGCAGGACGGCCACGGCGGCGGGGGCAGAAGCTGCCGTGGCAGCAGCCTGCCCCTGACCCCAACGCGCATTCTGTGCCCGCGCCAGCAGCAGAAGCTGCTCCAGCAGGTGCCGACTGCGCCGGATGCCCGCCTGCAGCGTCTCCAGACGCTCGGTGGCCTCCGAAGACATCGGGGCTGCATGCAGCCGTTCGGCCTGCAGCGACAGGGCCGCCAGCGGAGAGCGCAGCTCGTGGGCCGCGTCAGCAACGAAGCGGCGCTGGCTTTCCATGGCGGCGCTGGTGCGGCCCAGCAGTCCGTTGATGGCGTTCACGAAGGGCTGAAGCTCGGTGGGCAGACCGGTTTTTGGCAGCGGCTTCAGGTCATGCTCCTGACGGGCATCGACGGTGCGGGACAGCTCCGCCAGCGGTCGCAGCATCAGTCGGATCAGCATCAGCATCACCGCCAGCAGAACGGGCACCAGCAACAGCAGGGGCAGCGTGGCGTAGAGGGCGCTCTGGCGGGCAATCTGATCACGGATGCGGGTTTCCTGCGAGACGGCAATGCGACTGCCATCGCGCAGGCGATGCACATAGACGCGGTAGTCCAGGTTCTGATGCCGGAAGGCATGAAAGCCGTTCTTCAGCGTGGCCGGCAGCGGCAGGCAGCGGGCCTCGTCGTCATCGTCATCCTTGTCACGCGAAGCGGAAGAACGTGTCGCATCCGAACTCCTGGAAGATGCTGCTGGCTTGTCATTTGTCAGCGAATCTTTCGTGACAATATCAGTAGTGGAAGGTTGTTTTCCGTCTTTTCCGTTCTGGCTGCCCTTCGGCAGGGCCGGAAGCCGCTGGATGATCAGCCCTTCCTCGTCGTCATCGGTCTGCAGACAGCCCTGCACTGGCAGCGATGCGGTGGCCTGACCGGATTCCGGTCCCAGCAGCTCGGCGGCCTGCTCCAGAATCTCGTCCTGAAATTCATGCACCTCGTGCAGCGTGGCCCGAAACGACAGGATGCCTGCCACGGTGGCCATGGCGGCCACGGCCAGCGAGATGGCGCGTGCCAGCCGGAACTGCAGCGACTGGCTCAGGCCTGCTTGCTCACCATCCATCCGGCGCCCCGTATGTTCCTGATGGCTTCGCTGCCCAGCTTCTTGCGCAGGCTGTGAATGAGGTACTCGATGGCGTTGCTTTCCACTTCCTCGCCCCAGCCGTACACGCGGTCTTCCAGGTCGGCGCGGGAAAGGATCGCGCCCGGGCGCTGCATCAGCGCATGCAGCAGCGCAAACTCGCGGTTGGAAAGCTGCACCGGCGGCTGGCCGTGGGCGCTGGCCTCGCGCGTGGCCGGATCCAGCGTCAGCAGGGCGCTGGTGAGCACCGGCGTGGCCACGCCGCCATGGCGTCGCAGCACCGCCCGCATGCGGGCCAGCAGTTCGCTGATCTCGAAGGGCTTGAGGATGTAGTCGTCGGCACCGGCATCCAGCCCGGCCACGCGGTCATCCACCGCATCGCGGGCTGTCACCACCAGCACCGGCAGGGCGCTTTCGCGGCTGCGCAGCGTGCGCAGCACATCCAGACCGTCGCGGCCCGGCAGGCCCAGATCCAGCAGCACCAGATCATAGTGCTGGGCGGCCAGCGCGGTGAGGGCCGCGCTGCCGTCCTTGACCCAGTCTGCTGCGTAAGACGCGTCCTTCAGCGCGGCCTGCACCGCGCTGCCGATCATCGGGTCGTCTTCGACGAGCAGGACGCGCATGGGAGGCGGGATCAGTCGTCGTGATCTTCGCGGTTTTCCAGCACGTTGCCGTTCACGGCATCGATGCGGATGTCGTAGATGCGCTTGTCGGTGGTCATCACTTCCACCTCATACTCGGCGCGGTCACGACGCATGTCGATCTCGGCGCTCAGCGCACGGCTGCCGGAATGCTGCTGCTGGGCGCGTTCGATGGCTTGCTCCAGCGTGATCTTGGCCTGTTCCATCGCACGGATGTCCGACTTGTCATAGGCGAGTGCCGAGCCGGCGGCCGTTCCCAGGCCCAGGGCAGCGATGATGGCGAGCAACGGTTTGCGGTTCATGGTGTTTCTCCTGTTTGGAAGGTGGGAGACAAAGGCCATGGGTCGGAGGGAGGTGTGCCGTACAGGCGTATCGCACTGTGTGTTCCACGTGGCCTGTCCGGCGGCCCGAAGGCCTGGCCCTCCAACCCGGCATCACCCTTCATCGGGCGATGGAAGTGATGATCCTCTCGCAAACTTAGGACAGCATTAGGAAGTTGCCGCCCGGCGTCCAGCTCGCTCAGGCGTGTTCCGGACAGGGGCGGCCCTCACGTTGCCTTGGGCCGCCCGGATCAGCATTCAGGTCAGCCAGGTGCCGCTTCAGTTCGCCTTGGCGCTGGCGTGCCGCGATGCCTCTTCCGCCTGCATGTCCGCATGGTACGACGAGCGCACCATGGCGCCCACGGCGGCGTGCTGGAAGCCCATCTCGTAGGCCTTTTCCTCGAACATCTTGAAGGTCTCGGGCGTGACGTAGCGCTCCACCGGCAGGTGATGCCGGGTGGGAGCCAGGTACTGGCCGATGGTGAGGCGGTCGATGTCATGCGCGCGCATGTCGCGCATCACCTGCAGGATTTCCTCATCGGTCTCGCCCAGGCCCACCATCAGGCCGGACTTGCTGGGCACATCGGGCTTGCGGGCCTTGAAGTCCTTCAGCAGCTTCAGCGAGTGCTCGTAGTTGGCGCCCGGCCGCGCCTGCTTGTACAGGCGCGGCACCGTCTCCAGGTTGTGGTTCATCACGTCCGGGGGCGTCGCTTCCAGGATGTCCAGCGCCTTGTCCAGGCGGCCGCGGAAATCGGGCACCAGCACCTCGATCTGGGTGCTGGGCGAGTGCTCGCGGATCATGCGGATGCAGTCGGCGTAGTGGCCGGCGCCACCGTCGCGCAGGTCGTCGCGGTCGACGGAGGTGATGACCACGTACTTGAGGCGCAGCGCCTTCACGCTCATGGCCAGGTTGTAGGGCTCCTCGGTGTCCAGCGGGTCGGGGCGGCCATGGCCCACGTCACAGAACGGACAGCGACGGGTGCACTTGTCACCCATGATCATGAACGATGCGGTGCCCTTGCCGAAGCATTCGCCGATGTTCGGGCAGGAGGCTTCCTCACAGACCGTGTGCAGCTTGTGGTCGCGCAGGATCTCCTTCATCTCGTAGAAGCGGCTGCCCAGCTTGGGAGCCGGCTTTCGGATCCAGTCCGGCTTGCGCAGCATGTCCTTGATCGGAATGATCTTGATGGGAATGCGCGAGGTCTTGGCTTCGCCCTTCTGCTTCTGGCGCGGGTCGATGGCCGGGGCGGCGGCGCCCTGGTTGGCCGCGGCGCGCGCGGTGATGCCGGAGGCCGAGGCCGCCGTGCCCTGGGGGGCGCCATCCCGGGTCGTGACGGGAGGCTGCGACGCGGTGTCGGTCTGCGAGGGCGCGGCAGGGGCCGGGGCGGAACGGGCGGTCAGTGAGCTGTCGACGAGATCCATGGGCGAATTATCCTTCAATGGCGGCGGCCAGTGCCTTGCCCAGGGCAAGCGCCAGCGCATCGAGATCGAGGTCCTGGGAAAGGGCGGCCTGCCGATGGATATCGGTCATCTGCAGGTTGCGGAATCCGCAAGGGTTGATTCTATGGAAAGGTGAAAGGTCCATCTGCCCGTTCAGCGCCAGCCCGTGATAGGAAAAGCCGTGGCTGGTCTTCAGGCCGATGGAGGCGATCTTGGCCACGCCAGCGGCCGGCCGGGCATGGCGCGCGTGGACGTGGTGCGGTCCGGACACGGGGGGCGTGACGGTACCGGCGGGCCATTGTGCCGCGCCATCGGCTGGCTGTACAGGGCCGTTCTGTCCGGGCAGGACGTAGATGCCGGGTGCCCCTTCCTGCCGGAAGGCGGTGATGCCGTACTGGCCCAGGCAATCGATCAGCGCATCCTCGATGCGTTCGACCAGGGTGCGGATGCCCAGTCGGCGGGCCCGCAGGTCCAGCATCAGGTAGGCCATGATCTGGCCGGGGCCGTGATAGGTGATCTGACCGCCGCGCTCCGTGGGCACCACCGGGATGTCGCCCGCATTCAGCAGGTGCTCGGGCTGGCTGTTCATGCCCAGCGTGAACACGGGCGGATGCTGCATCAGCCAGATCTCGTCGCCGGCCGTGGCGGCCTCGGCCAGGTCCGGCCAGTCGCGCCGCAGGGATGCCTCTCCGGTAGTGGGCATGACGGCTGGTGCGGCAGCAGGCAGGGCCTCGCCCGCCAGGGCCGCCTTGCGCGCTGCCTGCCGTGCCGCCGTCCACTCCCGCATGCGCGTCAGGGCGTCCGTGTAGGGCACGGTGCCCAGCAGGCGCAGGCGGATGGGAGGGAGAGCATGGGAGCGGGCGTCCGTCATCGGGGCGGTGGCAATGGGAAGGTGAGGCTGCGGGATGCCGGGCGAGAGTGTCGCCCGGACGTGGGGATCAGATCAGGTACGAGACCTGCGGCAGGGCCGACAGCTCGCGGTACAGGTCGTCCAGCTGCTTGCGCGAATGGGCGGTGAAGGTGGCCGTGAGCGACAGATAGTTGCCGCCCTTGGAATGGCGCACGTCCATGGTCTTGGGGTCGAAGTCGGCAATGTGCCGGCCCAGGACGTCGGCAATGGTCTCCGTGAAGCCGGGCTCGTTCTTGCCCATGACCTTCAGCGGAAACTCCATGGGGAACTGCAGCGGGTCGACGGCAGACGGCTCGGCCGGGACGGCTTCATTGGTCAGGTGCTCGGGGTGCTTGGGATCGGTCATCTCGGGGGGGCAATGAATGGGGAAAGGGAGAGTTTGCCACCTTCGGCATGCACCCGGGCGGATGTGAAGGGCTGGTCAGGGGCTTGATGAGCCAACCCGAACCGCAGGCCCAGTCGGATGTGCGGTCCGGCGCATGGCTGGCACATGGTCAGACGCAGTGCCGGGTGGCCTGCTCAGGTGCAAGATCAGGCAGAACCGGTCAGTGAGCCCAGCGCGGGACGCCTCGGGGCGATGGACGCAGGAACGTCCCGCGTGCACCGGTCTCAGCGCTGTGCCTTGGCTTCCTGATAAGCGGCAAACAGCTTGTGGAAGATGGGGCCGGGAACGCCTTTCCCAACCGGCTGGCCGTCCAGACGGGTGATGGGCTTCACTTCCTTGGTGGCGGCCGTCAGCAGCAGCTCGTCGGCGTTGCGCACCTCGTCCTGGCTGATGCGGCGGGCTTCGAAGGGGATGCCGCTGCGCCTGGCCAGTTCTTCCATCAGCTCGTAGCGGATGCCTTCCAGAATGAGGTTGTCGTGCGGCGGGGCCAGCAGCTTGCCGTCCTTCACCACCCAGATGTTGGAAGATGCCCCTTCGGTGAGGTAGCCGTCACGGAACAGTACCGCCTCGATGGCCCCGGCTTCCACGGCCGTCTGACGCGCCAGGATGTTGCCCAGCAGCGAGATGGACTTGATGTCGCAGTGCAGCCAGCGCTCGTCCGGCACGCTGATGACCGACAGGCCTTCGCCGATGGATTCGAGCGTGGGCGGCGTGAACGGGTTCGTCATGGCGAACACCGTGGGGGTGGCGTTTTCCGGGAAGGCGTGGTCACGCTTGGCCACGCCCCGGGTGATGTGCATGTAGACGACCTGGTTGGGCCATTGCGGGTGGCGTCGCACCAGTTCGTCGATCAGCTGCGTCCAGCCGGCATCATCCATGGGGTTGGTGATGCGGATCTTGGCCAGGCTGCGCTTGAGGCGCTTGAGGTGGTGGGCCAGCCGGAAGGGGCGGCCCTCATAGACCGGCACCACTTCATAGATGCCGTCCCCGAAGATGAAACCCCGGTCCAGGACCGGGATGCGGGCTTCGGAAAGCGGCATGTAGCTGCCGTTCAGGTAGACGATCTGTGTCGAGAAATCGGATGCTTCAGCCAAGGTGGGCTCCTGTCGTCGGGCGCGCGTCATGAACGGTCAGGCCCGCCCGAAAGGCATCCCGGGCGTCGGGGGTGTCATGGTCCGGAAGGCAGGGGCAGTGGTGCGGACACGGTGATCCGGCACCGGCGGCTCATGCCATGGCCCGGGCTTCCAGACCTTCGGGCTGGTCGGCAGGGCGGGCGCGCGTCGTCGTCCCGGCCTGCGTCGTCATCATTTGATCCAGAGGCGGATGGTATCCCACGTGCTCTTGAACCACCCGGCGCTCTCCACGGTTTCCAGAGCCACCAGCGGGCGCTCGGCAATCACCGTGTCACCCAGCCGGATGCGCAGGGTGCCGATGCGCTGACCGGCGTGGATGGGGGCCACCAGGGGCTCGGTGCGCTCGATCTCGCCCTTGATGTTGGCGATCTGCGCGCGGGGGGCGGTGATCAGCACGTCGTCGGCGAAGCCGGCCGCCACGGTGGCCTGCTGACCCTTCCAGACCGGCGGGTGCTGGCCCACGGGCTGGTTCTTCCGGTAGAGCTGCAGGGCCTCGAAGTTCTGGAAGCCGTAGTTGAGCAGCTTCTGGGATTCGGTGGCGCGGGTGGCGTCGCTCGACGCACCCATCAGCACCGACAGGAGGCGGCGCGAGAACGGGCCGCCATTCGGATCGGCGGCGTTGCGCTGCTCGCGGTGGGCCGAGGCCACCAGGCAGTAGCCGGCCGCATCGGTGTGGCCGGTCTTCATGCCGTCCACGGAGGGGTCGATGTACAGCAGCCGGTTGCGGTTGGGCTGGCGCACGCCGTTGAAGGTGTATTCCTTCTCGGAGTACATCCGGTAGTAGTCCGGAAACTCCTTGATGATGCGCGTGGCCAGCAGCGCCATGTCGCGCGCGGTGGAATGATGCTCGGGGGCAGGCAGGCCGGAGGCGTTGACGAAGTGCGAGTTCTTCATGCCGATGCGGCGTGCCTCGGCGTTCATCTGCTGGGCAAACGCCTCCTCGCTGCCCGAGACGGCCTCGGCCAGGATGATGGCGGCGTCATTGCCGGACTGGATGATCAGCCCGTGCAGCAGCTCGTCCACGGTGGCAGGCTTGCGTGGGTCGACGAACATCCGTGAACCGATGGCCTTGTAGGCCGCCTGCGAGACGGGCGGGCGGGTGTCCAGGTTCAGCGTGCCGTCACGCAGCGCCTCGAACACCACATAGGCCGTCATCAGCTTGGTGAGCGAAGCCGGTTCCACCCGCTCGTCCGGTGCCTGGCTGTAGAGCACCGTGTTGGTGCTCACATCGAAGAGGAACCACGAGCGGCCGCCGATGTCGGGCGGTGGCAGCGACTGGGCCATGGCCACCGGGGCTGCCAGACACAGCGACGTGGCCAGCAGTAGGGCAGACAGGCTCTGGCGCAGCAGGCGGGGCAGTCGCCGGCGGATGGCCGAAGGGCTCTGCAACGACAGGGCTAGCATCTGAGGCAGGTGCATTGCGGTTATGGTGCGGTCGGCCAGTGGCACAACTGGTTGCAGGGGAGTCAAGGGGGGCAGGGAAGCAGACACGGAATGAGGCGCGGGTATGTCGACGGAAACCCCCGTGAATCAGGGAATTCTTTTGTAAGGGACCGCGCGGATTATGCCACCCAGGCAGGGTGCTGCCTCGGGTGTGGGGCAGAGCGTGTGCAAAAGACCCCGGGATCGGCCCGTAAGTGTGGCCAGAACGGCACTGCGGGACAAAGGATTATGGTCGGGCGGTCGGGGCCACGAGGCCATCGTCCGGCCTTGCCGGAAGGAGGCGACTCAGGTGGGGTGTGGCACTGCCGGAGCGTGCCGTGGGCAGACGAAGTGCGTCAGAGCGGCCCGTGGCGGCGCACCCGGGTAGCGATGCGATGGGCAGCGGCCGGGTTCTTGCGCTGGCCCACCAGGTTGATGAGTTCGCGCAGCACGTGGCGCAGCACATGCAGGTTCACGCAGTCCTGCACGCGGGCTTCCAGCACCGAGGCATCGGGGCCCAGCTCGGCCTCGAAGGCGCCGGAGAGGGCGCGCTTGATGGCCTGCAGCTTCAGTTCGGACTGCGGATCGGTGGGAGCGGCATCGTGACGGGCAATGCCGGTCAGCGCGATCATGTCGCGCGAGATGAGTTCCTTCAGTGCCTCGGGCAGGTCGGCGGGGCGGACGATGGCGGGCATCTCGCCCAGCGAGCGCCGGCCGTCCAGCAGCCCCAGCAGGCGGCGCGCCGGCGTGGACATGATGCGGCGCGGATTGTTCACCGTCTGCATGCCGGTCTCGGTCAGCGAGAACACCATGCGCGGATTGGGCTGATCACGCCCGTCGCCCAGCGCCAGATGGATGGCCCGCAGCCGCGCCGACGGGATGCGCGAAGCCGTCCAGGAGCGGGGAGGCTCCCAGCTGTCGGGGTCTGTATGGCGGACCGGGTCGAGTCTGGCGATCTTGGGTGCGGGCATCGTCACCTTTCGGGCCGGGCGGATGAAACCCCAATGATAACGTGCCCGCCCCGGCGAAGGTTCGCCGGGTGTGCTTGCCAGGCTGCAGGTTTCAGGCGGCGCGCGCCACGTGATCGGCCGGGGAGGAGGTGGCCAGCAGGTCGGCGAAGGCGGGCGTCAGGCGCTGCAGCTCGGCTTCGGACTGGCAGGACTCGATGCGGTCGATCATCAGCGTGCTGAGGCGGCCGATCTGCTGCAGGAACAGGATGCGGGCCTGGGCGCGCTGGCGGGCCAG
>ERZ773038.1759-NODE-1759-length-11826-cov-89.070342_pt1 | contig 11826 bp, 9 predicted proteins | sample MGYA00511665_ERZ773038 | MGnify/ENA primary metagenome ERZ773038 (study PRJEB29015, sample SAMEA2737966) | human oral metagenome | biome: human oral; feature: human-associated habitat; material: dental | place: China | collected 2028 ... | reverse complement strand
CAGCTCATGATCGTCCTCGACATGACGATCATCGCGATCGCCCTGCCCCGCATGCAGGAGGATCTGGGGCTGACGTCCTCCCAGCGCCCGTGGGCCATCACCGCCTACACCCTCGCCAATGGAGGGCTCGTCCTGCTCGGCGGGCGCCTGACGGCCGTTCTCGGCATCCGTCGGGCCTACTGGCTGGGGCAAACCGGCTTCGCCACCGCGAGCCTCGTCGCGGGCATGGCGACCTCCTTCCCCGTGCTGGTGACCGCCCGCACCGCCCAGGGCGCCTTCGCCGCGCTCCTCGGACCGACGGCACTCGCCCTGCTCAACTCCGCCTTCCCCGAAGGCCCGCGTCGCAGACGAGTCTTCGCGCTCTTCGGCGCGACGGGCGGCGTCGGAGCCGCGGCCGGGCTCCTGATCGGAGGGGCGCTCACGGATTGGCTCGACTGGCGCTGGTCCCTCTACGTCAACGTGCCGATCGCCACGATCGGCTTCCTCGTCGGCCTGCGCGGACTGCCCGCCGCGAACCCCCGCCGCGACGAGCCGGCATTCTCCGACCTGTCCGGCCTGTTCCTGGGCTGCGCGGCCTGCTTCAGCGCAGTGTTCGGCCTGGACCGCGCCGAGCAGACCTCCTGGGGATCGGCGTCGACCATCGGCTGGCTCGCCGCCGCGATCGTCCTGGCGCTGCTGTTCGTCATCAGGGAGCGCACCGCCTCCGCCCCCACGCTGCCCCTATGGATTGTTACCCGGCCCGCACGAGCCGCCTCCTACGTCGGAGCGGCCACGGTCGGCGCGTCCCAGATGGGCGGGGCGCTCTACCTGACCTACTACATGCAGAACCACTTCGGCTACTCGCCCCTGCGAACCGGAATCGCCTTCCTGCCCATGATCGGCGCGCTCGTCGCAACCGCTCCGACGGCCGGGCAGTTCCTCCTCCGGCGTCTGGGCACGCGCGGCGTCCTGATCCTGGGCATCGGGATCGAGGCGGCGGCCTTCGCCTTCTTGTCCCGGATCGACGTCGACTCCACCTATGCCGCAGCAGTCATCCCCGGACTCCTGATCTTCGGCATCGGAATCGGCTTCGTCATGCCGGTCGCGTTCAACTCCGGCACCCGGGACATCCCCGCATCTCACATCGGCCTGGCCTCGGCGGTGATCACCGTCTCCCAGCAGATCGGCGCTTCGCTGGGCGTCGCCCTCCTGGCGACCTACGCGAGCAGGCGCGTGAACATGTACGTCGATGAGCATGCGGAGCAGACCAAGGCGCAGGCCATGAGGGCACTGAGCCAGGCGCAAGCGACTCCGGACTCCGCCGCCGGGCAATCGATCATCGCCAGATTCACCGCCGAGCTGGCCGATCACGCGCAGATCAGCGCCTACAGCGGCGGATTCCTCCTCATGGCCTGCATCCTCATCGCCGTCGGAGCGCTGCTGGGAGCGCTGACGGCGCCGGCGGCCCTGAGAAGAGCACGCGCCGCCCTGCAGGCCCGTCGGTCTCGTCGCCGCGACTGAGGCGGCCGCCCGGCCCACCCCGCGTCCGCACTGCACTACGGTGGATGCACCAGGCCGCGGCCTCCGCCCGGCCATCCGCCGTACCGCCCGCGCAGGAGAACCCATGGCAGCCCCCGTCGATCGCACCGACTCGACCCTCGTCATCGGACTGGGACGCTTCGGGTCGGCCGTAGCGGCCACCCTGGACCGGCTCGGCCGCGAGGTCCTCGCCGTGGAGTCGAATCCGGCGATCGTGCGCCAGTGGACCGGCCGCATCCCCCTGATCGAGGCCGATGCCACCGACATGGAGGCGCTCGAGCAGCTGGGCGCCACCGAGTTCGGCACCGCGGTCGTGGGCGTGGCGACGTCCCTGGAGGCGAGCGTCCTCATCACCGGAAATCTCGTGGACCTGGAGACCCACCAGATCTGGGCCAAGGCGATCTCCCGGGCGCACGGACGCATCCTGCGCCGCATCGGCGCCCACCACGTGGTCTACCCCGAGTTCGACGCCGGTCAGCGCGCCGCGCACCTGGTCAGCGGCCGCATGCTGGACTACATCGAGATGGAGAAGGGCGGCTTCACCATCGTCAAAATGCGGCCGCCGGCCGAGCTGCACGGCTTCACCATCGGGGAGTCGAAGATCCGCTCGCGCTACGGCATCACGGTCTTCGGCCTCATGAGCCCCGGCGAGCCCTTCGAGTACGCGACGGCGGAAACCCTGGTCAGTGCCGAGGACGTGCTCGTCGTCGGCGGGGACGCAACGCTGCTGGAGCGCTTCGCCAACCGGGCCTGAGGACGGAGCGCGGGCCTGTTCGGCGTCCCGTATACAGATACGAGACCACGAAACAGACTTCTTCGAACGAGATCGACGACCGGGGACCCAGCCCGGCAACCCGGCACCAGCCCCTTCACGTGCTGGAGCGGCGCACCTGGAGGGTCGGCGATATGGAGTGGGATCTGCCCTCGGACCCGCCGATCGCCTCCAGCAGCACCTCCATGCACAGCCTCCCGACCTCGTCGAAGGGCTGTCGGACGGTGGTCAGCGAGGGAGAGAAGAAAGCCGCCCCCGACACGTCGTCGTAGCCCACCACAGCCACATCCTCGGGGACGCGAATCCCCCGGTCGCGCAGTGCCGCCAGCACGCCCAGCGCCATGAGGTCGTTGGAGCAGAAGACGCCGTCCGGAAGCCCGCGCGCCACAAGAGCGGCACCGGCCTCGTAGCCCCGCTCGGGACTCCCATCCCCTTCAAGGAGATCCCCCGGCTTGGCCCCCGCCTCCTCCACGGCAGCACGCCACCCGCAGACCCGGGCCGCCGCATCGAAGCAGTCCAGCGGTCCGCGCACGTGGGCCACCGACTGGCACCCGAGGCCGAGAAGATGACCGACCGCCGTGCGCGCCCCGAGCTCCTGGTCCACGGAGACCACGTGGATCCGCTTGCCGGGCGGGAAGCCGTCGGCCACGACGACCAGCGGGACCGCCCACGCGGCCCGCTCGACCGAGGCGACGATGTGCGTCTGTGGGGCCACGACGATGATGCCGTCAACGCCCCGGGCGATGAGGAAGTGGAGGGCCTCGGCGACCTCATCGTCCAAGCTCCGGTTCAGGGCGATCACGAGAGAGGCGTAGCTCACCCGCCGTGCCGCGATCTCGATGGCGGCCACCGTCGACGCCGGCCCGAAGAAGTGCGACCCCGCAGTCACGATCCCGATGGTGCGCGTGGATTCGGCGACCGGTGACCGGGCAGCCGAACCCCGGCGGTAACCCAGCTGCGCCATGGCCTCCCGGACCTTCTCGCGCATCACTGGACGCACCGACTCCGGGTCATTGAGCACACAGGACACCGTCTGAGGGCTCACCCCGGCGAGCCGGGCCACGTCCATCATGCCCGGGCGTCGCGACGCCGAGCTGCTATTTGTCATGATCGCCTCCTGCACCGACCGCGGCCGGACCTGCACCCGCGGCGGAGAACTTCGGAAAACTGGGGGAACTGGGGAGAACTGGGGAGAACGTCGGGGAGGGCTGGCGTCGTCAGTCGTCTTCGCGCAGGGAGTAGCTGAAGGAATGGGAGCGCCCCACCTCCAGCTCGACCAGGTCGCGCCCGCTGTTGAAGGCGTCAGGAGGACAGGTCATGGGCTCCACGGCGACGCCCCGTCGCCCCAGGTGCTCCGCGGTGTAGACCTGCACCCACGGCGCCTCGGCGCTCAGCACCACAGTGCTGCCCGCCTCGCCTCCGGTCAGCCGCACCTCCCAGGGGCCCTGCGGCAGGCCCGTGTAGGCGTTGTCGGTTGAGATGGTTCCCACCGGGCGACCGGCGCGCCAGTCGCAATCGGTGCCGGCGACGTCGCGCTCGGCCGCGGGGGCCATGCGCTCATCGACGTCGAGGACGCGCGCGGCCGGCACCTGCAGCACGCACTCGTCCAACGGCACGGAGCGCGTCAGATAGGGGTGGAAGGAGACGCCATAGGGCGCGGGCGCGAGCAGGCCGTCCGACTCGGGGGCGCCGACGGCGTCGGGGGCCGCGGGCGCGCCCGCCCCGAGGCAGGTGGTCGTGGCGGCCACGGTCAGCCCGGCTCGCGCGTCCAGGGCGAAGCGCACGTCGACCTGCAGGCTCCAGGGATAGGCGTACGAGCCCGGCAGCGTCAGTTCGAGCGCGACCGACGACGGGGCATCGCCGACCGCGTCATCCCCGGCGCTCGTGGCGACCACCTGGAAGTCGGCCCAGCCCACCAGTCCGTGCAGGGCCGAGCCGGTCTCGGGCTCGTTGCAGGGCACCGGGTACTCCTGACCGCGATAGGCGTAGCGCGCTCCGACGATGCGGTTGGGCCATGGCACCAGGGTCTTGCCCTGCCAGCCCTCGGGCAGTGAGACCTCGGCGTCGAAGGGGATGACGAGATCGCTGCCCGCCCTGCGAAGGTGAACGAGGGTGGCACCCGAGGTGGCGATGCGGGCCTCGTAGTCTCCGGCGACCAGGTCGATGAGCTCTCCATTGATCATGATGGTGGGTCCTGTCTCTCGTGAGGCCGGCTCCTCGGTCTTTCCGAACCCGAACGACCGGCACGGCGGCTGATCCTGTCCGCCCCTCTCGGCTCCGGTGCGAACGCCCGCCCCAGCATACTGACCGCGGGCGCCGCTCACACGCGCCGGAGCCGACCCGTCACGCCGCGAAGAACCAGGTGCTCACGCGCGCCCACAGCTCCAGCGAGGTCATCATCGCGAGCACCATCTCCTCGGGCTCCCCGGACTCCTCGGCCCCGGCCGTGCCCATCGAGGCGGGAGCCTCCGGAGGGGCGCCGGAGTCGAGAGCGTCGGCGACGGACCTGGGAAGCAGCTCGTAGAGGCACTCCGGGACCGAAAGGGTGGTCAGGGCGCCGTCGAGCTCCCACCCGTCGGCCCTCAGGGCCTCAGTGGAGATCAGGCTGAGCGTCCAGGTCCGGTGGGCGAAGCCCTCGGTCAGCGGAGTCGGTCCGCCGAGCTCGCCGGGCTCCGCGCCCTGGTCGAGGCGACGGGCGAGGTCCTCCAGCTCGATGGCCAGGGCGTCGAGGTCGCCGCTGTCGAGAAGCTCGTAGACCCGCTCGGGCAAAACGTGCGGCCCCAGGTCGACGTTGTAGCGCGGGCCGATGTCGAGCAGTTGGGCGAAGGCCGAGGGCACCTCGCAGTCATCGAGCCCGTAGACGTGGAAGCCGTCCTGCTCGTGCTTGACGAGGGTCGCGCGCCGGGGGCCGATCCAGGCCTCGACACGCCGGCCCGACCCGTCGCCCTCGAAACGGGCGACGTCGAGGTGCCGGGTCGCCCCCGCGGCCCCGTGCAGTGCGGGAACGGCCTGCGGCGCGATGCCGTCGTCGTCCAGGATCCCGCTTCTGCGCAGGCGGCGAGCGACCCTGTCATCGGGGACCCGCCCTCCCGCGGCCACGGCCCGCACGGTGAGCCACTCGGCATCCCCGAGGATGAGGACGGGGGCGTACCCGCCGGTGTCCAGGTGAGCCATCTAGATCTCCTCCAGGGTCAGGGCCATGTCCGAGAAGCGCAGGGCCGCGGTGTCGCAGGATCTCGTCGGGCAGGAGAAGGTCGCGGAGAAGCCTCGCCGCGAGGCCCCGCTCACCCAGGACCACTGCAGGAAGGTCACCGAGACGGTGTCGTTGATGTAAACGCCCGAGCGCAGCAGACCCGTGCGGTCGTCCATGTCCCACTCGGTGATGTCGATCAGCTGCGCCCCGGGTATGGAGGTCATGATCTGCGCGGTGGAGTCGCGGTGCCAGTCCTCGACGGATGCCCCCGGCGGCAGGTCGGCGACGGTGACCACGCAGTTCTCCGCGAAGCCGGGCGGGCCGGCACTGCGCGGCTCGGCGCAGATGAGGTCGATGAAACCCGCCGGGCCGGCGGGGCCGTGCGGGCCACCAGGATCTCCCGGGCTATCGGCGAGCCCGCCGGCGCCCGTGACGGCGTCCGAGTCGATGGGGATCCACGTGGCGGGGACCGCCATCGCGATGGCGCGGCCCGCCAGCCTCTGCGGCAGGTCCGAGGTCGGTCGGGGTGTCATGCATCATCTCCTGAGAGGTCGGGCGAGTGGGGTGACGAATCGCCGGGCAACGGGTGCGATGAGGCCGCGCGGGCGCCGCTCCGACGTCGCTCCGCCTCCGCGATCCGCGCCAGCCGCCCCTCCCGACGACGGGCCAGGTGCCACTCGGGATACATCCACGCCGGCAGAGGGACCGGGGTGAAGCTCACCACCACAACCAGCATGCAGACAACACTCAGGATGCCGCACACGAAGACGGGAGTCGAGTCGGACCCCTCCGCCACCATTGTCGCGGAGCCGAAGACGAACATGAGCCCCGTGGAGGGAATCGTGAGGGCGAGATTGTTCTTATGACCGATCTCGGCACTCGTCTCACGCGCGAACTCGCCGTACCCGGTATCCGTGAACATGGCCAGCGCCCAGTACATGATAATCACGAGACCGAAGACGAGAACGCCGAATGCGCCCCACACGACATGACCTCCGTCCGCTTCTCTCCATTTCTCTCCATTCCATTCTCCCGCGGGAGTCGGACCCTAGCCGAAGAGCTTATGCCAGCCCTTGTTGATGGCATTGCCCACTGACTCTCCGAGTTTCGAACCGGCCATGCCGCCGATCACCCCGCCGATAATCCCTCCGGCGGCAATGCCAATAGGGCCACCAACGGCGCCAATCGTCATACCAACCTGGGCCCCCGCCCATCCTCCCGCGTATCCGCCGACCCCCTGGGTGACGGCCTGGGTCCCGGCGCGGGCGATCTTCTCCCCCTCCCCCATGCTGGGGTTGGCCGAGTCCTTCTTGTACTGATCCCAACCGGCGAGCGCCCCGGAAAGACCCGCCGAGGCGTACCCCAGCCCCTTGAGCACCGGCGCGGCCTTGGTCACGCCCTGCTGCACCTTCCAGGCGGTCGTGCCACGGGTGTAGGGCTTGTTCACCCAGTTCGAGGTCTTCGTCTTGGCCCACAGCGTGCGCAGGGTTCCCATCTTGTTGCGGTCGGCCACTCTCATGAAGGCCCCCGCATTGGGATGTCCCTTCGGATAGCGCGGTTGGAACCTGGAGATCGCCCTGATCGATCCCCAATGGGCTCCAGTCGCCACTCGGCTCACCCACCCCGCCATCTTGGAGGCGTCGCCCACCCCTCCGGTCGGCAGGTACTTGTCCCTGAACCACTCACCGGCGCTCTTGAGGGAGTCGCAGGCGGAGATGAGGGTGTCGTGCGCGGACGACTCGTCCTGGCGAATCAGGTAGAGGGTCTCCTTGAGCTCGTCGAACTTCGCCTTCTTCGTCTCGTACTTCTCATCGGAGGTATCGTCGGGGGAGTGGATGGTCGCCCCCGACACGACCAGCTCCGCGGCCGCGGCGTCGGCGACGACCTGAGCCAGCCGGGTCTTGATCGAGTTCATCGAGTTGCCGAATGCGGTGAGCGCCGTCGCCAGCGACGTCGTGTTCGTCGACAGCGCGTCCAGGGTGCTCCGCTGCGAGGACAGTGAGGAGAGCGCGGCGTTCGTCGTCTCGCTCGTGCAGTCCGAGGCCACCTGGTTGTGGGCCGAGGAGATGTCCTCGCCTGCGGTGCTGACGGTCGTCGAGATCGACGTCAGGCTCTGCGCCGCGTTCCAGGCGCCCGACGGCTCGGTGATGACCTTGGCGTCAAGAGTGCTCATGCGAGCCTCCCGGGGTCGAGGAGGCCACCGACGCGTCGGTGTTGCGGAAGGAGGTGGCGGCCCTCCTCAGGGAGCTCGCCGTCGATCGGGCGCTGGACGCCGCACCGGACGCCTTGGAGGAGAGACGGCTGATAGCGGTGGACACCGAGGAGGTCGAACGCCCGACGTCGGGGGCGGCGGGGTAGGACACGGACTCCAGGTCCGCCGCCGCCTCATCGACTTTTCCGGCCTGGGCATCAAGGGTGTCTGGGTTCACATGCAGAGTGGTCACGCGAGCGTCTCCTTCGACGGGACTCAACGAGCTCGCCCCATCATTCCCCCCGCGAAACGGGCCGTCAACAAAACCCGGTGTTGTGGCACACTCGACTCGCGCCGGCCGCGAAAGGGGACATGGATGAGTGCCGACATCGCCGAACCTGCTGAACCTGCTGAGGCAGCTGAGACTCCTGAGGCGTCCAGTGAGGCCTCCAGGACCTCTGGGACCTCCGGGGGCGCCACGACGGGGCACCGGTCGCACGCCGACCCGTCCGGGGGCCACCCCCTCCCCCAGTTGCGCCGCTCCCGCTGGTGCAGTCTGAACGGTCAGTGGAACTTCGCCTACGACGACGCCGAGACGGGCCCGGACAAGGACTGGCCCTACAGCGGCGTCGATGAGCGGACCATCACCGTGCCCTTCCCGCCCGAGAGCGAGCTCTCCGGCATCGGGGACACCGGCTACCACCCCGTCGTGTGGTACTCGCGCATGCTCACCGCCGACGATCTGGCCCGCGCCGGCCTGCCGGCCCAGGGCGACCGGGTACTGCTGCATTTCGGCGCGGTCGACTACCGCGCCAGCGTCTGGATCGACGGCCAGCTCATGGGCGAGCACGAGGGCGGGCACACCCCCTTTACGCTCGACATCACGCGCGCCCTGCCCACCGGCGATGCCGACGCCGTGCTCGTCGTGCGGGCCGAGGACCGGCCCCTGGACATCGGGCAGCCCCGCGGCAAGCAGGACTGGCAGCCCGAGCCCCACAACATCTGGTACGCGCGCACGACCGGCATCTGGCAGAGCGTCTGGCTGGAGGCGGTACCGCGCACCGCCATCGCCGAGCTCGCCTGGACGCCGAACCGGGCCTGCGACGTCGTCGAGCTCGAGGCGACCATGACGCGCCCCGTCCCGGAGGGCTCGCGGATCACCGCCCGGCTGAGCATTGAGGGCCGCCTGCTGGCGGAGGTGACGGCGAGGCTGCCGGAGACGACCACGGCCCGGCTGACCATCGACCTGCGCGAGCAGATGCACGGCCAGCGCTATGAGAAACTGCTGTGGTCCCCAGAACACCCGCGGCTCATCGACGCCGAGGTCATGCTCGCCCCCGCCAAGGCCGCACTCGCGGGCGGAACCGCCACCGCGCCCGCCTCGGTACCCGACGTCGTCGCCTCCTACCTGGGGCTGCGCTCGGTGGGCACCGCGCACCGCCGCTTCCTGCTCAACGGCCGGCCCTACTACGTGCGCGGGGTCCTGGAGCAGGGCTTCTGGCCGGACTCGCACCTGGCGGCGCCCGACGACAAGGCCCGCCGCGACGAGGTCGCCCTGATCAAGAGGCTCGGCTTCAATGCGGCGCGCATCCATCAGAAGGTCGAGGACCCGCGTTTCCTGTACTGGGCTGATCGGCTCGGCCTCCTGATATGGGGCGAGATGGCCGCGCCCTACGAGTTCACCACGCAGGCGGCGACTCGACTGGTGGCGGAGTGGAGTGCGGTGGTGCGCCGAGATCGCTCCCACCCGAGCATCGTCACCTGGGTGCCGATCAATGAGAGCTGGGGCGTGCAGCACATCGCCGATCGCCCCGAGCAGCGGGCGCTCAGCCGGGCGCTCGCCGACCTGACCCGCGCGCTCGACCCGTCCCGGCCGGTCGTCTCCAACGACGGCTGGGAGCACACCTGCTCCGACATCATCTCGATCCACGACTACGACGCCGACGACCTGGCGGTGACGCTGCGCTACGCCGAGGAGGACCGGCTGAGCGCCGTACTGGACGGCCTGGGCCCGTCCGGGCGGCGCATCACCGTGCGGGGCGCGGTGGACCGCGAGCTGCCGGTGATGGTCACGGAGTTCGGCGGTATCCGCTACGTCCCCGACCATGATGACGCCGACGGCGGCAGCAACGGGAGCGGCTCGAACGGCAAGGCCGTCGAGACCGGCGAGACCATCAAGACCAGCGAGGCCGTGGAGACCATCAAGAACGCCGTCGAGGCCGTGGCCGCCGCCAAGACGGACGCCAAGGCGAGCTCCAGAGCCGCCGCCGAGAGCGCGGACGAGGCCGAGGACGAGAAGGAGGAGACCACCTGGGGCTATACGACCGCCGCCGGGCCCGAGGACTTCGAGGCGCGACTGCGCCGGGCCTTCGGGGCACTCCAGGCGAGCCCCCACCTGGCCGGCTTCTGCTACACCCAGTTGACCGACACCATGCAGGAGGCCAACGGCCTGGTCGACGCGCGCCGCCGCCCCAAGATCGCCGCCAAGGTGATCCGCGAGATCGTGAAGGCGCCGGTCACCTCCTGACGGCGACAGCAGGACGCGAGCGCTCGTAGGCGGTTGGACGCGGGCGTCGGCCGCCGGCGCTGAGTCCTGGGCGAGCCGGCGTCAGCCCCGATTCAGGCGCGGTGCGCGGGCGAAGCCGTGATCACAGCGGATCACCGCGGATCACCTCACCGCGCGCCTGCGGCCGACCTGGCCCTCACGGCGGCCGCGACGATCTCAGAGACCCGGTCGTAGGCGGCCCGGACCTCGGGCCGGGGCTCGGCGGTGAGACGCTCGACGGGGCCCAGCTCCCAGGCGGGGGGCTCCTCGCCTCCGGCCAGCACCCAGGCGGCCTGCTTGGCGGCCCCATTGGCCACGTACTCCCCGGGAGAGGGCACGTCGACGGGCACGCCGAGGACCGCCGGCGACAGCTCCTTGGCGCTGGTCCACTTCACTCCGCCGCCCACGAGGCTGACCCGATCGATGGCGGCCCCCTGTGCCCGTACCGCGTCGACGCAGGCGCTCATGAGGCACAGCAGGCCCTCGACCGCGGAGCGCGCGTAGTTGGCGGGGGTCAGCGATTCCAGGGTCATGCCGGTGAGCACGCCGGTGGCCTCGGGCAGGTTCGGGGTGCGCTCCCCCTCCAGATAGGGCACGTGCACCAGCCCCCCGGCTCCGGGCTCGGCGGACAGGGCGAGGGCGTCGAACTCGTCGTAGGTGACGTCCAGGACCCTCTTGGCGGCGTCGAGTACGCGGGCGCCGTTGAGAGTGCAGGCCAGCGGCAGGAAGACGCCGGTGGCGTCGGCGAAGCCGGCGACCAGCCCGGAGGCGTCGCGACTCGGGGCGGCCGACACGGCTGCGACGACCCCCGAGGTGCCCAGGGACACGCTCGTCTGCCCGGGACGCAGCCCCAGGCCGAGAGCGGCACCGGCGTTGTCGCCGCAGCCGGGGCCGAGAACGAGATGGCTCAGGTCGCGCCCATCGACGTCGCCCCCGCCGCGGGCGGCGGCCTCGTGCGGGCCGACGACGCGCGGCAGGACGATGCGCTCCGCATTCTCCTGGTCGACCCGCAGGGCGAGCGCGAGCAGGTCGCGGCGGTGGGCGTTGGCCACGGAGTCGAAGTAGCCGGTGCCCGACGCATCGGAGCGGTCAGTGATCAGCGCCTCCAGGGACTCCGCCCCCGACAGCCTCCACGTCAGCCAGTCGTGCGGGAGGCAGATGGCGGCGATGCGGCGCGCATTGTCGGGCTCATGATCCGCCAGCCAGCGCAGCTTGGTGATCGTCAGCGAGGCGACCGGGACGCTGCCGACGGCGTCGGCCCAGGCCTTCCTTCCGGCCGCCTCGTCGCCGTCGCCCAGCTCGCGGATGAGGTCGCGGGCGGCCTCGGCCGAACGGGTGTCGTTCCACAGCAGGGCGGGTCGGATGACCTCGCCGTCGGCGTCGAGGACGACCATGCCGTGCTGCTGCCCGCCCACGGACAGGGCGGCGACGTCGTCGAGGCCGCCGGCGTCGTCGATCGCCTCCCCCAGCGCCCGCCACCAATGATCGGGGTGGACCTCGGTGCCGTCGGGATGAGACGCCTTGGCCTGGCGGACGAGGGCGCCGGTGATGGCGTCGCGGATGACGATCTTGCAGGACTGCGTCGAGGAGTCGACGCCGGCGACGAG
>ERZ773038.1758-NODE-1758-length-11833-cov-5.266853_pt1 | contig 11833 bp, 3 predicted proteins | sample MGYA00511665_ERZ773038 | MGnify/ENA primary metagenome ERZ773038 (study PRJEB29015, sample SAMEA2737966) | human oral metagenome | biome: human oral; feature: human-associated habitat; material: dental | place: China | collected 2028 ... | reverse complement strand
TAAAATTAAGAAGATTATCAATATTCAACAGAATAAATAAAAGAAAATTTTTAATAAATAATCAAAAAATTTCAAAATATAAAGAAAAATATTTTTTAGAAAACTTTGAATAAGAAAGGATAAAATATGAAAAAGAGATTATTACTAGGAATTGTTTTATTAGGTATAAATTCATTTTCTAAAATGACAATAACATCGTACAATAACGGATCATCAGTATCAAATGGATCATTAACTGAAGCAGGTCATAATTTTTCAGGCATTGTTCAGTTTCTAGGAAATCAAGGCGGAACATATGTAATAAAATTAGACAGTGGAACTAAAATAGAAACAGGAACAAGATTTGATTTAGATCCAAATACAACTATTACAATAGAAGGAGCGAATGGTACAATAGGAACAATAGTAAATGGAAGCAGTGCCTATCCAGTAGGAGCACCAGTTTCTACAAAACATTATTACTTTTGGCAAGATTTAGATGAAAATTCTGCTACTTTACCAGAATCTGGAGTATTAAATGGTAATTTATACACTCCATCTGTTATATCTAGATCAAATAACGCCAGCACTGCTATTACTCACGTAACGACAAAAGTTTTACCGCCAAATACAGCCTCAACAACTACACCAGGTATTTCAACACCGACTCCAAGCACACCTTCAACAGGAACAACTCCAATAACAGGAAATACAGCACCTTCAAATAAAGGAAAAAAAGTTTTAGTAATTCCAAGATCACGTGTTGATTTAGATTTAGTAGAAAATGCTAAAATGACTATGATAAAAAATGTTGAGAAAAAAATAGAAAAAGGAGAATGGGATTTAAATATTGAATATGTAGGTGGAGTAGGAACTAAATATACCGATAAAACACATGACATTTTACAATATAATGGAAAGAGTAATGGAGTTATTCTTTCTTTGAATAAAAATTATGATAAACTAACATTAGGAGGCTTATTTGGATATCAAAATTCAAAAGTAAAATATAAAGATTTTTATAACGGAATAAAAGAAAAAATTGGTTCATACCAATTTTTATTGAATGCAAAATATGATTTTAATGAGAATTTTGATTTAATAGGAACTCTAGTATATTCTACAAATAAACATAAATTTGATGGAAGTAATATTATTTCGTATAATTGGATAAATGATGCAGAATATACTTCAAATATATTCGACATTGAAACAAGATTAGGATATAAATATCTATTTACAAACGGATATATAAAACCATATTTAGGTATCGGAGTATTAAATCTTAAAGAAGGAGCAATTAATAAAATAGGAGCTAAAAAAACCTCTGAAACAGCCTTAAATAGTGTATTAGGTATTTATGGTGTAGCAGAGTTAAACAAAATAGATCTGTATGGAAATGTAGAATATAGACAAAAATATGGGAAGAATTCGTACCATAATAAACGAGATGTCGACTTAACAACAAAAATTGATGCTTTAAACTATAAAAAAACAACAGTCAATGCCAATATTGGATTAAGATATAAAATTACAGATATGTTTGATATAAATACTTCATATGGATTAAATAATCTAAAAAATAATATAATAAAAATAGGTATTGGAATTCAATACTAAAAAATTATTGTAAACTTGCTAAATTAATAATAAACTGTCTTATAAATATAAGATGGTTTTTTTTATATTCAAAATAAAAAAAATACTTTCACATCAAACTTGACTTTTTTTTTAATTTATGTTAGCATATTTTAATCTTTTATTAAAAAGGAGGTAGATTTTGGGATATAAGAAAATAATAATTTTGGGTACATTTTTAATTGCAAGTCTTGCCTTTCCATCTCCAGTCAATGAAGCTAACAGAATCATTGATATTCAGCAGAGACAGCTTGAACAGGAGAGAGTCAGGCAACAGCAGGAGAAAATGCAGAAGGAATTTGAGAATACAAAGTTTGACAGCCCTAAGTCTCAGGTTGATAAGGACATTGAAAGCGGCAACTTGAATTCTAATAAATTTTTAATTAAATCAGTCAATATAAAAGACAATGACAGGCTGCTGTCTCAAAGGGAAAAAAATAAAATTATTGGAAAATATGTCTTTCTTGAACTTAGTTCCAATGATATCAGAAACCTTCTTACAGATCTTACAAACAAGTTAATTTCTAAAGGATATACTACATCTGTTGTAAACTTTGACAGGAATAATGATCTGACTACTGGAACTTTAAACCTGGAAATTGTTGCAGGAAGAATCGAGGATATAAGGATTAATTCCGGAAATGGGCTTGATAAGTATAAGGAATTTTTTATGTTTTCAAAGAACAAGGGAAAAATCTTTAATATCAGGGACATTGACACGGCAACTGACAACTTTAACTCAATCAATGCCAACAACATGACTATGGAAGTTCTTCCTGGAAGAAAGGAAAACTATTCAAGAATTGAAGTAAAAAATAGATTAAAGAATAAATATACTGTCGGAATCTTAGCTAACAACTATGGGGACAGCAAGCAGAATGGAATATGGAGGAGAGGTATCAACCTTAATATTGACAGCCCTCTTGGAATTGGGGACAACTTCTATTTCACATATATGACCGTTCCTAAAAAAGACCCCAACAGAAGCTGGAAAAAGACTGTTGAACAGCTTCAGCCGGGAGAAATTTTACCAATCGGGCCGACTGGATATGATCCTTTAAAAGGGGACACATTGCCATATAAAAGACGGCTTGATATGTTTAATTTCGGATATACAATGAAATTCAGGACATATACTTTGAAATTTAATTCAAGTAAAAGTATTCAGGAAAGCAGCTTCTATTCAGCAAATACAGTATATGATATGTATTCAGGCAGCCATACGTTGTCTGCCGATCTGGAAAAAATACTGTTCAGGAATCAGAAAAGCAAGGTCAGTCTTGACTTAGGGATTAAAAGAAAGCATAACCAGAGCTATCTTGAAAAGTCGGCACTGTCTGACAGGAAGCTTGCTATAGGTACTTTAAGCCTTAATGCTACAACTTCACTTTTCGGAGGGATTTTTGGAAGCTCTTTCGGATATGAGAGAGGGCTTAAAATATTTCATGCTGAAAGGGACAGCGGAAAGATAGATACTACGCCAAAGGCGCAGTTCCATAAATACAGCATGAACCTTAGCTACTACAAGCCCATAACGAACAATCTTGTATACAGGGCAAATGTTAGCGGGAGCTACTCAAACGATGTCCTTTACGGAAGTGAAAGACAGACAATAGGCGGTGTCGGAAGTGTAGGAGGCTACCATACAAGGGAGTCTATTCAGGGAGACAAGGCTATAGAAGTCAGCAATGAGATTGCATACAATATTCCAGTTAAGAAATTTGCGGTTGTTTCTCCGTATGTTAATTATGGATATGGGGCTGCAAAGTATAACAGGGATAAATCTAAATACAGAACTGGATATGTAACTGGAATGACGGCTGGAATCAGGTTTGATACAAAAATCTTTGACTTCGACTTTGGATATGCAAGGCCAATGTCGCATTCAGACTATTTAAGCCCTAAGAAGCAGGAAATGTATTTTAGCGGATCCTTGAAAGTAAGTTTTTAGATAATAACTCAAAATAAAAATTATAGGAAATTTCAAATTTTAATCAGTAAAAATATCGAAAGGAGATGAATAAATGAGAGAAAAAAGTAGGATATTACGTAAATTAACTGCGGCGCTTCTTCTAAACGTGTTCAGCTTCAACATTCTTGCCGACGGTCTTCAGGTTGACCCTAATTCAAGGTACAACACAAGCCTTGACAGGGCTCAGAATGGCGTGCCTGTCGTTAATATTTCCACTCCGAATGGCCGTGGTGTAAGTATTAACGAGTTTTTGGAGTACAACGTGGGACGTGAGGGGCAGGTTCTTAACAATGCCGACAACATCGGTAGAAGCCATCTCGCAGGAATCATCAATGCAAATCCAAATCTTGGGCCGAATCAGGCCGCAAATCTTATCCTGCTTCAGGTTAATGGGGCAAACAGATCGCAAATTGAGGGATATATCGAGGCTCTCAGCAGACAGAAAGTGAATGTAATTTTAAGCAACGAAAATGGAATATATTTAAACGGCGCAGGGACAATCAATATAAAAAACTTTATCCCTACAACTGGAAAGGTTAAGCTTAAGGACGGAGATGTAATCGGAATTGACGTCGAAAAGGGAAGGGTCATTATCGGGGCAGGCGGCTTTGATGCGACTAATACAGACTATGTTAACGTTATTGCAAAGGCCATGGAGATGCAGGGAAACCTTGTAGGGAACAAGGTTGATGTAACTTTGGGGGAAAACACTGTTGACTCCAGTGGTACTGTAGCTTCTAAAAATGGTATAAACTCAGTTGCAATTGACGCAAGCAACCTTGGATCAATGTATGCCGGGCAGGTAAGGATAGTCAGCACGGACAGGGGGGCAGGAGTAAACTCCAGCGGCCTTATCTATTCAAGGGATGCAAAGCTTGAGATTACGGCTGACGGAAAAATCAATGTGGCCAAGATAAAGGGTGACGGAATTGAAATAAACGGGACTGAATATACACAAAGCGAGCTTGCAAGTTCTGACAAGGGGATTAATGTCAATGCATCTAAGATAAAGTTGTCAGGGGAAACTCAGGCAAACGGGGACATCAATCTTAATGGGAATGTTGAGAACAAGTCAAACATATACACAGGCGGAAACCTGAATACGCTTGACATGATAAATTCAGGAAATATTAACGCTTCAGGGAACATAACGGCAAAGGATTTTAAAAACTCTCTTGCAACAGTTCTTTCTGGAGGAAACTTTAATGTAAAAAACTTGGATAATTCTGGAAATATACAGGTTTCAGGAATTACAGACATTAATGGGAAATTTGACAATACAGGGTCACTGACTTCCGTTAGACGTATTTCAGTCTCAGGAAACATAGGAAGTACAGGTAAGATACTGACAAATGAGGACCTGTCATCTAAGGACATGGTAACGTCAGGGACAGTTGCGGCCAAGAACCTGAGAGTGGATAATCTGTCTAATGATGGTAAAATAAGCACAAATGGCGAACTGACTGCAAAAAATGTGAAGAATACTGGAGATATTCTGTCATCAGGCAGAATTTCAGGAAGCAGCCTTGTCACTTCAGGAAAGGTTCAGACTAATGAAACGCTTGACATTGACGGCCTTCTTGACAACAGCGGGACAGTCGGGGCTTCAAAGGACATATCAGTTGCAGGGAACGTATTGAATACAGGGGAAATCCTTACTAATGGAGATTTCGCTTCAAAGAATATGGATACTTCCGGAACTGTAGTTTCAAATAATTTAAGAACTGGGAACCTTAAGAATGACGGTAAAATTGTAGCCAATAAGGACCTGACTGCTAAGAAGGTTTCAAGCACGGGGGATATTACTGTTGTCGGTAAAATTTCAGCTGACAGCCTGAAATCTTCAGGAGCTTTAAGAACCAACGAGGATTTTTCTGTTAATGGAAGGCTTGACAATGACGGGACAATTGAAACTTCAAAGAACGTGGCTGTTTCAGGAGATATTGGCAATACTGGTAAAATAATTTCAGGCGGTAATTTAAGCGGTAGGAAAGTAACTAATACTGGAGATATTGCGGCAGCTGGAACAGTCTCAAGTGACGATATGTCAACTTCAGGAACTGTAAAGGCAAACAAGTCAATTACAGTTGCAGGAAAGCTTGAGAATGACGGGGCAGTTGAAACTGCTGAAGATGTGAAGGTGTCCGGAAATATAAGAAATACTGGAAGGATTGCTTCAAATGGGGACTTAACTGGTAAGGACACGATTTCTTCAGGCACAATTGCTTCAAGAAATGTGAAAGCTGATAACTTAAGCAATGACGGAGTGATCATTGCAAATGGGGACTTAAAGGCAAAAAATGTTAAGAATACTAAGGATATTACAGCTGTCGGGACAGTCTCATCTGATGACCTGGTAACGTCAGGGAATGTAAGGGCAAACGGAAAAATCACAGTTTCAGGAAAACTCGAGAACAGCGGTGCTGTTGAAACTTCAAAGAACATATCGGTTGCAGGAAACATTAAGAATGATGGAAGAATTGCGGCAAATGATGACCTTACAGGGAAGAATACCGAAAACAATGGAAATATCTATGTCAAGAATCTGGAAGTCAATAACTTAAAGAATACTGGAAAAGTTGAAGGCGTGAACCTGAAGACTGACGATATTTCAAACAGCGGAGATATTACGGCAATTGGCAAGATTTCAAGCGGAAACATTGATAATTCAGGAAAGCTGCTTGCCAATGATACAATTAGTGCCAAGAATATAAGAAATGCCACTAATTCGAGTAAAATTGCAGCTGGAAAAGGCATAACTGGGGAAAGAATTGACAATTCCGGAACATTTGCCACAAACGGAGATATCAAGGCTACAAATTCACTTGTGAACAGCGGAACTGTTGACGGTAAGAGAATTGATATTTTAGGAGCTGACTTTGTAAATTCAGGAAAGATAAATGCCGACAATATTAAAGCTAACGTAACTAATACAAGAAATGACGGATTTATCTATTCAGGAAATGATGTTGATTTGACTACAGGCACTTTAATCAACACTAAGGAAATTACTGCAGTCAATAATGTAAACGCTGCAAATGCGAACGTTACAAATAGCGGAAAGATTGCCTCAAATGGCAGAGTTTTACTTGATAATTCAGCAATTACAAATACTGGGGAAATTCTGTCAGGCGAAATATTTATGAGAAATGCTCAAAGATTTGATAATACTGGAACAATCAAGGGGAACAATGTTGAGCTTGGCGTTAATCAGAATATCAACCTTACTGGGAATCTTCACGGACAGAATAGGCTTAAGATTTCAGCAAACAACATTGCAAACAATGGTAACACTACTGGAACTGGCCTAATCGAGATTAACTCAAATGACTTTACGAACAACAGGGAGCTTGCTTCCGATACAGTTATCATAAATGGCCGTGGGGAAGTAGTCAACAACAGCATGATTACTGGAAATAACGGAAAGGTTTCAGGAAGAAATATCACAAATAACGATTTGGTTGCATTTGAGAACGCTCTTGAAATGAACGCACAAGGTAAAGTTCAGAACAACAAGGGGAAAGCCATCTATGGCGGACAGGCTCTTGCAATAAGGGCAAATGAGATAATGAATGACGAGGCTGAAATACTTGGCGGAAACATGGATCTTAATGCCGCAAAGATTACGAACAATGTGGGTACAATCCAGTCGACAGGAAATATTACGATTACTTCCAGCGATTTTCAGAACATTGGTAGAGTTTCTAACTTAGGGAATTATGAAAAGTATTACGAAACTTGGGATAATAGAAGGTTGTCCGAAGCTGATGTTCTTAATGGATGGGTCTATCATCATGGAGATGACTGGGATAAAAGTTCTAATGGAAGCCGTACAAGAAAAGCCCGTCACGAGCAAAGAGAATGGCTTGAAACGTTCATAAGGGATGCTGGCGGAAATTCATTGCTGCTGACAAAATATCAGAATGATGCCAGAAATGCATTGAATAATGGATACCAAAGGCTTGAAAGTGAATCTGCAAGACATCCGGAAGTTGCTCTGAAAGGGAAAATAGAAAGTAGGGCAACGACAGAGTATGGCAAGGTTTTAGCAAGTGGAAATATCACAATAAATTCAGCTAATTTCAAGAACAGGGACAGCATAATTTCAGGCGGAGGCCTAGTCAATATTACTGCAACTAATTTTGAAAATTCAGTAACAACAGGCAATCCTGTCCAGTTGAAGAAAGGTAAGGAAAAATTAGAATTAGAGATAAAACGGTATACAAAAAGAAAAAGACCTAGAGTAAAAATGGTGGCTTATTTCCACAGGGAACTGACTGCAGGAGATATTGGCTATGAATCAGGACAGCCAAGCGTAATTGAAGGGCAGCAGGTTGTCGTAAGTGCTCCGAATATTATACAAAACCCTATCGAAGCAGGAAATGGTAAAGTATTGAATAATGGCGGAGCAATAGGAAGAACTTTATTGTCTTCAACTTCAGTTGGAGTGAATAAAGGGACAAGTTCTGCCAACGGTCAGGTTCAGGCTGCAGGAAATACCTTACTGTCTAAAGTAAACAGCAGCTTTAACGGAAATTCACAGATTAATGGGAGCTCAAATTTAAATAGCCCGATAAACAGCACATTTAACAGGGCTGTTCAGATTGCAGGCAACAATTCTGGAATTAAGGATATTAAGAATACTGGTATCATAAGTGTCAATCCAATACTGGCAAGCGCAATGTTTACAGCAAATATGAATCCGTCATCAAGATACCTGATGGAAACTAGAAGCAGATATATAAACCTGGGACAGTATTTTGGAAGCGACTACTTTACTTCAAGAGTTGGATACTCTGAAATATGGGACAGGACAAGACGGCTTGGGGATGCATATTATGAAAATCAGCTGTTGACAAGAGCGTTGTCAGAAAAACTTGGAACAGCTTTCATAAATGGAAAATCTAACCAGGAATTAATAAAGGCAATGATGGACAATGCCTCAGCTGAAGGTGCAAGGCTTGGGCTTACAGTAGGGCAGGAACTGACTCAGGATCAGATAAATAGCCTGAATGAGGATATTGTCTGGTACGTAACAAAAAATGTAAACGGTATTGAAGTTCTTGCTCCGCAAGTCTATTTAAGTAAAAATACACGTTCAATAATTAATGATGATACAAGAAACAGGGTTGGCGGAATAAACGGAACATACATCGAAACTAATAATTTAGTCAACAATGGTACAAAATATGGTAACGGCGGAATCACAGTCGTTAATGCTAATACGGTAAGAAATGAAACAGCTACAAATCTTCTTTCAGAAATTTCAGGAGACAGAACTTACATAAATGCGGCCGGAAATATAGAAAATATTGGCGGACTGATAGGCGGAAGAGATTTAGTTTCTGTAGTTTCTCAAAATGGTGATGTAATTAACAGAACTACGACCAGGGAAGTTGGATATAACAATGGGGAATTTGACAGAACAAGATTTACTGATGTTGTATCTGCAGCTGAAATATCTTCCAAAAACGGGCCAACATATATTCAAGGTAAAAATTATACTTCAACAGGAGCTATAACAGCAGGGAATACAGTAAGAATAGATGCAAGTGAAAACGTGAACATCAACGCCTTAAAATTAACTGGGGAGCAGAAGTTTGGAAGAAACGGTGATAATTATGGAAGCTATGGATTTGTAAACCATCTGCAGTCAGCTGTAAATGGAACTGACGGAGTTATGATAACGTCAGGAAAGGATACAAATATTTCAGGAAGCCAGGTGGCTTCGCTTGGAAATGTAAACATTAATGCACAGAATATTAATGTTACAAATGTCGTTAATAGCGAATCTATAGAATCAAAACGTGTCAATTCAGGATTTATAAGCACTGAAACAAAGACTAAGAGCGCATATATCGAAAGCAGTCAAGGCTCCCAGATCTTTGGAAACAATGTGGTGCTGGACTCCAAGAAAGATACAAACGTCATCGCCTCAGATATAACGGCAAGTAAGGATGTACTTGGAAATGGCGGAAACATACTGGTAACTGCAGGAAATAACGTGAACATTTTAAGCAACACGACTTCACAGTCAAGTAGCTCAACGACATCAAAGAATAAAAGCATAGGCTCGCTTAACGTAGGAAGCAAGGGAAGAGCTGATGGAATGGCACAAGTTATTCAGAATTCATCGCATCTTTCTGCAAATGGTGGGAATATAGTTGTTAAGTCAGGAAAAGATACCTTAATTGGTGCAAGTGAGCTGCAGTCAACAGAAAGCATAGGGCTGGTAGCTGGAGGAAACGTTGTAGTTACAGGACTTGATGAAAAATATGGGGAAAGTTCTTCCAAGTCTAAGGGCGGAATGTTCAGAGGAGGACATCTCTATAAAGGTAATTCGGAAAGTGAAAAAAATCAGAGCATTACAAACAAGGAAAGTGTAATAAGGGCTGGAAAGGACATAGTTGTCAAGGGAGAAAACATTGGAATTCTTGGTTCAGATCTTGACGCTGGGCAGGATATAAATGTGGATGCCAAGAACGGAATTATTGTCAAGTCAAGAAATGAAGTCTACAGCAGTGAAAATCAGAAAAATGAAACAAAAGTAGGATTTTTCGCCAAAGGGCATAACTTATCATTTGAAGCTGGGATAGAAGCAAAATCAAAATCAGACGCTTCAGCAACTAAGCAGATAAGACCTGATGAAAGCACATTAGTTGCAAATGGAAATATCAATCTGAAAAGTGGAGAAAACATCTACTTTGAAGGTGATGCCGCAAGCGGACAGGACATCAACCTTGACTCAAAGAACATATTTATTGCGGACTCTGAAGGAAAGGTTGAATATACGAATGAGAGCAAGGAGAAAAGGGTTTCATTTGGAATAGATATGAATTTCAACAATTTAAGCGATACATTCACTTCGCTAAAAAAATCTTATGAAGCTTTAAATATAATGTGGAATTTAGGCGATATATTTGACTTCACTGGAGATTTGCTGTCAGGAAAGAGCCTGATGGAAAGTATTGAAGGAAATGAGGATACTCTGAAACGTTTAAATACATTAAATTCTGGATTGCAAGGTGGCAGCGGAAAAGCAGGAATTTATGCAAAAGCCTCAATAGCCGCTTCAAAAAATAAAGGAAGCAATAGCACAATAGAAAGAACCAGCCTTACAGCAGGCGGAAACATAAATCTAAAAGGTGATAACAGTATAACAATTAGGGGAACTGACATAAAAGGGTTCAATGATGTAAATATTCAAACAAAAAATCTTGATGTTCAGGCTTCCAAATCATCTATGAACAGTAAAAATACATCGTACGAACTTTCTGGGGAATACAATGTACTGAACCCTAGCTTATCTGTTTCAGGAAACATTAGTCATGGGGAAACAGAAGGATATGTATATAACAATACGAAAATAGATGCAGGAAATAAATTGCGTCTTAATATTGAAAATGGAATAATAAGGGGTGCTAATATCTCTGGAAATGATTTAGATGTAAATGTTAAAGGCAATCTGGAGGTTGCAAGTTTACAAGATTATGAAAAAATTAATCAGACGGGTATAAGTGCGGGCGTAGGAAATATAACAGGAGATACGCGTTCATACAGTGCAGGAGTTGACTTGACAAAAGGTAACAAAATTTGGGTAAATGAGCAGACTTCTTTGATTGGAAGAAACAGCGTGAATGTTAATGTAGGTAACAAGCTTACAATAACAGGAGCAAAAATTTCAAACGAGGAAAATGGAATTGATAAAGGAAATCTTTTAGTAAAAGCCAAGGAAATTGAAGCAAATGGTATTACAAGCAATGACAATCTGCGTAAGTTTGGAATTAATGTTGCCTTTAATGAACGAGCTAAAGGTGATAGGACAGAATTGATACTTAAGAAAAAAGGTGAAGTTACTGTAAGACCTGATGACCTGAAAGAAGTTTCAAATAGATTTGACGAGGAATATGGCGTAAGCGTCGGAGGACATAAATTAGAAAAGATTTCAAGGCCAACAATAGGAAAAGGAACAGTAATCTCAGGCAGCACAACTGGAGAAGTGAACAGGGACATTTCAGTTTCAGAGTCTATAACTGACGGTGTGCAGATAAGCGATACAAAATTTTCATTCATCAGCAATCCATTCGGATGGGGTGATACAAGAAATATTCTAGCTACAAATGCTGGAACTATCGGTAAGTTTATTGACGGTATAAATGGGACAAAGATAGTAAATAATTAGATAATTAGCAAATGCGCTGTTAATACCACAGTGCGAATCGTACGGGCAGTCGTAGCACGACA
>ERZ773038.1751-NODE-1751-length-11879-cov-2.472514_pt1 | contig 11879 bp, 9 predicted proteins | sample MGYA00511665_ERZ773038 | MGnify/ENA primary metagenome ERZ773038 (study PRJEB29015, sample SAMEA2737966) | human oral metagenome | biome: human oral; feature: human-associated habitat; material: dental | place: China | collected 2028 ... | reverse complement strand
TGTACCTTTTGGTGGAAAATATAGAATTATAGATTTTCCACTTTCAAACTGTGCTAACTCTGGAATTTCAACTGTAGGAGTACTAACTCAATTCATGCCTTTGGAACTTAACTCATATATGGGGAATGGTCAACCATGGGATTTAGATAGAATGGATGGAGGATTGTCTATTTTACCACCTTATACTGCTGGAAAAACTGGAGAGTGGTATAAAGGAACTGCAAATGCTATATATCAAAATATTAAATATATAGAGCAATATAACCCAGAATATGTCCTTATATTATCAGGAGATCACATTTATAAAATGAACTATAAAGAAATGTTAGATTTCCACAAAGAAAAAGGAGCAGATTTAACAATTGCACACATTAATGTTCCAATTGAAGAAGCTAGTCGATTTGGGATTCTAAATACAAATTTTGACCTTAAAGTTACTGAGTTTTTAGAAAAACCAGAAAATCCAATATCTACTAAAGCATCTATGGGAATCTATATTTTTAGTTGGCAACAATTAAGAGAATATTTAATTCGTGACGAAGAAAACCCAGATAGTGAAAAAGACTTCGGTAAAAATATTATCCCAATGATGTTGAACGAAGGAAAAAATATCTATGCTTATCCATTCTATGGTTACTGGAAAGACGTTGGTACAATTGAGAGCTTATGGGAAGCAAATATGGACCTAATAAAAAATAAAGAAAACTTCAATATTGATGATAAATTATGGAGAATTTATTATCGACATGAAGGAGCAATGCCACAATATTTAGGACATAGTGCTAATGTTAAAAATTCTATGATTTCAGATGGAACTACTGTATATGGAACTATTTCAGAATCTATAATTTCTTCAGGAGTTAGAATTGAAGAAGGTGCTGAAGTAGTGGGAAGTATCATCATGAAAGGTGCAGTTATTGAAAAAGGGGCTAAAGTCTATAATTCAATTATTGCAGAAGGTTCAGTAGTTAAAGAAAATGTAGAAGTAGGTAATAGAGAAATTGTTCTAGGAAAAGAACAAATAACTGTAATCGGTAGGGATGAAGTTGTAAATGAGAATAGGAAAGTAGAGGGAAAATAATATGGTAAGAGCGTTTTGTATTTTATTTGCGGATAACTATCGTAATGATGATCTACAAGGATTAGTAAGAAATAGAACACTAGCATCTTTAGCAGTTGCCTCAAGATATAGAATGGTTGACTTCATGTTATCTTCTTTAGTGAAAGCTGAAGTATCTAATATTGCAGTAGTGACAAATCATCATTACAAATCTTTAATGGATCACTTAAGTTGGGGGAAAGACTGGGATCTTAACAGAAAAAATAGTGGATTGAAGTTTATAACGCCGATGTCAAACCATCAATCAAACAGAGTAGCACAAAACAAAATTGAAGCATTAGGGGATGCAGCTAGATATGCGGATACATTATTAGAAGAATACTGTATACTTGCTGATGGAAATATTGTTGGGAATATTGATTTTAAGGAAATGGTAAATTACCATAAATCTACAAATGCTGATATAACATTAGCTTATACGTATAGAAAACCCCAACAACGTGAATCACAAATTATTTTTGATGAAAAAGATAGAGTATATGATAGTTTATATCATTATGATGGATATGATCAAGTTTGTCCGACACAAGTTAAAATATATATTATGTCTAAAGACATGTTTAAAGAACTTGTAAAAAAAGGTATGACATATGGATGGCAAGATATTCTATTAGATTTCATTACTAAGAATTTCCATAGATTAAATGTTTATGGATATGAAATCAAAAATTATACAAGAACAATTAATAGTGTTCAAGAATTTTATAACTTTAATAGGGATTTATTAGATCCTAATAAGATGAATGAATTATTCTTATCAGGAACTGATATCCTAACTAGGGTTCAAGATAGTGTACCAACTACTTATGGAGATGGAGCAATCGTAAAAAATTCTATACTAGGAGATGGTTGTGAAATTAATGGAATTGTTGAGAACAGTATATTATTTAGGGACGTAGTAGTTGAAGAAGGAGCTGTTATTAAAAACTCTATAGTAATGTCTAATAGTGTTATTAAAAAATCAGCTTACTTAGACTATGTGATTTTAGACAAAGAAGCAACTGTTTCAGAAAGAGTTGAATTAAAAGGAACTGAAAATTGCCAAGTTATTGTCGAAAAAAATAAAGTAGTATAATAAAAATATGGGTTAGAATAAAATGTGGGAGATATTTGTAAAACCTTCGATTTTCGGGAGGAAAAGGAGTATAATAAACAGATAGACTACATCTAAAACTAACCCTTTTAGTATGAAATAAATAACGAATAAGGAGAACAATAATGAAAATATTATTCGTGGCAGCTGAAGCGGCACCATTTGTAAAGGTTGGAGGACTAGGAGATGTCATAGGATCATTACCTAAAGCACTTCAAGATGAAAATGTAGAAGCAAGGGTAGTACTGCCTTTGTATTCTTCAATAGATAGACAAAAGTATGATTTAAAATATAAACAACATATATTTATTAATTTAGGATGGAGAACAGTTTATTGTGGAATTTTTGAAACACAAGTAAATGGAGTAACTTATTATTTTATCGATAACGAACAATATTTTAATAGAGATAGTGTATATGGTCAAGATGATGATGGTGAAAGATTTGCATTCTTTTCAAAAGCTGCATTAGAAATATTACCTCATATTGATTATAAACCAGATATAGTTAATGCTAATGACTGGCATGCAGCTTTATCTGTAATTTACTTAGATGATATTAAGTCAAGAGGACAAGGTTTTTATCAAAACATTAAAAGTGTAATATCTATCCACAATATTGAATTTCAAGGGAAATTTAATCCTTATGAAATGGGGAATTTATTTGGATTAGATAATAAATATTTTGATGCTCTTATATACAAAGGTGATTTAAATCTATTGAAAGGTGCTATTCAATTAGCTGATAGAATAAATACGGTAAGTGAAACTTATGCACATGAAATATTAGACCCATACTTCTCATATGGCTTAGATGATATACTAAGAGTAGAAGAAGGTAAACTTCACGGGATAATTAATGGTTTGGATATTGATAAGTTTAATTCAAAAACTGATAAAAACATTTATAAGAACTTTGATGTTAAAACATTAAAAAATAAAGTAGAGAACAAATTGAAATTCCAAGAAGAGTTAGCATTAGAAGTAAATGAAAATATACCTATGATAGGGATGGTTACTAGATTAACTCACCAAAAAGGAGTTGACTTAGTTCTTCATGTTGCTGATGAAATCTTAAAAACAGGTGCTCAACTTGTGATTTTAGGAACGGGTGATCGTCATTATGAAGATGCACTTCGTTCATTAGAATATCGTCGTCATGATAAAGTAAGAAGTTTAATTATGTTCTCATCAGAAGTATCATCAAAAGTATATAGCTCGTGTGATATGTTCTTAATGCCATCTAAAACTGAACCATGTGGTTTATCTCAACTTATTTCAATGAGATACGCTACTATACCGATTGTTCACAGAGTTGGTGGGTTAAGAGATACAGTTGAACCATTCGATGGGAAAACAGGAACAGGATTTACATTCGAAAGTTTTGATGCATATGATATGTTAGATGCAGTATACAGAGCAACATATTGCTATTATCAAGAACGTCATATTTGGAATATAATTATGAAAAATGCAATTCAACAAGATGTAAGTTGGAAAAAATCAGCACTACAATATATAAATATGTACAGTGAAATCGTCTAACGAGATGGATTATAGGAGAGACTAATGAAACAACAAGAGTTAGAACACAGAATAGAAAAGTATTTAAAAAGACAATTTGGAATCACAATAAAATCAGCTAGTAAACGTCAAGTTTATGAAGCATTAATGAGTACTGTTAGAGAAAAATTATCTGAGAAAAAATTTGTGTATGAACAAGAATTAAAGAAAACAAAGCAAAAACGTGCTTACTACATGTCAATGGAGTTTCTTGTAGGTAGAACTTTAAGAAACAATTTATTTAATCTTGGAGTAGAAAAAGAAATCAAAGAATACCTTGCAGAAAATAACTTCGATTTAGATGAAATTTATGATATTGAACCAGATCCAGGTTTAGGGAATGGTGGTCTTGGGCGTCTTGCTTCATGTTATTTAGATGCTTTAACAAGTAGTGATTATCCAGTAACAGGTTTTTCTATTCTTTATGAATATGGAATCTTCAAGCAGGTTATTAACAATGGTTGGCAACAGGAGTTTCCTGATTATTGGTTAGACTTAGGGAAATACGGTTTAGTTTATAGAAATGACGAAGAAATTGAAGTTAGATTCTATGGTCACGTAGAAGAAAAAATGACTGAAAATGGATTTACTGTAGAATACAAAGATTATACTTCGATTCAAGCTGAACCATATGATTTATTAATTTCAGGATATAAAACAAAAACTGTAAATACACTACGTTTATGGGAAGCAAAAGCAAAAACTGGATTTAATATGAAACTGTTTGAACGCGGAGAATATTCAAAATCTTCAGAAGCAGAAGCAATAGCTTCATCAATCTCTAAATTATTATATCCAGCAGATAGCACAAATGAAGGTAAAGAATTACGTATTAAACAACAATACTTCTTTATTAGTGCTTCATTACAACAATTAGTGAAAAATCATTATAATGAATTTGGAACATTAGAAAACTTAAGTGAACATGTTGCATTACATATTAATGATACTCATCCAGCGATGGGAGTTCCGGAATTGATGAGATTATTATTAGATGAATACGGATATTCTTGGGACAAAGCATGGGAAATTACCACTAAAACTTTTGCCTACACTAACCACACAATTATGGCAGAGGCATTAGAAAAATGGTCTGTAGATTTATTTAAACCATTATTACCACGTATTTACTCAATTATTGAGGAAATTAATAAACGTTTCTGTCAATGGGTAATAGATCAAGGCAAAGACTACACTTTAGAGGAAACTGCAATTATATATGATAATCAAATAAGAATGGCTAACTTATCAATAGTAGGAAGCCACAATGTTAATGGTGTATCAAAACTACATAGTGATATTCTTGTAGAATCTACATTTAGAGCATTTAACGAATTGTATCCATCTAAATTCGGAAATGTAACTAACGGTATAGCTCACCGTAGATGGTTAGGACAGGCAAACCCTGAACTAGCATCATATCTAAAAGAATTAATCGGTGATGATTTCGTTAAAGATTTATCTAAAATCAGTAAATTAAATGATTATAAAAATGACAAAAAAGTTGTTGCTAAACTTCTAGAAATTAAAAAAATTAAAAAAGAACAACTTGCTACTTACATTCAAAATACAACAGGTATAACTGTAAATCCAGAATCCATCTTTGATGTACAAGTTAAGAGACTACACGAATATAAACGTCAATTACTGAATGCATTACACATTGTATACTTATATAGAGAAATAAAATATAATGGATTACGTCCAGTACCAAGAACATTTATTTTTGCTGCAAAAGCATCATCGGGATACCAAATGGCTAAAAATATAATCAAATTTATCCACTCAATCTCTCAAATGATAGAATGCGATGAATTAGTGCGTGAATACATCAAAGTTGTATTCTTACCAGATTACAAAGTAACACTTGCAGAAAAAATTATTCCAGCGGCTGATATTAGTGAACAAATTTCACAAGCCGGAAAAGAAGCAAGTGGCACAGGTAATATGAAATTAATGCTAAATGGAGCTTTAACATTAGGAACACTTGATGGAGCTAATGTAGAGATTCATGAAGCGGTAGGAGATGATAATATCTTCATCTTCGGTTTAGAAACTCCAGAAGTTGATGCATTATATGCTCATGGATATAAACCTTGGGAATACTACAACAATTCAGTAAAAATTAAAGAAACATTAGATTTTATTAGAACTATGACTGTAGGAGGTATGAACTTCAACTTTATCGTAGACTACTTATTAACTCAAGATAACTATATGTGTCTAGCTGACTTTGAAAGTTATGTTGCAGCTCAAGAAAAAGTTGCCGAAACATATCAAGATAAAGAAAAATGGGGACAAATGAGTTTAGTAAATACAGCTAACGCTGGTATCTTCTCTGCAGATAGATCAGTAGCTGAATATGCTAAAGATATTTGGAACATAAAAAAAGTAAAATAGAATATTAATCTAGAGGGTGACCTAATAGGAAAATTTTCCTTAGGTTGCTCTTATTTTTATTGGACTATAAAAAAACATACAAAAATAAGTGGAATATTATTTAAATTTAGATATAATGTATATATAAACACACCATTCTCATAGATAAAATACGATTAATATGGTAAAATTAAAAGGAAAGACTGTGCCAATTTTAAAATTAATATTTATTTTGAAATGCACACTTAGTAAATAAAAAAGAGGTAACTATGGCAAAAGAAAGAGCAGATGTCCTTTGCGTAAGTCAAGGATTATTTGAATCAAGAGAAAAAGCAAAACGAGCTATTATGGCTGGTATAGTTTATAATGACAATATTAGAATTGATAAAGCAGGGGAGAAGGTCGAATCAACTGCGGAACTTAGAATCAAAGGTAAACAGATGCCTTATGTTAGTCGTGGAGGTCTTAAACTAGAAAAAGCAATTAATGAGTTGAACTTTGATGTGAAAGACAAAGTAATGATTGATATCGGTTCATCAACTGGAGGATTTACAGACTGTGCGTTACAAAACGGAGCAAAGTTCGTATATGCTTTAGACGTGGGTACTAATCAACTTGTGTGGAAACTACGTAATGATGAACGTGTAAAAGTAATGGAACAAACAAACTTCAGACATTCTGTTAAAGAAGATTTTGATGTTTATGAAATTGATATAGCTTCAATTGACGTTTCATTTATTTCGTTATCATTAATATTACCAAATCTTGCTGAAATAATAAAAGATGGTGGAGAAGTCTGCGTACTTGTAAAACCTCAATTTGAAGCTGGAAAAGATAAGGTAGGAAAAGGTGGAATCGTTCGAGACAAAAAAGTTCAACTAGAAGTCGTAGAAAAAGTATTGCTACTAGCGAACAGTGTTGGATTCAGTATGACAAATCTATCTTATTCTCCAATAACAGGTGGAGAAGGGAATATCGAATTCTTAATGCTTCTTAAATACAATGCTGATAAAGAAGTGGAAAACAGTAAAATCAATATAGAGCATATTGTAAATAATGCTCATAATCACTTTAAATAGAGGAGGAGCCAATGTTAATTCAGTTAAATATTAAGCAATTTGGAATAATTGAAAAAGCTACTATAGAACTTAAAAATGGTTTAACTGTCTTAAGTGGAGAAACTGGTGCAGGGAAATCAATGATTCTAGCGGCAATTTCGCAACTATCTGGTCAAAGAACATCAACGTCTTATATTCGTTACGGTGAAGAGAAGGCAAGTGTTGAAGGTGTATTTGATTTTCCAAAGAGTAAAGAAGTTAAAGAGATTTTTAATGAACTTGATTTAGACCTTGAAGATGAGGTTATTGTAGTTCGTCGTGATATTTATAGTAGTGGAAAGAGTGTTTGTAGAATTAATGGAACTATAGTTAATCTGTCTACATTAAAAAAAGTAGCCGCTCATTTATTAGATATTCATGAACAACACGATAATCAAGTATTATTAGTAGAAAAAAATCACCTAAACTTGGTAGATTCATTTAATAGAGAAAAAATTCAACCTGTATATTTAAAATACAAAGAAAAATATAAAGAATACCAAGTAATTAAGGAAAAAATTGATAACTTAAAACAACAAGAAAGTGATGTTCTTCAGAAAGTTGATTTCTTAAAATTCCAGTATAAAGAATTAAGTCAGATGAAACTTAAAAAAGATGAAGATTTAGATCTTGAAAAGGATATCGATTACTTAGAGAACTTCGAAAAGGTAAATACCCTTGCTCATAGTATTACAGACGGTATAGATGGTGAGTATGGAGTATTATCAAAACTTGCAGAAATTAGATCTAATCTAGGAGAGCTAAGTAGGTATAATTCTAACTTTGAAGAAAAATATGAAGAGATTACAAATTTATATTATATTCTTGATGATTTAAAATATGAAGTTTCTAGTTATACTGATGTAATTGAATATGATGAAGAAAAATTAGATCGTTTAATTTATAGATTAGATAAAATAAAAACATTAGAGAAAAAATACTCTAAGCCACTTAATGATCTTATTACCTTTACAGAAACAATTAAAGAAGAATTAGATGAGCTGGAAAACTATGAAGAAAACTTCGAAAACTACTTAGAGGAAAGCAAAAAAATCGAAGAAGAACTGAAGATTCTAGCTGAAGAATTAAGTTCAATAAGAAAAGAGACAGCATTAAAACTTGAGAAACTTATTCAAGATGAGTTGAAATTTTTATACATGGAAAAAAGTACAATTAAAGTTGATTTTAAAGAAAAAGATTTTTCATCAACAGGAAAAGACGATGTTAAGATATTAATTAGTGCAAACCTTGGTGAACCGCTAAAATCATTATCTAAAGTTGCTTCAGGTGGGGAACTTTCAAGGGTAATGTTAGCTCTGAAAATAATTTTCTCAAGAAGTATAGAAGCTACTTCGATAATATTTGATGAAATTGATACTGGAGTAAGTGGAAGAGTATCACAAAGGATGGCTGAAAAAATGTATCAGCTTGGTGTAGGTTCGCAAGTACTTTGTATTTCGCACTTACCTCAAACTACAGCCTTAGCAGACACAAACCTACTAATCAGTAAAGAAATAATAGATAAGAGAACATTAACTGTAATTAGAGAACTATCAGAAGAAGAGAAGATTGCTGAAGTAGCAAGAATGGTGTCAGGAGACACTATGACAAAACTTTCTGAAGAACACTCTATTGAAATGTTAAGACTAGCAGAAAAAACTAAAGCAGAAATAAAAGAAAAACTAAACAAATAGTTACAAAAAATACCAAAAAGGTATAGGAGGAACATGACAAAAGAAGGAAAAATTTTAAAAGCACTTAGTGGATTTTATTATGTAAATTGTTCTGGAGAAATCGTTACGTGTCGCGCACGAGGGAATTTCAGAAATGAGAATATCACACCATTAGTAGGTGATGATGTAAAAATTCAAATGAGTGATAATAATACAGGATATGTAGTAGAAATTTTAGAAAGAAAAAATGAATTACTAAGACCTAAGGTTGCGAATATAGATTATAGTATTATTGTAGTATCTGTTAAAGATCCTGAGTTTTCAAGTAAGCTACTAAATAAAACAATTTGTTTAAATGAAAATAGTGATGTAGATATTATTATCATTTTTACTAAGTTAGATTTATTAAAAGATGATGAACTGGAAAAGATGAAAGAAATAATGAATTATTATTACGAAATAGGATATCAAGTATTTACGAATTCTGAAGAAGATATCGATAAATTAAAAGAAGTTATTTCTAATAAGTATGTGGCGATATCTGGTCAATCAGGTGCAGGAAAATCTACGTTCATTAATAAACTAACAGAGCACCTTGATATCGAAACAGGAGAAATTTCGAAACATTTAGGACGCGGACGACACACGACTAGACATACGGAATTTTATCAAATTGATGATTTTTATATCGCAGATACACCAGGATTTTCTTCACTTGATATTACATTTATTGAAAAAGAAGATTTACAATACTTATTTAGAGAGTTTCATGATTATGATTGTAAATTCAAACCATGTAATCACATGGAGGAAATTCAATGTGGTGTCAAAGAAGCGGTAGAAAGTAAACAAATATTAGAAAGTCGCTATGAAGATTATAAAGTTTTATTTACAGAAAAACAAAATCAAAAAAGAAAATATATAAAGGAGAGATAAGATGAAGAAAATTTTACCTTCAATATTATCAGCAGATTTTGCTAATTTAGAAAGAGATATTAAAGAATTAGAAAATATAGGAATTGATATGTTTCATATAGATGTAATGGATGGAAATTTCGTTCCTAACATTTCTTTTGGATTTCCAATAATTGAAGCAATCCGACCTAAAACAGACAAAGTTTTTGATTGTCATCTAATGATTGCTAATCCAGAAAATTATGTAGAACAATTTTGTAAAGTTGGTTGCGATATGGTTTCTTTTCATATAGAAGCTACTAATCATGCAGACAGATTAATACAAGTTATCAAAGATAATGGAAAGAAAGCGGGGATAGTATTAAATCCTCAAACACCGCTTGAAAGTATTAGATACTTATTACCAAAATTAGACTATGTTTTAATTATGACTGTTAATCCAGGTTTTGGTGGTCAGAAGTTCATTCCAGAAATGCTTGAGAAAATAGAAGAATTAGCTAAGATAAGAGAAGAAAAAAATTATAACTTCTTAATAGAAGTAGATGGTGGAATAAATGTAGAAACATCGAAAGCTTGTCGAGATAAAGGCGCAGACATATTAGTTTGTGGTTCATTTTTATTCGGAGCAAGTGATAAAGAAAAAACATTAGGTGAGTTGTTGAAATAATGAATACAAAAAAAATAAGCATAATGTTAGGTGGGGTATTTCCAGATGAATTACCTTCATCTGACTTATGGTGTGGAGTAGATAGAGGAGCATTGTACTTACTTGATAAGGGGATAAATCCATTATTAAGTTGTGGAGATTTTGATTCGATTACTTCTGAACAAAGAAAAGAAGTAGAGGGAAAATCCAAGTATTTTAGAGTAAAGGATAGTGAAGATTTAACTGATGCAGACTTTGCATTAGAAAATATACTAGAACTATTTGATTCAGTAGAAGAAATAGATATATACGGAGCAACAGGTAGAAGACTTGATCACTTCTTTGGAAATATTTTACTTCTAAATAATGAAAAATATAACAGTGTTAAAGTAAAAATTATTGATGATAATAATATAATAACGGTAGCCCATAGTGGACAAAATATTTTTGAAAATATTGAAGGGTATAAGTATTTCTCAATAGTCCCAATATATAAAGATACTAAAATGACTATAAAAAACTCTAAATACGAAGTAGAAAATCTGATTTTGACTCTAAATCGTCCTAATGCAACAAGTAACGAATTTGCTAATGAAAAAGCAATTGAGTTGGAAGTAAGTTCAAATGTATTAGTAATATATTCTAAAGATTAGAAGGAGACATTATGATTGAGATAATACAATTTATGCTTATAGCTGTACTTGCTGGTTTTCTTGGTTCTTTAGTAGGTTTAGGTGGAGGAATAATTATAACACCGGCCTTAACAATCTTATTTGGTATAGATATTAAATATGCAATAGGAGCTAGTATCGTAGCGGTAATAGCGACTAGTAGTGGTTCAGCAATAGCATTTGTGAAAGATCATATTAGTAATATGAGAGTAGGTATGCTTTTAGAAGTATTTACAACTGCGGGAGGAGTAGATTTAAAAGTAGTAAGTCCAAAAACGTGTAGTCACAAAAAAATAGAGAATTTGTATTTTGCTGGTGAGATACTAGATTTACATGGAGAAATCGGTGGATATAATTTAATGGTAGCATGGTTTACGGGTATGGTTGTAGCAGATGCTATTAAAGAAAAATACGGAATAGAATAATACAAAATGCATCAATAGAGATATTAGAAGTCTCTATTGGTGTTATTTTTTGTTTACTTTTATTAGAAGCAATAGTATAATAGTTTTATTGAAATTGAAAATGAAAGGTAGACAAAAGTGAAAAAGCATTTTAAAAAAATATTAGCAACACTACTAATTGTTTTAGTTGTTGCATTTGGTTTTGTTGGAAATTATTTCTATAACTTTGGGTTGAATCCGAAAGTTGATAAAAGTGGTATAGTAAATCAAGATAGTGATGGTAGTAAAGAAGATAAAACAGCGATAAACAAGTGGTTTG
>ERZ773038.1749-NODE-1749-length-11905-cov-11.113671_pt1 | contig 11905 bp, 6 predicted proteins | sample MGYA00511665_ERZ773038 | MGnify/ENA primary metagenome ERZ773038 (study PRJEB29015, sample SAMEA2737966) | human oral metagenome | biome: human oral; feature: human-associated habitat; material: dental | place: China | collected 2028 ... | reverse complement strand
TGCGGGGTCGGCGCGCCCGCCGCCGGCTCGGGCGTCCGCCCCGCCTCCCCCGGTGGAATCGTCCCCGCGCCTGGCCAGGCGCCGGGCCGCCACGACCTGCCCGTCCGCGTCGCGGATGAGGTCGTCCGGCCAGACCAGATCGGCGCGCTCGGGGAAGTGCTCGGCGACCACCCGGCTGGTCACGTAGACGGTGCCCGGCCGCGGATCGGGGAGGGGCGGGTCGATACCGAGCCAGGCGGCGCCGACAGCGAGGGGCACATCGCGCACAGCGGTTTCGTCGTCGGGGCGGGCGGGGTCGGCCACGCGCAGGCGCTCCTGCCGCCCCTCGGACAGCAGCAGTCGCGGCACGACGCCGGCGGCGGGGATCCGCAGCGTCTCGCCGCCGCCGAGGTCGAGGACGACGTCGTGGGGGGTGAGGTTCACGAGGCCAAGCGCGCTCTCAGGCATCGGAGCCCTCCTCCATATCAGTCCCAGTGCTCGCAGCACTGGCAGTACTCATGGTGTCGCGAGCCCGCTTCAAACGGGAGCCGATGTCCTCGCGAAGGGACATGAAGCGCATCTTCCAATCCGACTGGGGAACCTCAGGATTCTTATCGGCACCGGCAACCTCTCGAATGCGCTCACACGTCAGGCGCAGCAGATCCGGGTACGTCAGTCCGGCGGCGTCGACGACGAACGGAATCGGTCCCGAATACGAGTCTTTGGGACTCTCCATCACGGACTTCAACGCGGCCTGCGGAGCACTCCCGCCGTGCGCCAGGATCACCCGGTTCCGCACCTCGTAGATGATCTGAAGAAGATCACGATGATCTGCCGTGCGTACGCCGTCAGCGCCTGCGCGCGACGCGCCGTTCCTGTTTCCACTCCGATCGAGACGACGTCGCGCGAGATCGCCCTTACTCCCCAGACTGGGATTGCGGATCAGAAGTTTGCGATTTTGTTTGAAACTGACCGCCTCGGCGGCGACGACCGTCAACCTCATTTGTGTCTCCCAGTCGGCATCGTCCCACAGATCTGCGATTGTTTCCAGAAGATCGAGGATCGTGCCCGCACCGGAATCAGGATCATTCTTATTGTTCGCGGCTTTGACGTACTTCCGCCGCAGTCCGTCGCATTGTTCCGCCAACTCATCCATTTCCTGATCGCCGGCGCTGAGAGCACGCGCGGCGCTGAGAAGGTTGAGACTGTCGAGTCCGGCTGCGGCCACCTCCAGAAGCGCCGCCTCGGCATCAGCGTGCAGGGCGAAGCGATGGAACTGCGATTCGGCTTCGCCATTCTCCTCCGTGGGATCCACGAAGGTCTGCAGGAAGAGCGGGACGGCGCGCTGCCCGCACCAGGCCTGGGCGGCGCGCAGTGCCCCGAACACCACTCCCTTCTGTCCGGACCCCACCAGGACGACAGCGGCCGGAGACGTCTTAGCCAGAAGCTTCTTCACCCGGACGCTGACGTCGTTCGCGATCTCGGTCTCGGCGCTAGCAGAGCGATCGGCTGGAGCCTCATAGCGTTGGAGGACGTCTTCGACATCAGTCAGATTCCAACCCTTGTCGGGCGCGAGGTTTCGAAGGATGTCGCGATCCTTCTCGGCCATACGGAAAGACTCATCCGAGTGGAGGATGCGGAAGACGATGGGCAGAGGAGGCTCGTCCGAGAGCATCCCGCCCGGTGCTGCCCGCCGCAACTCGGGCTGCGGAGCTGACAGAAGAATCCTTTCCGGGAAAGAGGGCATCGACTTCCCGTTCGCAGTCTTGCCCCTGCCGTAGATGTACAGAACCGGCCGCCGTCCGGGCCATGGCATCCAGCCCGGAGCAAAATCTGACAATTCCCTCTCGGCGCGGATGCGACTCATATCCTTGCTCGACGGCAGGGCGAAATCATGAGTCGATCCCTTGCCGATCTCGTTGAGGTCGTCCTGCCTCGCCAGCCAGCGATCCGCATCCGAGTCGCGGCCCTCGCGTTTCGCCCAGCCGATGACGGGGCCCAGCTCCGAGCGCCTCCTGGCGGACGCCAGCTCAAACATCGAACTCAGAGATTTTTCACCAGATTCCTCCCGCGCAGCGTTCTCCTTGGCGAGCACAGCCTCGTAGCGCGCCTTCACCCAGGCGCGCACGGCGAGTCCGGCGCCGTTGTCACCGCGCATCAGCCACAAGCAGGTGAGGCGGGCGAGTTCCTTATCAGTGAGGTCGGGAACGTCTTTGCTGAGCTTGCTCACAACGTCGGCTACTGCACGCACTTCCTGTGTAAAAATACTCTCGTCGTCCACACCGTTCATCTTCGCCCACTTGATCGCCTGAAGGACATATCCCTGAGCGAGGAGCCAGGCGACGACGGCCCGGGGCGAGGAGATGCCCGGTTCCCAAACGCGCATCCCGAGACGCTCCTCGCCGCTAGCCATAATGGACCGCCACGGCAGCCCCTCCTGGTCAACCGCGGCGAGCACCGACAGGAGCACGATCGTGGATCCGGACATGGCGTTGATATAGACCGGTTTCGACCGATGCTCATCACAACGCGCGGACAGGATTCTTCGAATATGTTTCAGATTTTCTGATTCTTTAAGGTCTCCCGACACGACTTCGACGGTGAGACGTGCCCCGAGACGCTCGAACAGGAGCGTACGCGCCCGCGGCAGTGCGACGGAGTCGCGCAGAAAATTGGCCACGGGAACCATGCCGCCCGGCATACTGCGGTCAGTGGAGCCAGCAACGAGAATCAAGTGGATGGAAATAGCTCCGCCCGGTTCTGTGGACCTTGAAGAGTCGGCGTTAAAGCATTCATATTGAACCACCGCCCTCGCCTCCTGGGCGAGGGGCGAGAGCGGGAACTCCCCTTCTCCCCCGTCAAGCAGGGCCTCGACAAGAGATTCACTCGCGGACTCGTCCTCTCTCGCCGCTTCGAGTAAGGACCGCCTTTCCTCCAGTCTACGTCTTAGCGGCGCCTCCCTGTCATTTATCTGATACTGATGGGTATCGATTCCCAGATCGCCCGCTCCGACAATGTGGATGAGCAGAGTCATGACAGGTCCTCTCCGATCTACTGCGCGTTGGTCGCACTGCCGCGGCGGGCGTCCGCGCAGCGGGGACGGCGCGGCGCCCGTCACCCCGTAGTGTGCTCCATCACTCCCAACGGCGCGTCAGACGTGACATACTGCACAGGCCCCACCCCTTCCGAGAGGATCCCCATGCAGCTCGTCATGCTCGAGACCAACGGGAACCAGCGCTACATCTTCGCCGCGCCCCGTCTGCGGGACAGCATCGGCGCCTCCGCCCAGCTCGTCCGTCTCAAGGAGTGGACAGACGACGCCCTGCGGGCCACGGGGGCCGCGAAGAGGTGGAAGGGGAACCACCCGCAACCGCGGGGCGGCCCCGGACCCGCGGCCGGGCTCCCGTGCTGCAGGTTCAGCACCCAGTGGGTGTCCCGCGCCTCGGGCAAGGTCATCTTCATGGTGGACGAGGAGTGGGACGCGAAGGCCGTGATCGGCCGCGTCACCCGGACGGCGCTCGCCCAGGCCCCCGGCATGGACGTCTCGGGCGTGCACCTCGACATGGGTGACAAAACTCACGTCGACGAGGATCTCCTCAAACGGATCCACGCCCGGGCCGCCCGGTACGGCCTGCGGCGCCCGCCCGCCGAGGCCCGCTTCTCCCAGATGCCCTTCCTCGCCCGCGCCAAGGACTCCGTCCTGCCCGCCTCGCCAACGCTGGAACGCATGTTCGGCCACATCAGGGACGAGGCCAAGGACGACGAGGGGACCCTGCTCTCCCTGCCCTCCCGGGTCAAGCGCTACCGGGCCTTCTACTCCCGCCGGGACCTCATCTCCCTCGCGTGCCGTACGAGCGAAGACCTGAACCCGGACCAGCTCGTCCGCGACCCCAAGAAGCTCACGGAGAAGCTCACGAAGAAACTCCGGGAGGCCTTCGCCGTCGACGTCGAAGCCCCGGGGGAGCGTCCCGGGCCGAGCACCGGGGCCGTCGGGCGGGACTCCGACGGCGGACAGGGCGCCGCCGACGGGCGCGAATCCGATGACCAGCGGCAACTCGACATCCTCGAGGAGCGGTTCCAGGACGCCCCGGGCGGCACCGGCGAGGCGGCGTCCGCCCTGTCCAAGGTGGCCGTCATCCACATCGACGGCAACGGCGTCGGCGCCGTCATGCGCCGGCTCGGCGAGGCGATGGGCCGCGTCGACGAGGCCGACTTCTCACGGGCTGTCGGCTGTTCGCGCAACGACGCCGACGCCCTGCGGCGCTTCGTCCTCACCGTCAACGACCGCCTCGACCGGGCCGTCACCCGGGCCTTCGCCGAGGCCTGGGCGGACGTCGCGAAGTGGGCGGAGGCCGACATCGGCCCGACGGGGCAGAAGTTCACCGTCGTCCCGGTCGTCCCCGTCATCCTGGGGGGCGACGACGTCACCGTCTTCACCAGCGGCGACTACGCCCTCCCCTTCGCGGCCGCCTATCTCGAGCGCTACGAGAGGGCCACCGAGAGCGACGTGCTCCTCAGGCACCTGGGTCGCGAAGAGGGCACCGGCCCCATGACCGCCGCCGCGGGCGTCGCCGTCGTCCGCCGCGACTTCCCCTTCCACGTCGCCTACAACCTGGCCGAGCGCCTCGTCGGCGAGGCCAAGAAGGTCGGCAAGGCCCGGAAGCCCGTCCGGTCGACGCTGACCTACCACGCGCTCTTCGACTCCAGCGTCCTGGACCCGGAGAAGATCCTGCAGGCCTACTCCTCCTTCACCACCCGCCCCTTCCTGCTGAGACGCGACGGCGCCCCGGCCTCCGATCCCCCGGGGCGGTACGAGCCCTGGCCCGACACATGCGAGCGAGTCCGCCAATTCAAGGGCCTCACCTCGGAGGATCCGGGCACGGGCGAGACCCGCTTCCCCAAGACGCGGGCCGCCCGGATCCGCAAGCTCCTGTCCGACGCCGCCCAGGCGCGGCTCGTGAACCGGGGCCTGAGTGACCGGCTCGCCGATAAGGCCGAGCATGAGTGGGATGACGCCAAGAAGGTACTGCCCGGCACGGTCGTCGAGGGCATGGGCACCAGAGCGCTCTTCGACCTCATGGAGCTGAGCGATCTTCTCCCCGACAGCTACCTGCACAGCCCGTCCCCCGCCGACGGCTCCGAGCCCGCAACCACCCAGGAGGTCCAGGAATGAGCACCGGCACCGCCGCGGAACCGGAGACCGGATCCCCGGACTCCCCCGCGCCCCTCGACGTCACCATCGTCTTCCGCTCCGACTGGGGCGTGTCCACGGGCACCGGCGTGGCCGGGGGCGTGGACGCCGTCGTCGAGAAGGACGAGCGCAACCTGCCCGTGGTGCGCGGCACCGTGCTCACCGGGGCCATCCGCGAGCAGGCCTTCATCGTCGCCGAGGCGCTCGACGGCGATTCCGCGGACAAGAAATGGCGCGAATTCGTCGGGGCGCTCTTCGGATCGGTCAGGCGCGCCCGTCTCGTCTCCTTCTCCGACGCCAGCTTCGTCTCCTTCTCCGACGACGCCGCTCCCGCCGATAATAAGTTGAAGCGGGAGGCGGTGCACGAGGTCGTCTCCCTGTCCATCGACGAGGAGACGGGCACCGCGCAGAAGGACCACCTGCGACTGTTCGAGCGGGCCCGCGCCTGCATTCTGCACGGCACGGTGGAACTGCTGGACAAAACCCTGGACGGGCGTCCACTTCACTGGTGCGCGGACCAGAGGAAGGCGGCCGAACTCGTTCTGAGCATCTCCGCCCTGCTCGTGCGCGCCCTCGGCTCCAACCGGTCCGACGGCGACGGCCTGTGCAGCATTCTCATTGGCGAGACCGGCGAGATTGATGAAAAGAATGTGGATCAGAAGGTCCGGGAGCGGTGCCGCGGGCAGTTGGAGCAGTGGAGCGGACCGGCCCCGAAAGCCCCCGACGCCCCGGACTTCCCTATCGACTCGAAGGCGGACGGGTGCTCGGACATCCCCCTCATAGGGAAGAAGGATTCCGACCACTGTGGCGGCTCGAGCGGCACGACCTTCTACGAGACCGATCTTGATATCGATCTCACGTCGCCCGTGATCTCCTACGACGTGCCCTTCTCCAACGAGCTGCGCTCCTTGGACTTCCTGCGCGGAACAGCACTGCTGCCCATTATCCACCACAGGCTCCAGGCCGCCGCCAAGAAGGACTCCGACGTCGGCGCAACCGCCCGTGAAATCATCCGCGACGCCGTCGTCAACGGCGATCTCCTGGTCTCCGACGCCACCGCCGTCGTCAACGGCGTGCGGGGAATGCCGATGCCGCTGGTGCTGTCCAGGCCCAAGACGGAGGGGAACGACGAGACGGAGGGCGTGCGCGTGCTCAACCGTCTGCTCGCCGAAGAGCCTGAGAACGAGATTCACAAGCCGCTGCGCACCGGATACGTCTTCCCCGCCCCGAAGAGCGCGAACCCTTCCGAAGTTCTCGGAGGGATGGGGGTGCCGGCGCTCCAGGGGCGCCAGTCCACCGCCCACAACCCGGTCACGGGCGCGGCCGGAACTGGGCAGTTGTTCCTGGCCCGCGCACTGCCCGCGGGAATGCGTCTGCGCGCCACCGTCACCATGAGCGAGAAGCTCTACGAACGGGTCAAGAACCTGCTCAGCAGGGCCTTCGACTCTCGTCAGGCCTTCCCGGAGCGACTGGGGCTGTGGCGCCTGAGCGGGACCTACGGCCGGGCCGAGTGCCGACTCGGCGAATTCCGTCCGGTCGAAGTCCCCGGGCTCGCTTGGGATGAGAACGGGACCACGACCCTGTGGTTCACCTCCGACGTCGTGGCCCGCTCCCCCAGGCTGGGGCCGGGCGGAAGCCTCAAAGATCTGTACAAGGCCTTCGAACGCGCCGGAGTCCCTCTGGAACCGATCAAGGCCGAGGACGACTCGGATGAGACGTGCTTCAGCGCGGGAATCCGCCACCGTCGCGTCGACTCCTGGGGCGCGGCGGATCGGCGGCCGCGCGCCACCCGGACGGTGATCCAGGCGGGGTCCGTACTGCGGGTTCAGCCCGCCGATGCGGGCAGCAGCCCGGAGGAGACGATGAGAAGACTCGCCCGCCTGTCGGTGACCGGAGTCGGCGAGCTCACGGCCCAGGGATTCGGTCGCTTCGTCGTCGACCATCCGCTGCTGCGCGAGAAGGAGTTCAGACTCACCTCTTTGAAGCATGAGGACTTCATCGCCGATGGATGTGCAGCCGTGAAGCCGGAGGGAGAATGATGAGCATCACCCGCTACGAGTTGACCGTCTGCTTGAGGACCGATTCTCCTCTGCACTCGGGCGGCATTGACGAAGCCGTGGACCGCGCCCGCCCGTCGAAGAAGCGCGAGACCGTGCCCCGGCGCTTCGCCCGCGACGGGGCCGACCGCCCGGTGCTGACCGGTCGTTCCATCAAGGGGGCGGTGCGGGCGGCCTGCAAGAAGTACTTCGATGAAACACGGAAATCCCACCTGTGGGGAGGACTGTCGAATCAGGGAGCCTGGGCCTCAGCCCTGACCTTCCACGCCGTGGATCTTCACAATGCGGAGGTCTTTCCGGGGCGCGGGGACGGCCCGGGCGGGGCCAGCGGGCTGCCCACTCGCATGGGCATTGCCATTGACCGTTACTGGGGGGCCGCCGGGGACACCGCGCTCTTCGAGCACGAGTACGTGCCGGCCGGAAGGCCCCTGACCCTGACGATCACCGCGCAGGCGGGGGCAATGCCCAGAAACAGGCCCGACGATCCGGCCGCGCCCTTCGGGGGCGTCTCCGAATGTCAACCGGTGACGGAGGATGATGTGGAGCGACTCTTCTCCATTATCCTCGGAGTGCTGAAGTCAGGACGGGTCTCCTTCGGCGGGCGCAGGAACGCCGGCTGGGGACGGGTGCGACCAGATATGCGGCCCGGCAGCGAAAGGTTCTGGGTCCTGACCGGGGCCCCATTGGGGACGCGCGACGATCTTCTGAGCTGGCTGGGCAACGGCTGCGGCGAGGACATGAGCGAGCGGATCGAACCGATCGAATGCGGCGATCCCGACCGCGTGCGCATCAATATCGAGTGGAACAGCCCCACGGGTATTCTCGTGGCCGATCCGCGACTCAGTCAAGCCAAGTCGGCGCGCAATGAGTCCGACACGGATAAGGCTCGCGAGAAGAACGTCCAAGCACCGGAGGAGGGCGAGAAGGCGACGCGGGGGACCGATCCGGACGGCGAGCAGCATGACCTCCGAGGCGAGGACGATCCCGATGAACTCGTTCCCACCAGGCACCTGCGCAGCGGCCCGGGGGAGAACGCGCCGATCGTGCTGCCGGGCAGTTCGGTGCGCGGCGCACTGCGCTCGCGCGCTTCGCGAATCGCCCGCACGATCCTGGCCGCCCGCCATGCGTCCGTCAACGACTGGTCGGACACCAATGTGCACGATCAGCTCGCCCACGATCCCGACCTCGTACAGCGCCTGTTCGGCTCCACCGAGCGCCGGGGCGCACTGACGGTCCTGGACACCCTGGCGTCCTCCAACGGATCCACCCGGTTGATCACCCACAATGCGGGCGACCGGTGGACCGGCGGCGTCGCAGAGGGCACTCTGTACGGCGAAGAGGTCCACGACGCCGAGTGGAAGAACATTGTTCTCGAGTTGGACCCGAAGGCACTGTCCAATGATGACAATCGCCGCGGGGGGACTCAGCGTTCGCGCCCCGAGGACGATAATCTCCGCAGGGCGGCCTGGTGCCTGCTCGGGCTCGTCCTGGCCGAACTGGCCACCGGCACGCTGCCGCTGGGCAGCCGGGGCACGCGGGGACTGGGGCAGGTGGAGGTCACCAGCATCAAGGTCGAGGGCGGCCGCAGCATCGGCATCGGGGACCAACTCTTCTCAGCGCCGTCGAAGGGCGCCGGAGAGTCCGTCGCCGAGCAGATCCTCGGCCGCCTCCGGACGGTGAACAAGGAGATCACCGCGAGCCCCGGCGCGAGCGGGTGGGCGAGCTATCTGACGGGCGACGAGGAGAAGAGCCATGACTGAGACGCACCGATTCGGCAGGCGCCTGCGAAGGGGGCGCTGGACCGTCCGCGACGCCGGAGACTTGCAGCGGGTCATCGCCCGGGCGGCCGAGTCCCAGGCGCAATGGCAGGGCATCGCCTACACGACGGCGGGTGCGCGCGCGCTCCGATCGATCTCCGAAGGGGCGCTCTGCGGCACGGACGGCGAGCAGGTTCAGCACAACACCGTTTACGAGTTGCGGCTGTGGTCGGTGATTGCGAAGGGCGGTGAGGGCGACGACGTGCTGGCGCACGAGCTCCGGTGGCTCAACGGCACCGGATCGGCGGAGGTCACCCTCCGCGGGGCCGATGATGACGACCAGGCCGGCGCCCCGGAGGAGGAGCGCTGCTGGTACCGGCCCAACGACTATTTGCAGCACAGCGCCGACAAGGCCGATGCGCGAAATATGCCCATTATGACGAGCGTCGAGGTCTTCACCGAGGCCGATTACGGCAATACCGTGTTCGTCGACGAGCTCATGACAGGGAAGTGGAACTGACATGGACGACTTCGAGCCCTTCCACTCCGCGGTCAACCGAATCCCGGTGCTGCGCGAGTCCGGCGAACGACTTGCTAATGCCGGCGTACTACCCCAGGGCCTTTTCAAGGACTATAAGGCACCCGGACATGACCGCCTCTACGCCGATCGCTGGTCCGGCTCCATCGACCTGGAGATGATCGTGCGCACACCGCTCGTCTTCGGCCAGCAGACCATCGAGCACGAAGGCGGCAAGGAGCGTCATTTCATCGATCTTCCGATGGACGGCGACAACCTCGTCGTGCCCCCCACGATGGTCAAGGGCATGATCTCGCGCGCCTACGAGACGCTCACCTGCTCGCGCTTCCGGGTCTTCGGGGACGCCGAGAACCGCAGTGGGCGGCGCCGCATCAAGAACGACCACTCCGAGCTCCTCACCTACCGGGCCGACCCGGCCGCTGCGAATAATCTTCTCCCCGGACGCATCTTCGAGCAGGAGAACGGCGGGCTCGCCGTCGAGATCCTGGACGGCTTCGGGAAGAACGCCCGGGTCGCCCTGATCAGGGATGATCTTAATCATGGGTACGGCACTATTGCGTGCACCAACCATCCCGATATCAGGACGGGCCCCGGGGGCCGGGTCAATCCGCAGCAGGTCTTCACGCGTTTCCGCAGCCTCACCCGCCACGGGGAGCAGGTGAACGTCCAGCTCGCGCAGTGGCGGGACCAGAGGGGCGGACGCCACCTCATGGTCACCGGGGTGTGGCAGGGCGATCACCTCGAAAAATTTTTCGATGTCGGCCATGGCCCTGATGTTGAGACCTTCAATGTTTGGGGATACCCCTGCCGGACGACCCCCGAGGGGAAGACCTCCCGGAAACTGTTCGGAGACGAAAAAGAGGGGAAGACCTACGAGCGCTTCTTCTTCAAGTCGGCCCGAGACGGCAGTAATCTCTACGGAACCATTCTGCCCCTCGATCCCGAGCACGTGACACGATACGCAACCGTGCTCCGGTCGTACTCGGCGCAGCAGAAGGCGCCCGGCGGAGACGAGCACCTGCTCAACCGGGCGGCCGCCACTCACCCCGCGCCCTCCGATAACGCCCTGTCCGACGGCGATCTCGTCTTCGTCCGACTCGACAGAACCTACGCCTCCGGCGGTGATGACATTCCCGCCGACGCCCGGGTCATGGACGTCCTCCCCACAATGGTCGGACGGCGCCCCTACAGCAGGTCGCCCCGGGAGCTCGCCGCCGCGCAGGGGGTTCTTCCTCTCACGAGGGCCGTTGAGGCGTCCGCCGCCGATCGGCTCTTCGGCTATGTCGTCCCCGACGCCGATGACGGCGCGAAGGGCGGGGACGTCGCCTATCGGGGAAGGCTTTCCTTCGGCGTCGTCGACGCCTCGGAGGCCCGCGTCAGCCGTGAGAAGAAGAAACTCTCACCGCTGCTGTCGCCCAAGACGTCGTCGGCGAGACGCTTCCTCACCACCGATTCTGGAACGACTCCTTTGAGTGGCGGTAAGCCGCTTCCGCGCAGCGAGTACTTCGCCCCCGGGCAGTTCCTCGGCGCCGCCGCCTATCCCGTGCATCGCAGACTCGTGGAGGGCAAGGACCTGGACAAGTCGGGGTTCCCCGCGCAGGCGACCAGGGCTCCCGTGCTGAATGGCCGGGAGCAGGACAATGCCGCGGTCCGCCTCATAGCCCGCTCGTGGATGAAGACCGGCAGCGTCCTGCGCTGCACCATGTTCTTCTCGAACCTGGGTCGGGATGAACTGGCGGCGCTCATCTGGGTGCTCACCCCCCGGAACCTGGTCCCGAACAATGAGAAGAAGGACCCCGGCGCCGTCGGCCACCTGCGGATGGGGCTGGGGAAGCCGCTCGGACTGGGGGCGCTCGAGGTGAGCATTGCGAAGAACGGCCTTCGCGCCATCCGAGGGAGTGATCTGGCCGAGTCCTACGCGAACCTGAACGGATGCCTGGGCCTGGACACTCCCGTCGTCGGCGTCGAGGACTTCCCCCTGCCGAACGAGAAGATCCTTCTCGCGACGCCATGGGTGAGGGCCATGCAGCGCGCCGCCTTCGGCTACAGCGACGGCGCACCGGTGCGCTACATGTCCCTGGAGGAGAACAAGGCGAACAACCAGACCGAACCCAGGAACGGCGATCCCAAGGAGGGGTATGGTCAGTCCCCGACGAGCCTGTTGGCCGAATCCCCTCGGCCGCTCAAGATCAAAAAGCCTCCCCAGAAGACCAAAAAACCTTCCCGGAGTTGAGGACCCCGCAGAAGCTGCCACCACGTCGGGAGAGTCGCCTTCGCGACGAGGATGCTCGCCTTCGCAACGGGGTTCGACTCCGACCGGGCGCCCCGGTTTCGCGAACGCGCAGGTTTCCAGTCGAACGCGCAGATGAGAGGTGCGCGTTCG
>ERZ773038.1745-NODE-1745-length-11914-cov-4.733030_pt1 | contig 11914 bp, 8 predicted proteins | sample MGYA00511665_ERZ773038 | MGnify/ENA primary metagenome ERZ773038 (study PRJEB29015, sample SAMEA2737966) | human oral metagenome | biome: human oral; feature: human-associated habitat; material: dental | place: China | collected 2028 ... | reverse complement strand
AGCTTGCGGACCTGGTCGGAAGGCTGAGCGCCAACACCGAGCCAGTACTGGACACGCTCAGAGTCGATGCGGATGATCGACGGGTTGGGCTGAGGATCGTAGTAACCGACCTCTTCGATGACGCGGCCGTCACGCTTCTTGCGCGAATCGACAACGACAACACGGTACTGGGCAGCGTGGATCTTACCCACGCGCTTCAGGCGAATTCGAACTGCCACTTGAGTGGTCTCTCCATTTCAGATTGGTGTGGACCTTTGCGTCCCAAGGTGGGAAACACAGGGGTCGCATTGGGCCGGGACACGACGGCACGCAGTGAGAGGGTCTACGAACCGCCGGGTACAGCTAGCGATTATGCCATATGTCGCCCCTGAATCCCAAGTCAGGAGCGAGTGCCGTGTCATGCGAATCGGTTAAATCGATCACTGCCGCGAACTCAGGAGGACAGACGCTCCCACATGGGCGTTCCACCCACTGTGACGCGCACGGGGTTCGCAAGGATCGTCGGATTGGCCCTCGGATCCTCGTCCAGGATGAGGAAATCAGCGGGACCCCCCTCGACGAGGCCGGGGTAACCGAGGTAGCGCTGGCTCACCCACGTCGCAGCGTCGATCGTGAACTCAGCGGGCGCGCCCCATCGGAGCCACAGGTCAAGCTCGCCGGCGATCGTGCCGTGATCCTGGTAGCCGCCCGAGTCGGTTCCCATCAAGAGAAGGACGCCGGAGTCGACGAGCATCTCGAAGTGGGAGCGCCGCTCGTCGTACATTGCCCGCATCGTCGCCGCATAGACGGGGTACTTCGCCCCCGCCTGGGCTGCAAAATCCTTGAAGAGCTCGACCTGGCGCAGCGTCGGCGTCACCGCGATGCCGCGTGCGGCAATCTCGTTGGCCTGATCCGCATCGATACCGCTGCCATGTTCAATGTCGTCAACGCCGGCCTCAATGAGCGAGTCGATCACGCGGTGCGAGAACGCGTGCACGGCGATCCTCGCCCCGGCCTCGTGCACGGCGGCAACAGCGTCAGTCACCACCGCGGGGTCCCACAGAGGCATGAGGTCAGAGTCTGCTCCAGCGCTGCGGTCGATCCAGTCACCGACGATCTTCACCCACCCGTCGGAGGAGTGCGCCATTGACGCGAGGACCGCGGGAAGCTCGCTCTGATCATCGACGTCCAGCGGCAGGTCACGCATGTAGCGCTTCGGACGCGCAACATGGCGACCACAGCGGATCAGGTGCAGGCCGGTTGCGCGAGCGGCAAGCGAGTTATCAACCGGCACGCCACAGTCGCGCACGACGGTTACGCCGCTCGCGAGCGTCGCGCGTGCCTGCTCGACCATCTCAGCCTCGGACACCGGACCGGACTCCGAGTACCCAATGTGGCAGTGCGTATCCACCATACCGGGGACGACGAATCCCGCCGACGGCGCGGTTTCCACCTCGCTCACACGGCGGATGACTCCCCCATCGACACGCCACGTGCCGCGCACCCACAACGGGCGCTCGGACTCGTTATCCGCCCACAGGGCGAGCCCACTGAACTCCATGCCTCAGAGCTGGCCGAGCATGCGCTTGACGTCGTCCGGCAGATCGTCGATCGTCGGACGCGGAGCGGGGGCCTCCTGGGCAACGCCGAAGGAGGAACCCTGGGGCGCGCTGCGCTCAGACGGAGGCAGCATGGCCTCCAGCTCCTGCTGGCGACGCTTCGCGGGGTTACCGGATCGTGCGCTCTTCTTCATGCGAGCACGCTGGGCCTGAGCCTTGCGGGCGTTGGCCTTCTGCTTCGCCTTGCCGCCGCGGCCGGGCAGTGCGCCCATACCGGGAACACCGCCACCCATCTGGCCCATCTGCGCCATCATCTCGCGCGCAGCCTCGAAACGCTGGACGAGCTGGTTCACCTCGGTGACAGTCGTGCCGGAACCGCGGGCGATACGCGCTCGACGCGAACCGTTAAGAATCGACACGTCCTCGCGCTCGGCCGGGGTCATCGAGCGGACGATGGCCTCCACGCGGTCGACCTCGCGCTCGTCGAAGTTCTCGATCTGCTCGCGCATCTGGGCGGCACCCGGGATCATGCCGAGCATCTTCTTCATCGAACCAAGCTTCTTGATCTGCTGAAGCTGGCTCAGGAAGTCGCCGAGGGTAAGCTGGCCGGCCATTGCCTTAGCCGCAACCTTCTCCGCCTCCTCGGCATCCATCTTCTTTTCAGCCTGCTCGATGAGGGTGAGGATGTCACCCATGTCGAGGATGCGGCCGGCCATACGGTCGGCGTGGAAGCGCTCAAAGTCGTCGAGGCCCTCGCCCGTCGAGGCAAACAGAATCGGCGCGCCGGTCACGCCGCGAACGGACAGCGCGGCACCACCGCGCGCATCGCCGTCCAGCTTGGATAGAACGACGCCCGTGAAGCCGACGCCGTCACGGAAGGCTGTGGAGGTGGAGACCGCGTCCTGACCGACCATGGCGTCAAGGACGAACATGATCTCGTGGGGGTTGACGGCATCGCGGATGGCGATCGCCTGCTCCATCATCTCCTGGTCGACGCCGAGGCGACCTGCCGTATCGACGATGACCACGTTGATGCCGCTCTGGCGGGCGAACTCGACGCCGCTACGCGCAACCTCGACGGGGTCGCCCACGCCGTTGCCGGGCTCGGGCGCCCACACCTTGACGCCGGCACGCTCGCCAACAACCTGGAGCTGCTGGACGGCGTTGGGGCGCTGGAGGTCGGAGGCGACGAGCAGGACCGTCTTGCCCTCCTCGCGCAGCCACTTACCCAGCTTTCCGGCGAGCGTGGTCTTACCGGCACCCTGGAGGCCAGCGAGCATGAAGACGGTGGGACCGGACTCAGCGAAATTCAGCTCACGCGTGGCGCCACCGAGGATCTCAACGAGCTCCTCGTGCACGATGGAAACGACCTGCTGACCCGGGTTGAGGGCCTTCGAGCGGGCTGCGCCGTAGGCCTTTTCGCGCACCTGCGTGGTGAACTGGCGAACGACGGGGAGCGCAACGTCCGCGTCGATGAGGGCCCGACGGATGTCGGAAATCGCGTGATCGACGTCCGACTCGGTCAGGACGCCGCGGCTACGCAGGCTACGGAACGACTGGCTCAGACGATCTGACAGGTTTCCAAACACGTGTTTACTCCCAGGATGGCGGCTGTACTAGGCACAGGTTAGCGCACCTCGGCCCCGGGAGTCGTCTCACCGGGGCCGAGGTACGCGTCATGGTGGCGGGGTTCAGCCCTGCGCGGAACCCACGATCGCGTCGACGAAGCCCTGCGGATCGAAGGGGGCCAGATCGTCGGCCCCCTCGCCGAGGCCGACGAACTTGACGGGAACGCCCAGCGCACGCTGGACGGAGACGACGATGCCACCCTTGGCGGAACCGTCGAGCTTCGTCAGAACGATGCCGGTCACGCCGGTAGCTTCCGCGAAGACCTCGGCCTGCTTCATGCCGTTCTGGCCGGTGGTGGCGTCAAGCACCAGAAGGACCTCGGAGACCGGGGCCTGCTTGGTCATGACGCGCTTGATCTTACCGAGCTCGTCCATCAGCGTGGACTTGTTCTGCAGGCGTCCCGCGGTATCGACAAGAACAACATCAACGTCGCGCTCGACGCCTTCGCGCACGGCTTCGAAAGCAACAGAGGCCGGGTCTGCACCCTCGCGGTCGCTGCGCACGACATCGACGCCAACTCGCTCGCCCCACGTCGCCAGCTGATCGGCGGCGGCCGCGCGGAAGGTGTCGGCGGCGCCCAGGATCACGGACTTGTCTTCCGCGACGAGGATGCGCGCGAGCTTGCCAACGGTCGTGGTCTTTCCGGTGCCGTTCACACCGACCATCAGGACAACCGCGGGCTTGACGGAGCCGTCGACCTCGGGGCGTTCGAGGTTGAGAGAGCGATCCATGGCGGGATCGACGAGCTCCAGGAGCTCCTCGCGAAGGATCTCACGGATGCGCGCTTCGTCAGTCACGGACTCGACCGCGACGCGACGCTTGAGGGCTTCCATCAAGGTGTCAGTAGCCTCCAGGCCAAGGTCAGCGATGAGGAGAGACTCCTCGATCTCCTCCCAGTCGGCGGCACCGAGCTGGCCGCGGCTGAGAACGCCGAGGATCGCACGCCCAAGCGAGCCGGAAGACGCGAGGCGTTCGCGCAGGCGCTCCATGCGGCCGCGCACGGGTTCGGGGCGCTCGATGGACGAGGCCGGGGTTGCGGGAGCCTCAGGGCGTTGCTCGGGGGTGGGCGCGAGCTCATCTACCGGACCCGCTCGAGGCTGGTCCGCTGTATCAAGCGGCGCCTCGGTAGGCGAATCGGGACGAGCCTCAACGGAAGCCTGAGCCTGGGGCTGAGGGGTCACGTCCTGCGAGGAACGGCGACGCGAACTCACGACAAGACGAATAACGACACCGATAAGCACGGCGACCGCCAGGGCGATAACGACTGCCCACGGCGATTGGAGGGTAGAAATAAAAGCGTCCATAGGGTCATTATCCCCTATGGACGCTCGTGACAGAAAACCTGAGTGCGGCATCACTGCCTTATAACTGCGTTGACTCCGGCACGGACTCGCCGCCTCCGTCAGCGCTACGACGGCCACGGTCAAAGCGCACGCTCACGCGGTCGGTCACCGTTTCGAGGCGGTCGATGCCGGGTAGGCGGTCAGCGTCGAAGTAGGCGCTCGTCGAGTCAGCACTTTGCAGGAGCGAGTGCAGGGACGCCGTACGCGGAACCACGGGTCCGTCGGGTGAGGAGGAGGCACGCTTGGGTAGCGAGTGATGGGTCTTCACCTCCTCGGCGATTTCCTCACTCTCTCGCTTGATGACGCCCTTCCATTCGTCCGCGCTACGGCGCGACAGCGCCAGCAGAGCGACGACGCCGCCAGCGACGACGAGTACTAGAACGACGGTCAAAACGAGAATCAATGCACCCTCAAGCATGTGATCATCCTGCCTTACGAGAACCTCAATGCGCGACGATGCCACCCGCACATGCACGCATTGTGACGATGTTGTCACGAGGGCCGGGAACGATTGTTCCCGGCCCTCGAACGCATCGATAGCACGTCAGTCGAGGTAGTCGCGCAGAACCTGCGAACGCGAGGGGTGACGCAGTTTCGACATGGTCTTGGACTCAATCTGACGGATACGCTCGCGCGTCACGCCGTAGACCTTGCCGATCTCATCAAGAGTCTTCGGCTGACCGTCGCCCAAGCCGAAGCGCATCGACACAACGCCGGCTTCACGCTCAGACAGTGTGTCCAGGACGTGGTGAAGCTGTTCCTGCAGCAGGGTGAAGGACACGGCGTCCGCGGGCACGATGGCCTCGGAGTCCTCAATCAGGTCACCGAACTCGGAGTCCCCGTCCTCGCCGAGGGGCGTGTGCAGCGAAATCGGCTCGCGACCATACTTCTGAACTTCGACGACCTTCTCGGCGGTCATGTCGAGTTCCTTAGCCAGTTCCTCGGGAGTGGGTTCGCGCCCCAGGTCCTGGAGCATCTGGCGTTGGACGCGCGCGAGCTTGTTGATGACCTCGACCATGTGCACCGGAATGCGGATCGTACGAGCTTGGTCCGCCATCGCGCGGGTGATCGCCTGACGAATCCACCAGGTGGCGTAGGTCGAGAACTTGTAGCCCTTCGTGTAGTCGAACTTTTCGACAGCGCGGATAAGGCCCAGGTTGCCTTCCTGAATCAGGTCCAGGAACTGCATACCGCGGCCGGTGTAGCGCTTGGCCAGCGACACGACGAGGCGGAGGTTCGCCTCGAGCAGGTGGTTCTTCGCCTGCTGACCATCCTGTGCGAGGAAGTGCAGCTCACGACGCTCGCGGCTGGTCATCTCATCAGCCTGGTTCTTCAGCTTGTACTCGGCGTAGAGGCCTGCTTCGATACGGCGGGCGAGGTCCACTTCCTGCTCAGCGTTCAGCAGGGAGACCTTACCGATCTGCTTGAGGTAGTCCTTCACAGGGTCGGCGGTTGCACCGGCGACCGTCACCTGCTGGACAGGTTCGTCGGTCTCATCGGAATCGGAGACGACAAAGCCGCCCTTGACGTGGATACCATCGTTCGTACGTTCACGAAGTGCGGCGCCCTCAGCGAGCTTCGGATCCTCTTCCTCCGCTTCGTCCTCTGCGTCGACGTCGTCTTCATCGACGGTCTCAGTACCGAGTTCGGGGTCCTCGAGGTCCTCGCCAGTCGGCTCGAAGTCTTCGTCGACGGTGTCAACGAGCTCCTCGACGGCGTCCTCGACGATCTCTTCTTCCTTCTTCTTGCGACCGCGCGTCTTCTTCGCAGCGGGCTTCTTCGTCATATTCTCTTCGGAAGCGTCGGTGGCCTTCTTCGCCGTCTTCTTAGCAGCCTTCTTTCTCGCGGGGGCCTTCTCGGCGGCCTCTGCGGCGTCGGCGGCTTTCTTCGCCGTCTTCTTGGCAGCCGTCTTCTTCGCGGGAGCCTTCTTCCCGGTCTCCCCGGCGTCGTCAGCATTCTTCGTGGTCTTCTTAGCAGTCGCCTCCTGTGCCGAAGCCTTCGGCTCGGCATCTGCAGCGTCAGTAGCCTTCTTCGCGGGAGCCTTCTTCGCCGGGGCCTTCTTCGCGGCAGACTTCTTCTCCTCGGCGGGAGCGCTCGCCGCGTCGACCGTGGGGGCAGCCTTCTTGGCGCGCGCGGCCTTCTTCGCGGGGGTCTTCACCTCCGTGGTTTCCTCAGTCGTCGCGGAGTCCTTTGCCGAAGCGCGAGATGCACTCACACGGGTCCCTTTCATTGATGGGCATGCACAACGGAGCCGATTGCAAATCGGCATACCAGCGCCAAGTCTAGTGCCTTGCCGTTTAGTTTTCCTGGCGGTAGGTGTGAGGATCCCCCGCCTTGGGCTCACGCACGAACTCGAACCTCGGTTAGAGTGGGCGTATGACTCTGAGCGACAGTTTCGCAACGCTGCGTCCCTTCATCGACGAGGCGACGGCCACCAGCCTCGCACATCTCCTCGCCCGCGCAGGCACTTCCGACCGTTCTGAGGAGTTCTCTCGTGCGGTCCTCGCCTCCGTATCTGGAGGGAAGCGCTTCCGCGCCCTCATGGCCCACGTGGGCTACGCGCTCAGTTCCGGAACATCCGTCGAGGAAGTCTCACTCCCCTATCTCAGCGCAGCACTGGAGCTCTATCAGGCCAGCGCCCTCGTCCACGACGACATCATCGACAAGGCTGACGAACGACGCGGCATGCCCACCCCTCACCGCACGCTCGCGAATTACCACACCGCACAGTCGTGGATCGGATCATCGACGGACTTCGGTCGACACGGCGCTATTTTGGTCGGCGACTTCCTCTTTTCGGCAGCAACAGCTGCCGCAGACGAACAGGCCCTGACACTGCGCGAGGACTGCGCGCACGCTTTTTCGCGTCGTTTCGCGGATATGCACGCGGAGGTCGCGCTGGGCCAGTACCTCGACATCACCGCCGAACAAACCCCGCTCGATCCTGAGCGCACCGATGCACTCAGCACGAGCGACTCGCTCGAGGTGGCATTGCACAAGTCGGCCCACTACTCAGTCGTCCACCCGGCGCTCCTCGGCGCGATTTGCGGAGCTTCATCGTTCGATCGCGTCGCCGACCTGCTCGATGTTCTCGAGACGATTCTGACCCCGTGGGGCCTGGCTTTCCAGCTGCGCGATGATGATCTCGGGGTCTTCGGAGACCCGGCAGTGACAGGCAAGCCGGCCGGCGACGACCTGCGCGAAGGAAAGCGCACTGCACTCCTGGCTCTCACGTGGGAGGCCTCCTCCCCCGCCGAGCGACGCGCCCTCACCGACGTCCTCGGGGTGGCCGAGGCTTCTCCTGAGCAGATCGCGACTGCAACCGACATCGTGGAGCGCAACGGGCGCGCCGCACACGAGGCCGAGATTGCACGACTCGTCGCCGACGGACATGCCGCCCTTGAGGCCAGCACCTTCGATGAGGATGCTCGCGCCATGCTGCGTGAACTGTGCTCCCTCCTGACCGCCAGGCGGGCTTGAAAAGACGGAATAGCCTCAGAAGGCCAGCGTCGAGGCGATTCGATTCACTCGGTGATGACGGCCCGACGTCAGTGCATCGATCGGGCGCTCACCCAGCTCGTCCTGCACGGTGTACAGCCACGCTGCTGCTTCCTCAGCCGTGAAGCCGTCGTCGGCAAGCAGGGTCAGTGTGCCCTGCAGGAACGGCAGCGGCTCCCACCCGTTGTCGCCCTTGACGATAACCTCCTGCGGGACGCCACGCGCCCCGCTGGCGTCGCGCGCTTCGATGAGCACACGATCGCGGATCAGCTGCTTGAGGCGGCGTTCCTCGATGCCGAGGAGACGGCAGACCTCGTCGGTGGAGAGCACGGTGATATCAACACTGGTCATGAGCGCAAGAGTACCCCATTCATGCGCCGCACCGACGTGGGCACTTCCAATGTTTTCGCGAAAACTCCCATAGAATCAAGCAAGTGAGCGACGAACAGACATTCGACCAGACGGACCCGTTGATCGGCCTCCTCGTCGACGAACGGTACCGGGTGACGCGCAGGCTGGCGCGTGGCGGCATGGCCACCGTCTACATCGCGCAAGATGAACGCCTTGATCGCCCCGTCGCCCTCAAGGTCATGCACCCGCACCTGGCAGACTCCGAGGATTTCGTCGCACGATTCCGCCGCGAGGCGCGCTCGGCCGCACGAATCGTTCACCCCGGCGTCGTCTCCGTGTTTGACCAGGGCGTGGTCACAGGCCAGGGGTTCCTCGTCATGGAGCTCATCGACGGCACGAACCTGCGCCAGCTGCTGCGCGCGCAGGGTGCCTTCACGATCCCGCAGGCACTGCGCTACACCACCGACATTCTTGAGGCGCTGCGCGCCGCCCACCGCGTCGGCGTTATTCACCGCGACATCAAGCCCGAGAACATTCTCGTTCCGACCGACGGTCCGGCGAAGGTGACCGACTTTGGTCTCGCACGAGCTGCCTCCGAAGTCTCCATGTCTTCGACGGGCAACATGCTCGGCACTGTTGCGTACATCGCCCCTGAGATCGCAACGACCGCTCAGGCCGACGCACGTTCAGACATTTATTCGGTCGGCATCATGCTCTACGAAATGCTCACAGGCTCCGTTCCGTGGGCGGGTGAGTCACCCCTGCAGATCGCGACGCATCACGTCTCCGACGACGTGCCTAGCCCGTCGGAGGCGCAGCCGTGGATTCCACGAGAGATTGACGATCTCGTCGCCGCCCTGACCGCCCGCGACCCCGCCTCGCGCCCCGCCGACGCGTCGGACGCGATCGACCTCGTCACTCGCGCTGCTGCCGCCATTCCGTCGGAGCTGGCCAACCGCCGCGCGGACATCGCGCCGGCTGACCGGGCGGGCGCCTCGGAAACGAGCGCGCTCAACACTGAGCTGATATCGGCTCAGTTCACGAGGCCTCTGCCCCTCCCGGCGCCGTCGACAGTCGCCACTGTCCACACGTCGGCCCCGCTTCCCAATGCTTCGGAGAACGGCGGCACCAAGACGTACAAGCGCGCCGCCCTGTGGGCTACCCTCGTTGTTCTGCTCCTCGCCGCCGCAGTCGTTGGCGGACGCTGGTGGTGGACCGAATACGGCCCGGGCTCCTACCTGACCATGCCCGCGACGGATGGTCGTCCCCTCGCTGATGTTCAGGCAGAACTAAACGCCATGGGACTTGCTTCTTCCGTTGCGGAGGAGTTCTCTGACGACGTCGCCGCCGGTTCGATCACTCGCTCCGATCCGGAAGGCGGCGAGCCCGTCCACAAACGCGCGGAGGTTCAACTCCACGTCTCCAAGGGCGTGGACATGAAGACGGTCCCTGACGTCGTCGGTAAGAACCAGGAGGACGCACGCAAGGCCCTTACCGATGTCGGCCTCGCCCTGGGTGCCATCACCGACGCATACTCCGAGGACGTCCCGCAGGGCCAGGTCATCTCACAGTCCCAGGCATCTGGTTCACAGCTGGCGCACGACAGCGCCGTTGATGTGGTGCTGTCGAAGGGCCGTGAGCCCCTCACGGTGCCGTCGCTGAACGGGATGAACGCCGATGCCGCAAAGAGCTCCATTGAGGGCCTTGGCCTCGTGGCTGCACCGACCGAGGCGTTCTCCGACACGGTCCCCGAAGGCCAGGTCATCTCTCAGCAGACCAATGAGGGCACGATCCTGCACCGTGGCGACACCGTCGCTTACACGGTGTCGAAGGGACCCGAGAAGGTCGCGGTGCCCAACGTCGTCGGCCGCCAGCGCCAGGATGCTCGCGCTGCCCTCGAGGCAGCCGGCTTCACCGTGCAGGAGGAGGCAATCCTCGGTGGCTTCTTCGGAACCGTCCGACAGACCGATCCCGCCGCCGGAACAATGCTGAAAAAGGGCAGCGTCGTCACGATCACGATCGTCTGAGCGCGCCCGAGCCACTCGCTCGTCATTAGTATCCCCGGCCTCGTCCATGACCGACGAGGCCGGGGCACTTGTGCGGTGAACTCACTCCTCGTGGGAGGAACACTTCGCCAGGTACTGGGCAACCTGGAAAGCCATCTCCAGGCTCTGCTGGTGGTTCAGGCGCGGATCCACGAGCGTCTCGTAACGGTCGCGCAACGACTCGTCATCGATGTGCTCACTGCCGCCGATCACCTCGGTGACATCGTCACCCGTCAGCTCGACGTGCAAGCCACCCGGGACAGTTCCCGAGGCCTCGTGTGCTTCGAAGAAGCCACGGACCTCGTCCATGACCGTCTCAAAGCGACGCGTCTTGTAGCCAGTCGACGACGTGATCGTGTTGCCGTGCATCGGATCAGTCATCCACGTGAGCGGACGACCGTCTTTCCGAGCAGCCTCCAGCAGCGGCGGGAGCGCCTCGCGGATGCGGCCGGCGCCCATACGCGTAATGAACGACAGGCGCCCCTCCTCACCATCCGGGTTCAGGCGATCAATGAGCGAGAGCATCTGATCCGGCGTGGTCGACGGGCCGAGCTTAACCCCAATCGGATTGCGAACACGCGACAGCAGCTCGATGTGAGCGCCCTCCTCCTCGCGCGTCCGCTCCCCCGCCCACAGGAAGTGGGCAGACGTGTTGTAGGGCTCGCCCGTCCGCGAATCAATGCGTGTCATCGCCGACTCGTACTCGAGCAGCAACGCCTCGTGCGACGAGTACAGGTCCACATCGCGCAGCGTCTCGAAATCGACGCCCGCGGCACCCATGAACTTGATCGCTCGGTGGATGTCTTCTGCCAGCGACTCGTAGCGCGCGTAGGCAGGGTTCGACATGAAGCCCTGATTCCAGCGGTGCACCTGGCGCAGGTCCGCGTAGCCGCCCTTCGTGAAGGCGCGAATCAGGTTCAGGGTCGAAGCCGCGTGGTTGTACAGCGACAGCAGGCGCTGCGGGTCGGGCTCGCGCGCCTCGGGAGAGAACTCGAAGGAGTTCACGGCGTCGCCGCGGTAGCTGGGCAGCGTGACGCCGTCGCGCGTTTCCATATCCGACGATCGCGGCTTAGCGTACTGGCCTGCGATACGGCCGACCTTGATGACCGGCAGCGACGCACCGTACGTCAAGACGACCGCCATCTGCAACAGCGTCTGAATCTTCAGGCGCACGTGATCCGCCGTCGCCTCGGCGAAGGTCTCGGCACAGTCCCCGCCCATCAGGACGAAGGCCTCGCCGCGGGCAGCCGCACCCATCCACGTGCGCAGATCGTCAACCTCCCCAGCGAACACGAGCGGCGGCTGACGGCGCAGCTGCGCCGTCACATCACGGAGGTGTTCTGCGTCCGCGTAGGAAGGCTGTTGAGCAGCGTCCAGGCCGCGCCACGTGTCCCAGGGAGCGCGCTCCCCAGACTCGGGTGACCACAGACGCTCGGGGACGCGGCGGGAGCGAGGCTTACGCACAGGCTCACCGCCGCGTCCGGGAGTGATCGAAGGAATCACGCGAAGC
>ERZ773038.1744-NODE-1744-length-11923-cov-3.759184_pt1 | contig 11923 bp, 9 predicted proteins | sample MGYA00511665_ERZ773038 | MGnify/ENA primary metagenome ERZ773038 (study PRJEB29015, sample SAMEA2737966) | human oral metagenome | biome: human oral; feature: human-associated habitat; material: dental | place: China | collected 2028 ... | reverse complement strand
GTCACATTGGGATTCCATGGCAGCAATGCGAATAGAGGTTATTACTACTCACTTTCAGTTGAGGTAGGTAGTAATTTAATATTTATAGAGCGAATTAGTGACTAATGCAGGAGGTAAGTTATGGGGAGAGTTCAAGAAACTGGAAGTTTGATACCTTCTTTAGATGGTTCTAATCTTTCATATGAATTTGAAAAAGACAGAGTTGCTAATCCAAAGCTACCATTATTATCATTGTAATGGGTTTTCTTCAGTTTAAATTTCGAAAGAATTTCTTTATTCAATGTCATCTTTTGGAATAAAAATTTTTCTACTGGTAAAAGTTTTCTTGCTGCTTCTTCGTTGTCATACAAGAATTTCCCCTCATAATACTTGACTGGAATTTTCTCTTCCTCAGCTCCACTTTTTCTATTTATTTGTTTTATTGTTCCTTCTAAAGGTTTTCCTTTTTCAATTCCTTCTAATTCAAAATCAATAATTCTATCTTCAAACAGATAAGATTGTTCAATCAAAAAACCATTAGGAAATTGCTCAAATAAATCTTCCAAGTTTTTCGTTGGATACACTCGACTAATTTGATTCCCTATTCTGTCCTCTAAGTATGCTCTACTATTTCTTCCGCTACACCCAAAAAGAATCATTAACAATACCCCCAATAAACTAAATTTAATAAATCTTTTCACTATCATACAGAACTCCTCTCTTGTTGAGTTTGTTGCTTTAATCTTATCACACTTCACAAAAAACACAATATATCATCATAAACACTTTTCATTATTCTAGACCCTCTCCTGTCTTCCCCATCTATCAACAATATTTAATATCCAAGATTAGAATTCCTAAGCTACAAGTTATAAGATTTCCCTCATTTCGAATGAAGGAATACTTGCACTCACTTCATCGAAGCAACACAACAACGTTAAGACACACAAAAAAAGCTACGCGGTTTCGGATAACATAGTAACCATTATAGCGATGAGTAATCGATGCGAATTATGGATGGTTGGAAATTCATTTCCTACCATCCGTTTGAGGCTCGATAGGACTGAGACCTTGGCTCAATCCGGTACAGCTATAAAGGCTAACGCTTCTCATTTCGAATGAAGGAATATTTGTTCTAACTTGATTGAAGCAACACAACAATTTAAGCGCTAATAACACGAAAAACTCCTCAGAGGTTATAGAAAGCATTATAGGGGATGATAACCAATGTGAATTACAGTCTCTAGAAATTCATTTCGTAGAGACTGTTTGAAGCTTGGTAGGTTTGAGACCTTAGACTCAAACCGGTATCCTATAATGCTTTTCTATAACAAACTCTGAGGAGTTTGAAGTGTCTTTATATTATTTCACCACAGTCTTAAAGTTGTTGTTGACTGTTGCTTCGATGACTGGATGTTTGCGCAAGTATTCCGCAATGAGTTCCGTCATATCAATCTGCACCTCACGCACAATCTTCTCCGGCTTAAACATACTATAGTTTCCGCCACCGACTGCACGATATTGATTTGCCACCACTTCTAATTCATCAGCCGGTTGAACTGGTTTTCCATGATAGTCTAAACGTGTGACACGGTCTCCAAATGGTCTTGTAAAGTCTAAAGTGTACTCGATTCCTTCATACATATCATAGTTGTAGAATTGAGGTTTTGGCTCCACATATTTAGGATTGAAGACTGCCTTTCCATTTTCAACAATGAAATAAGTAGCTACTCGTTCAAGAGCCGCTTTCAAGTCCGCCCCGCTCACTTTTAGAACAGCTAATGTATTTGGATAAATGTAGTTTGTAATCACGTCACGCATGCGAATTTCAGAATTAAACCCACGTCCATCATTATTAAATAACGCCGTTCCTGAAATATCCGCACCACTGGCATCCATTTGAACTTTGTTAATGAACTCAACATATGGATGTTCTTTTAAACGCGCTTCGTGAGGATCTTTAATCGTCATATCCCCGACTACTGTTCCAACAGTTGTGTCTAGCCAATCTTCCACTTCTGCTTGTAAGTCGCTAAACATTTCTACAACTTTAGGATCTGCTGGAACTTCTTCAGTTGGGTGAAGTTTTGCTTCGCTTGAAACAACAGTATACTTCCCGTCTACTTTTTCCACTTGTAAGCTGATTTCACCTACATATGCCCCGCGGTATCCTGGTTGAATCACTGGCACGCCATTCACTTTTTGTGCAATCACACGGTGTTGGTGTCCTGTCACTAAGGCATCGATTCCTTCTACTTGAGTCGCAATCGCATACCCTTCGTTTTCTCCTGTTAATAGTTCTGTTGGGTCGCCACATGAAAGGTCGCACTCAAATCCTCCGTGATAAGTCACCACAACAACGTCCGCCACTTTACGCATTTCTGGAACGTATTTCTTCGCTGTTTCTAACGCGCTCACGAATACTAAATCTTTCACCGTTGCAGGTTGTTCCCAATTTGGAATATAGGGTGTTGTAATCCCTAGAACAGCGACTTTTACACCTTCTTTTTCAAACACCTTGTAAGGTTCACCGAATGCTGGCTTACCGTCTTTTGTTAAAATGTTTGCACAAAGAATAGGATGATTATAAGACGTGATTGCTTCTCTTAAGTAGTCTAGCCCATAGTTGAACTCATGATTTCCTAGAATTCCTAAATCATAGCCTAAGTAGTTTAATACTTTTGTTAAATCTGCAGCTACTTTTGCATCATTTTTACGTACATAATAGCTTAAAGGCGACCCTTGAATAAAGTCTCCATTTTCAATTTGAATTACTGGTCCTTTGGCTTCTTGCTTTAATCTTTGAATGACCGTTGCAGCCTTTGCGGTACTGAATCCTAAATCCAAGTTTCTTTCAGTATAATTCGTTGGCAATACATACCCATGCATATCACTTGTTTCAATAATTTTTATTTCCATAATGCGCCTCTACTTTCTACAAATTCACAGATTATTGTACCATAAAAAATCCCTATCATAAAGGCACTTCTTTCTACTTCATATCTGGATTACACTCCGAATTGTCTTCCATTTTAAATAAAAAAACAGTAAATTCATCGACTTACTGTTTCCAAACTATTTTACTTCTATAAACATTACTGTTCTTTTTGCAGTAGTTCTGCAATTTTATCAAATGTCTTACCGTTTCGAATTGTAATCGTCTTATAAAAAGGTTGCTTCAACAACTTCTTATGATAAGTCGTCTTCAGAAACTCTCCTTCATCCATCTTAGCCCAAAAGACTGCATTCTTTCCGATATATACTTTTTCATTATAAAGCTCACAGTTTTTTGCAAATTCAACGACCTCATCCGAATTGGTCCCCTGAGAATAAAACAAAATATCTTTTCTAGCAAAGTCTTCGTTCCACCACTCTGGAAGATTTGCCATTTCTTCTAAATAAGTTTCTTTTGAAAGTAACGCAAAAGGAATCGAGAAGTCATAATTCTCTTCTAATAATTTTTCAACTTTCGAAACGATTTTCTCCACACTCTCGCTACTTGTAAAAAATAAATTCCCGCTATTAATGTAAGAATCCACCTCACTGAAGCCTTCACTCTTTAATAGTTCCTTCAGCTCGCTCATTACGACTTTATTTTTTCCTCCGACATTGATACCTCTTAATAAAAGCACATACCGCATTTAAATCACCTCTCCTATCGCTCAATTATAACATACTCTCCATAAAAGACACTCATCCCATCCTGCACCGGTCCGTCGTGAATGAGGAACACAATCTCTAGGTAGCCCCCCAAACTTCCCTCAGCTTTGTTATGTGGAATCCCCCTCAGGAGGCTTTTAGGTGTACACCAATAACGTTAATTGCGACAAAAACAGCGGTTTTGTTGAAAGATTAGTGAGAACATCCATTGAATGCGAATTAGAGACACTTACGAATCCATTCGTTAGTGTCTCTTTGAGGCTTCAAAGACGAGAGACCATAGACTCGAGTCGGTGGCTCACTAATCCTCTTTCAACAATAAAAACCGCTTGTTTCTAAAGAAATTCGCACCGCACTTCATACACCTAAAAGCCTCCCCCGAAAGGGGCCAATACGCCCCAGCACCAATTATTTCCACACAAAAAGCCTGAGGAAAATTCCCCAGGCTTTCATTGTAATTGTGTTGTGAATGAACTTTATAAGTGATTATTGATTCCACGCAGCATCAAATTGCGCTTTAGAATCTTGAATTAATTGATCCACATTGCCGTTTTGAGTTGCAAAGATTTTTTCTAAAATCGTACGAACTTCTGCATATGCAGGATCTGAGTTTTCAACTACAGGAATTGAGAATAAGTTCTTAGTAGCATCTGCTAAGATTGCAGGAACTTTAGAACCTGATTTCTTGTATTCATCTTTTTCTAACACTGAAGCAACTGTTGGCATGTAACCTGTTTTTTGTGCCCAGTATAATTGAGATTCAGCTGAAGATAAGAATTTCAAGTATAAGAATGCTGCTGTACGTTGTTCTTCAGTAGTAGAACCTTCGAACATGTAAATGTCAGTACCTTGTTGTAGGTTGAATTTATCAGGACGTGGAGCTACGCCGTATTCGTATCCAGCTTCTTTAGCACCTTTAGCTACAAATGATTCACCAGCTGTTGAACCAACATACATTGCTACTTTTTTGTTTTGGAATGGTCCTGATAAGTATTTATCTGAACCAGCTGTACGGAAGTATCCGTCACGAATTCCGTCTGCATAGTATTTAACAACTTCTTTTGAAGCATCACTTGTGAAGTCTAATTCTTTAGTGAAGTCAACGCCTTTGTTCTTCATACCAATTGCATAGTAGTTATTTAATGAGTCGAAACCAGCACCCACAACTTCGTGGTTTGATTTTTCGTAAATTGTTTTAGCGGCTTCTTTTAATTCATCTAAAGTAGTTGGAACTTTAACACCGTATTCTTTTAATAAATCTGCATTGTAGAATAATACTTCTGTAGATTTGTTGAATGGGATACCGTATTGTACTCCGTTGATTCGAGCACCTTCCATTAAGTCTGAACGAATTTCTTCACCTTTCTTAAATCCGATTGTTTCGTTTTCAATATATGGTTTGAAATCTACTAACGAATCTTGACTCGCAGCATTGAATAACCAGTTAGGATATGCTTGAGTGATTGTTGGTAAATCTTTTGGTGAAGTTAAAGTTGAGTTGATTTTAGCTTGTAAATCTTTATAAGTAGATTGGTTTTGTAACTCTACTTTAATATTTGGGTTAGCTTTCATGAAGTCTTCTGTTAATTTTTGAAGAGCTTTTTCAAGCTGACCGTTCATGGCATGCCAGAAAGTGATTGTTGTTTCTGATTTAACCTCTGTTACGATATCTTTTTTAGTTTCAGCTTGTTGTGAGCCGTTTGATGAGTTAGCTCCACATGCTGTTAACGCTACAACTGATGCTGTTGCTAGTGTCGCTTTTACTAAAGATTTGAATTTCATTTTTCTTCTCCTTTTGTTATATAGTTTTTACAACACAATTTTTTCGCCGCGATACGGCAATATTCTTTTGCCATACGGATTTTCCAGAAGTTCTGGTTTTAACGTATGGATTGGAATCAAACACTTAGGCTCAATCATCGCAATAATTCGGTCTAAATCTTCCGGTTTTGCGTGACCTGAGCAAGCAAGGCGAACAAACTCAATGTTTTTTTCCGCCAATAAGTCCAGAAACGGTTGATAGTTTGGATCAAAGTCTCCTAGAGGCTGTGCATCACTATGGATGTATAAGCTTCCCTCTTGCAAGCGTTCGAAGTGGTCGACTGCTTGCCATAGGTACTTCGAAGTATCCTCTAATAACGTTTCGTATGGAATTTCTAATGCTGGATCTAGTTCTTCTAGTTGAGTCGCCCCTTCACGATAGTAGTAATGGGCTTCTTTTTGGAAGACTTCTTTAAGAAGTGCTGCCATTGTTGCTTCAAGAACAACAGTACGGCTTGTTCCCTCGACGATTTTTTCAAAACGACGAACATTTGCTGGATATCCATTAAAGGTAATTTGTCGATGTGGATTTTCTTTTTCTAGAAAAGCAATTTGACGAATCACATCTTCTTCTGTCTCTGGTTTGAAAGCTTCTACTTCTACTGGACGGTCATCAAAACTGATAGAGACACCTTCCATCATTAAAATGTCCGTATGTTTTGCTTTTTTACAGAACTCAATTGTATCTTCGGCATTATGACCGTGAAGTCTTAAATCACCTGTATACGTAATATGATGGCCTGGTGTTTTGATGATTAAAGCAGCAGCCCCGTATGCATCGTGGTCGACACGAACGATTTCTACTTCGATTTCTCCAACTTTAATCACATCACCAGCATCTAAGCCAATCATGTCTCTTGTAAATGTCTCGTCTTCAAACGGTGATGGTAGCAAAAATACTCCATTTCGATTGAGCGAGTTCACAATCATTTTTGTTTCCTTCAATGTATATAAAGGAATGCTTGGGTCTAAATAATTCAACATTCTCGTATGGTCTAGATGCGCATGTGAGATAAAGACGGCCGTATTGGCGTAGTCTTTATCTTCATCTCCTTCATATTTGTAAGGAATTCTTGCATCATAAACATTTTTTAAATGTGGAATGACTCTATGATTTACGAGCGTTTGTACCGATTCATCGGTCAATTCTAATTTTGGGAGGAATTCTGTTCCAAAGTCGAAAAAGATATGACTATCTTTATAAGCAACTTCAATGACGGTTCCACCAATGGTTAAAATTCCGCTATGAAAGGTAATCGTTGTCTTATCCTTTGATACCATTCTTCGCTACCCCTCTAATAATTTCTTTTCTGAATACGAAGTAAATTAACAGAATTGGGATAACCGTTAAAGTAGCAGCGGCCATTTGCAAATGAACGTCACTTCCGGCTTCAGTTGTGAAGGCAGAAAGACCATTGTTCAATAGACGGAATTCTTTCGTATTTGTAACCAATAATGGCCATAGGAATGAATTCCAGCTTTGGATAAATGTTAAAATCCCTACTGTCACCAATGCTGGTTTACACATTGGCACTAAAATTCGACGGATATATTCCAAATCACTGGCACCGTCAATTTTAGCAGCCTTGTAAAATGTACTTGGGATTCCTTTTAAGTAACCGTTCAAGTAGTAAATATAGAAGATACTTGTTAAGAACGGAATGATTAATGCAATATAAGTGTTTAACAACCCTAATTGAGCGATTGTTTGGTAGTTTGTGAAGATGATTGATTCGTAAGGAACCATTAATAATGAAACTAAAATCATCATTACAATATTTTTTCCTTTGAACTGTAAGCTTGTTACAGCAAAGGCTGCTAGTAACGAAGTAATGACCGTAGCTACTGTTGTAAATAGAGACACGAATAATGTGTTTCCAAAGTAACGTAAGAACGGCGCACGGCTAAATACTTCTAGGTAGTTACTAAATTGGAATGAACTAGGAATAAATGATGGCGGAATGCTTGTTGCTTCTGCATACGTCATTAACCCAGTCATAATCATATAAATAAATGGGAATACTGTAATTAACGCTAAGAAAATTAATAGCGCAACCGAAAATCCATTAAATACTTTCTTCATCTTATCCCTCCGCCTTTCTTAGGAATTTGTTTTGGAGGAATGTTGCAAAAAGAATGATTGCAAATAAGATTACAGTTGCTGCCATGGCAACCCCTGGTCTTCCTGCCACATGGAATTTATCGTAAATATAGTACACAGCAGTTGTTGCTGAGTTGGCTGTACCAGCACTTCCTCCGAACAACGCATAAACTTGAGTATACACTTTGAATGCACCAATTAAGTTTACTGTTGATAAGAAGGCAATCGTTGGTACTAATTGAGGGAAAGTAATACGCCAGAAGATTTCACGATCTGTTGCACCAAACATTTTTGCAATTTTGAAATGCTCTGAATCGATGTTTCTTAACCCTGCTAACAAAATAATGATATTGAACGCTAAACTTGTCCATACCCCAAAAATAATTAATGTTGGCATGCTCATATTTACATTATCAAGCCAGTTAACAGCTGGAATACCAATCAAACCTAAGAAGAAATTGATAATCCCGTAGTCTCCATTGAAGAAGTAACGGAATACAATCCCGATAGCGATTGTACTTGTAACATATGGCATGAAGAAGATAGTTTCAAAGAAACTCTTATGTTTAATCTTCTCAAAAATAATCCACGCAACGACCACTGAAATCAGTAGCGCAACGGGTACAACCGCGAACGCATATAATGCAGTGTTCATAAGCGCTTTATGGAAAACTGGATCTGAGATTACTTTTTGGTAATTGTCCAAGCCTGTATATTGTAATTTTAATAGTGACCCTTTTTGGAAACTCATCCAGAACGAACGAAGTAATGGATAAATATTAAATAAGAGAATCACTCCTAAAGATGGGAGAAGGAAGAACCAAGCTTTAGGTTGGTTTTCTGGATTATATTTTCTCATTAGTAAACACGCGCTCCATCTTTATCAAATAAGAAGATTTTGTGTTTTAAAATGTTAAATGCAAGTGTGTCTCCTTCTTCAATCTTATGTTCCACACTTACGATTGATTTCAAGTATTGTTCGCCTAATGGGAAGTGAAGAATACGTTCACGTCCGATTAACTCAACTCCACTGATCGTTGTAGAGAATAAACCTTCTCCTTCAGCAGCTGGAACTACGTCTTCTGGACGCATTCCTAAAAAGTAATGTCCATCTGCTAATTCTTGACGTTTGCGGTCTTGTGATAATTCAGAAGTTGGTAAGTTGAATGATGGGTGAGTAATCACACCGTCTTTAATTTCCACTTCTGTAATATTGATGATTGGGTTACCGATGAATTTCGCAACAAATAAGTTACTTGGTTCTAGGTATAAGTTTTGTGGGTCATCATGTTGTTGAATGTACCCTTCGTTTAAAAGAATGATTTTATCTGAGATAGATAATGCTTCTTCTTGGTCGTGCGTTACGAAGATTGTTGTGATTCCTACTTCTTTTACAAGACGACGGATTTCTTCACGGATTTTCAAACGTAAACGAGCATCCAAGTTACTTAACGGCTCATCTAGTAAGAGCACTTCAGGTTTTTGAACAAGCGCACGAGTGATGGCCACACGTTGTTGTTGTCCCCCTGATAAAGTACCAGGTTTTTTACCTGCTAACTCTTCAATGTTCGTTAATTGCATATATTCTTCTGCAATTTTTTGAGCTTCTTCTTTAGAAATTTTATTTTTCCCAACAGTTAATGGGAACATAATGTTCTCTAACACTGTCATATGCGGATATAACGCATAGTTTTGGAATACGAATCCAATGTTACGGTCTTTTGGTTCTGTCGTAACAACTGACTCTCCTTTAAATTGGATGTCTCCCCCAGTAGGTGATAATAATCCCGCGATTAAATTTAAAATTGTTGATTTCCCGCATCCACTAGGACCTAGTAAACATACTAAATCTCCTTGTTCAATTGAGAAATTTACTGACTTCAATGCTTCAAAGCCGTTATCGAATACTTTGTTTAAGTCAATAACATCGATCATGACTAATCCTCCAGTTTTATTTACTTCAATACATTCTATTCTACCATGTTTTTTAGTTTCTGAAAACCGAAATCTTGTTTTTTTTGAAAGCTTTTTATTGTAGACAGTTATCCTATTTTTGAGCACATAAAAAGGACAAGAAACCTCTTGTCCTTTTGTGTTTTTTTTAATGTGAAAGAAGCCATCCAAAATAGGTTTCTTATTCAAAACAGTCTGCTCTTTGTGAACGTTTTTTTAACGTTTTACAATCTTAAAGTAACTTCTAGAGGTTACTTTGTAGACGATAAAGTAAACAATTAAGAAAATAATCCCAATGACAATCGATGCAATCAATGTTATTTGAGTATTTACTCCAAATAATTGTGCAATCTTCGTATACATTTTAAACGCAAAAGCTGTATGCATGAATGCCGTTAATAGAGGCATGAAGAAGACAATTAATACTTGGCGATTGATAGATTGTTTAACGGTTTTATGATCAATTCCCATTTTTTGTAAGATGACAAAACGGTCTCTATCCTCATATCCTTCAGAGATTTGTTTGTAGTAAATCACTAATACCGCACCCACAAAGAAGGAAACTGAAAGCAAGGCCCCAATAAAGAGAAGACTTCCCATAAATCCATATATTTCTTTCGCAGCTTCTGTTTTACTAGACATGACTAGAGGGACATTATATTGATCCATATCTATATTTTGATACGCTTCAAACTCTTCCTTCAAGTGATCTTCTTGTGTATCTGTGTTCCATAATGAATAATACTGAACTCTCTCATACATTTCTGGATTGATAAAGTCATATACATCTTTCACAACCACCATATAGATATTATCCACTAAGAAAGATAATTGAGGTAAGGTTGTCTTATACTTATCGTCATTTAGATTTCCAATGACTTTGTAGGTACTTTTAGCAGTTGTCAGCGTTGAAAACTCTTTGCCGTCTCCTTTTGTATGGCTCACTACCATTTCATTTTCTTTTAAAGAAAGATTCGTTCCAAAAATGCGGTTATAATCCTCTTGAGACATCACCGTCAGAGCTACCACATTCTCTGCCCCAGAGAAAGAATTCATAATCTCAACAGAATCCCCTTTTTGAAGACCAAAACGAACGGATTGTCCAAATGAAATTTCATTCTTAACAGTTGATAAAGATTTAGCTTGAATATCTTTCATCGCTTTACTTGCTTCTGCTTCTTCCTCTTTAGAAGTCAGGAATGAAGAAACCGAATATTCCGTAGGATAAGATTCATTAAGTGTTTTAAAAGCTCCTACTTGTAAAGACACCGTCGTTCCTAGTGTTACTAATACCATGGTAGATAAAATACACACACTAGCCAATCCAGCAGCGTTTTTACGCATACGGAATTTTAAATTGGAGATTGAAATAAAGTTTGTTGGTTGATAGAATAATTTTTTGTTTTTTTGCAATGCACTTAAAATTGCAATAGAACCTGCATCAAACAGAATGTACGTTGCAATCACAACCATAACAACCGCAACAAAGAACATCAGGATGGCTGCCATCGGACTTTCAATCGTTTGGGACATATAATAGGCTAATCCTAAAATCGCAAACCCAATGATTGCGCGAGTCTTCATGAAACGACCTTTTGTTTCACCAAATTTCTTTGTTTTTAGTAATTCTAATGGACGACTTGTATAAATTTTCGTAGCATTCAAGAAGAACACAATCAAGAAGATAACACCCATGAAAATATATACAAAGAAAACACTACCGATTTGTAAGTGATACTCTAGGCCGATTGGATATTGAATCAATTTTAAGAGAACTGCAAATGCAAAACGGTGGAAAACCATTCCTAATGCAATCCCAGCCGTTACACTAGCAAGTGCAAACAGGAACAATTCCATAAAGCTAAGAATTTGTACATTTTTACGGTCTAAGCCTAAAATTCCATATAGTCCAAATTCTTTCGAACGATTTTTCATTACAAAACTATTGGCGTAAAGCACGATTAATAGCGCCACAACTTGAATCACAATCACTCCTAGCCCTAAGGAAAGAGCGATTGAAGAACCCCCTCTTAAAGTGGAAAGTTCTGGCATTGAAGATAATGCGTGAACGATATAAGAAATCATCGTGACTATGACTGTTGCGAGTCCAAATGGTAAATAAAGCGAATGATTCTTTTTCAAATTCGTCACAGCTAATGAACTTAGTAGTTTAAACATGTGCCTCACCTCTGTTCGCCATCACGGTTAACGTTTCAGAGATTAATTCAAACATTTGTTGGTCGCTTCTTTCTCCACGATACAATTGGTTATAAATTAATCCATCTTTAATAAAGAGCACTCGTTTAGCACGACTTGCCGCAACCGTACTATGCGTTACCATTAAGATTGTTTGACCATTTTCATTGATTTTATCGAACAAATCTAATGTGTTGCTAGCTGATTTTGAGT
>ERZ773038.1742-NODE-1742-length-11932-cov-4.958491_pt1 | contig 11932 bp, 10 predicted proteins | sample MGYA00511665_ERZ773038 | MGnify/ENA primary metagenome ERZ773038 (study PRJEB29015, sample SAMEA2737966) | human oral metagenome | biome: human oral; feature: human-associated habitat; material: dental | place: China | collected 2028 ... | reverse complement strand
GGAACACTCATCATCATTTGATAGGGTAGACGCTTGTTTACGAAATTGTTTTTTTGTTTAAGAACAACTTCGTAAGCAGGCGTTTTTTATTATATAGAAATAATTTGAAGATTAAATTTTTTTGACTTGTCTTAATTAAATAAATGTGCTACAATGTAGTCGGGATCGTATTTATCAAGATTTCACACTTGTATAAGTATGTAACACAACCAATGATTGAAAGTGTCCAGTGTGTAAGAAAGCGTTAACTTGTTTCAGCTAACAAACACCATGAGGGACTCTCATTTGTTGGGATTTTCTTTTGGGCTTCGTTAAATCAAGGTCCTAGAGGGAATAGCATAACTACCATACAGAAATGAATTTCATAAAGTGGCTCTTTTTGGAATAGGTCAATATATATATGTGTGTATGTATTGAATTTCGTCCGGAAGGTGAAATAATTTTAGAAAAGGAGAGGCAATGAAGAAAAAAGGCAGTATATTTTTAGTTCTAATTCTGCTTATGAACATAATTTTACAAGGAGTGAGTGGTGCTTCTCTTGCCTTCGCACAAGAACAGACTAGCCCGTCTTCTGCTCTAGTAAGTAATCCTGCTGAAACTGCCAAAAAAGAAGACTCGGAAAGTTCTAGTAGTGAAACTCAGAAAAGCACTGTCAATAAGAGTCAGGAAACCTCTAGTAGTTCTAGTCAAGAAAGTAACAGCTCAACGAGTCAAACAACTCCAGCTGCGACTACATCAAAAGATGATGACGATGCATTACCACCAGGCCCTCCTCCTACACCGACGGCAACAGTTCCAAATGTCACGATAAAGCCAAATACAAAGACGGCTTACCGGACAAATGAACAGATTACCACTTATGTGGATATTGATGGAACTAGTTTAACCTCAGACATAGAAGAACCTTATCTAGATATTGAAATGCCAACCACTCTATATCAGGGCGGTAAGGTGCTGAACACAGATGCTTATCTAGATAACTTTACGGTTCCGACAGAAGGTATCCCACTAATCAAAAGCGCAGAAAAAATAGTGGAAAATGGGAAGACAATTTATCGTATCCGTTTCAATTCCATTACATCAACAACCAAGATTAGCATACCTTATGTTTTTAGCTTTACAAACGGGTTAGTTCCAAAAGACTATAAGCTACAACCAAAGGTTACTCTTAAGGATAAGAATGGTACAGTTTTATATACAGGCTATGATAAGGAGTATACTCCAACTTATCCAAATATGAACCTAACAAAGGTAGTTGCTACTAGTAGCGAAGATGGTCAGCTTCTCTACGGAGGGACAGCTAAGACAGGAGATTCAACTAGGATTTCTGAAACCGGTGCAGAGCCTATACCGTTCAGTTTCACCTATCAAGTACAGGCAAATTCAGGCCAGCAGCGAATGATGAAAAAAGTTGTCATCAAGGATAAGCTACCGACTTATACGAATAGTCATGGTCAAACAGTTACTGCTAAATTTGACCAAGCCCTTAATCCTGGCTGGACTTACGATAGTAGCACTGGCACAGTGACCTATACAAAGGAATTCTTAGAAAGTGAATTTGATACGGACTTCCGTCACAATATTGATGTCAGCAAGGCTGTGTTGTACCTATCTTTTCCTGATGCTAAGTATAAAGACGACAACAACAAACCTACTTTTACAAATAAGGCAGAAATCACAGCTACTCCTTTCAATCCATCAGCAAATGAAGAGTATAAAACTAGTGACGATATAACTTTTAAACTCATTGCAGATGATTTCAGCGGGACGGGACTTCTTTCCAAGAGGACAGAACACCAGACGGTGCAACACGATGTAGCTGGACTTTACGCACAGCGACTAGACTATACAGTCAAGGTAGAAAATAAGCTGTCAAAACCACTTAAAGAAATTGTGTTGACTGAAGATGCTAGTAAATTCGACCCAAGACTGTATTTAACTAGTATCAGTTCTTTCTTTGAACGGGGTTCGACGGGAGATAAACCGATCAATGACAAGATGGAAATCCGAGCCTATAAGAGCGATGGGACTTATGATACTTTTGCACCAGGACAGCAGATCAATAAGGAGGCACAAGACGAACTAAATGCTGCTGCTGAAAAGATCCGAAACGGAGAATTAACAGAAGCAGACGCGCCGGTTGTCACTCCAAAATATACTAAAATAACCATCCACTTTATTAATGGCTATGAATTACCAGTTGGGAAGTTCATTGATGGTTTCGTCTATATGGCTTTTAAAGACCCTTATCATGTTCCTTATTCTGCTGCAAAGGATATAAAAAATGTGGTCGGTCTTGAAGCGAAAGTGAAAAACTCTCAAAATCAAGATGTTCCAATTAATATATCCGATGAATGGAGCAAACAGTTTGTACCATTTGTAGAAAAGATTGGTCTATCAAAGAATACGGATGGACAAACTTCAGGTATTGAGGGAGAATCAGTCTTCTTCCTATTGGGATTGAATTTTGAACAGCTTTCTAAAGCACGCTACCTAAAGAATCCAACGCTTGTCGATCTTCTTCCTAAGGGGGTTAGTGTTGCACCAGGTGTAGACAAAACAAAAGCAGAAGATATGCTCGAAGCAGTTGGGTTGGCAAATCTGGATATGATTGATAAATTTTCAGTCATTGAAAACTACAATGGTAGTGGTCGGACAGCAATCAAAATCAAATTAAAATCAGGTCTGGTAAAAGACTTAAATAACGGGACAGGTTATGCTTTCAAACTAAAGGGATTAAAAATCAATAGTGACATTATCCCAAGTAAAGCAGAGACCCCAACTTTCAATAACACGAATGAACTTTATTTCTACCAAGACAATGGTCAACCGTTCCCAGACGCCATTCATTCCGATTCAAATCAGATTGTGGATGACGAAAGAGACATCAATATGAACGGCGACACTAAGGACAAGGTCGTAAAGGCAACTTCAAAGGTTATAGGGAATGTAACAGACAGTCTGCAGAGTGTTAAAACGATCCGTAGTACAGAGCCACTGGTTGAAGGTGGGCCTCAATATTATGGTCGAGACTTCAGTAAAGACGGTATTGAAACAGAGTACGGTGGGTTAACTTCCACTTCGGGACATTTCCAATATGACCTGCAAGTACGAAATTACTACGATAGTGATCTGACAAGAGTAGAAATCTACGATGTTCTTCCTCATGTTGGAGACAGCGATCGAACGACAGCGGGTGGTGCCGAATCTGCCTTTTCAAACACCTTGACAGGCCCAATCACTGTGAAAGTCGGTGATGAAGATAAGACAGCGGATTTTGATATTTACTATCGAACGGATAAATATCCGACCATGAATGCTGACACAGAGGTAAATAGTTCATATTGGACAACAAGTCCAACCGACTACGAAAAAGTAACAGCAATCAGGATTGTTTCTAAACCAACAACGGTCATTCATAAGTACACCATTTTGCATGCAATCCTGAATATGAAAGCTCCGGCTTATGACAAGGATAATAATATTGGTGGCAAGACGGCTGTTAATACTTTCCAAGTAAAATACAATACCGAACCAAAATTTGGTGAAACCAATGTAGTTACCAACAAAGTCAACAAGCGAATTACCATTCCGGTTGAGAAGAAGTGGCGTGACTCTGAAACAACACATTCTAAAATAACGGCACAGCTTTACGCGACTTGGAAGGAAGACGGTGTTGCAAAAGAAGAGCTTAAAGAGGAAAAAGAGCTCTCTGGAAACAATAACTGGAAAGACACCTTTAGTCCGATACCAGATGAAGAATCTGCCGCTAAATTATTACAAAAAGAAGCAGCAGAGAAAAAAATCACCGACTTTAAGTACGTGGTCAGGGAAAAGGTGATTCCGTCTGGATATGATGTCGATTATAGTGGTGACGCTCAGAATGGCTTTGTCATCACCAACACGAGGCATCCGTCGATTAAAATTAGGAAACTCTGGTATGACAAGGACGGCAATCAGATTGCGAATGACCAGCTACCGAAGAAACTAGAGGTTAAGTTGTACCGGACAACGAACGGACAAACTCAAAATGGAGAGCTTGTTGAGACGATTCAGTTAGAGCGGACTGCAACTGCTCCATATCTCTGGGAATCTACAAAACACTACCCACCTAAGGACAAAACCACCGGTAAGTACTACACCTACTACATTGAAGAGGTTGTTCCAAAGTATTATTTGGAAATCAGTAAGGCGTCTGAAAAGAAAGTAACCTTTACGGATGCAAATGTCGGAGAAACAGCAACCTTGACGGTGAAAAATAAGGTGAACCCGACTTATCCAAACACAGGTGGCTCAGGTATCCTACCATATATCTTGATGGGAACTTTAACATTAACATTGGCAGTAATTTTACATTATATGCAAAAAAATAGAAAGGCTTTTTAGGAGGCAACACAATGAAAAACGTAAAACGATATTTCCTCTCGTTTTTAGCAGCTCTTAGTATCGTGCTTTTAGCATTTGGAGCAGATAAAACTTTTGCGACTACGGAAGAAACATATGACATCGTCTTGACTAAGGTTAAAATGGCGAACTTAACTGATTGGCCAAAACAAACTGGTGCAGATGGTACAGAATATACAGGGCAACAGTTAAACATCCAAAATTATTTTGGTGCAGGTTCAGAGACACTACCAGGCGTTTGGTTTGAAGTTCATAAATATGATGACAGCAAGGCAGACAAAGTTGGTGAACTTGTGGCAGGTAAAGAAGGAAAAACTGATGCAAATGGTCAAATTACCTTTAAGGATTTACCAGCTGGCAAGTATATGATTGTTGAAAACAAAGAAAAATCAGAATTGTCATCGCAAGAACAACTTGCAGAATCTGCTGCGGTTCCAATGGAAATTGAGTTACCAGTCTATAAGGCTACAGGTGGATGGTACACAACTGGTACTGACGCTGTTCATGTTTATCCAAAGAACACAGTTGACAAACCAACCATTGATAAAGTTGTAAACAATCATGATAAACACGATACTGCAACTATTGGTGTAAAGAAGACCTTTAAGGTAACTTCTAAAATGCCTAAAGGAATTGAAGATTATAAAGTCTTGACCTTTACCGATAAGATGTCAGCAGGTTTGACTTATAAAGGCAATCTTGTTGTTAAAAAAGGAAATGATGTAGTTCCTACAACTGACTATGAAACAACTGGAACTTCTCCGGTTGATACAAAGGCTGGTACAATAAGTGTTGCTTTTAAAGAAACATTTATTAAGTCTTTGAAAGCTAGTGATGTTATCACTATTACCTATGATACTGTTATCAACGAAGATGCAGTTATGGGTCAAGCTAATAAGAATGATGTTAAAGTTGATTATGGTACAAACCCTGACTTTAAGAAAGAAGAAAAACCAACTGATATCCCTGAACTCCACACGGGCGGTGCTAAGTTTATTAAAAACGATAAAACTAGTGCCCCTCTTGCAGGAGCTATCTTTGAGTTGCAAGATTCATCTGGTCAACCAATCAAATGGACTGCTGACTTAATCAAAGCGAATAAAGCTGCTATTGACGCTGGAAAGTTCTCTACTAGTGGAACAACGGTCACAGCAACTAGCTCTACGGTGCAACCAACAGCAGGTCAACAAATCTACTTGCTATCAGCAACTGATGGAACATTTGAAATCAAAGGTCTTGCCTATGGTACTGCTGGGAAAGCACACGATGACACTTCTGCTACGACAGAATACCAAATCAAAGAAACCAAAGCACCAGAAGGTTATGCTTTGTTACAACAAGTAATTGAGTTTACCGTTTCACATGATAGCTATTCAAATGCTAACAAAATTGTTAAAGTTGTCAACAACAAGGTAACAATTCCACAAACAGGTGGTATTGGTTCAGCGCTCGTGATTGCCGCTGGTGTCTTGGTTGTTGGTTTAGGTTTCATTGCGAAACGTCGTTCAGCTAAGTAATAAAATGAAGAAGTAAGGACAATCCTTACCTCTTCACTAGGGTATTTAAAACAGTTGAATATCCTAGTGAGGAGTACAAGTACTATGTTTTAGGAGGATACTATGACAAGAAAAAGTATATTGAGCAGTCTGCTATCCATACTTACGGCCATTGTTATTTTGGTAGCTTTGCGGCCATTTACAACCGTCTCATCTCAGGAAAATCAAGCGTCGTCAGATGCAACCTACGATATTGTGTTAACCTTGGTTAAGTTAAAAGATTTGAATGGTTGGCCCAAAGGTGGAGGAAAAGATAGTTATTCTGGACAACCTTTAGACATTGAGAATTATTTTGGTGGTGAGGCCTCAACCATTGATGGCGTTGCCTTTGACATTCACAAGGATAAGGCAGACGGAGAGCTTGTTCAAACAAAGATAACTGAAAATGGCGGTCGACTCACCTTTAGTGGTTTGAAGGCTGGAAAATACTATATCGTCGTTAATAAAGAAAAATCAAAGCTAGCAGGAAATCAGATATTGGGTGATGCGACACCAGTTCCATTAGAAGTGGAATTGCCTGTGACAAAACCTGATGGCAGCTATTTCACGGTAGGAAATGACGCCGTTCATGTCTATCCCAAGCAGGTTTTAAAACAGAGAGAAGACAAGACGAGTTTTAAAGTTCGGAAAGAATGGAAAGGTAAAAAGTTAAACAGTATCACTGTTCGTCTCAAACAAAATGGGCAAGTCATTGATGAAATTGAGCTGAATGACAGCAACAACTGGGAACATACCTTTATGAATTTGGAAAAAGCAGATGCGACAGGGAAAGACTACACCTACACAGCTGAAGAAGATGTTCCTAATGGCTATACAGCGACTTATAAAAACATGTCAGATAAAACTGGCACGGTGATTACCAATACTCTGGTGCCACCTACCTCGCCAAGGACACCAATCATCAAAACGGGAACCTTAGCCATTTATTGGTTTTTAGGATTTGCCGTTGTCTTAATCGGGATAGGATATAAGCTTTATAAAAGCGAGAAAAAACACTGATGAATCAGTGTTTTTTTATGATATTCCATAGTCGCTTGGTGAAAAAGAGAAAAATCGCTGTTCCGACAATCACAATCAAATAAGGGGCAAGCCTTTGTAATTTGAAACCAAGTTTGATATGTTGGTTGCTAACAAAGGAAATCAAGGGATTAGCAGATACGTTTTGCTTTTTTTCGCTATCTGAAACAATCCTTTTTGCATTGACAAGCAGACGTTTGTCATAGCTTGGTTCGTTTACACAGGTCATAAGCGTGACCATATCCTCGTTTTCAATCGGTTTGAGTTTTTCGCTCTCGTATTCATCGATGACCTCGCTATCGGTCACTTCGTATTCTAAATTTTTCCCAAGAATATCGAAATAAATTCTATCTCCCTTTTTGAGGGAGGGGAGGAAGTAGAAAGACATGCCATTGTAATTAATTCTATGTCCTGCAATAATCGGTCGCTGTCCTTTTATACCCAAGGGGGCAGATGTTCCGACAAGGGTCGCTACTCCCTTTAGGAGCTTATCATAGTCGGCGTCAAGATAAAGGTCGAAATGTTGTCCTAAAGCAGGAATGCTCATGCGTCCCGCAACTTGATTGGTATCTAGCAGATCTGAGTAGGGCGTCTTTTGCTTGGCGTCGGTCTCTTTTTTTGTTAGGAAAATATCTTGGATAGCTCCGGTGACAGTGGTTTGTTCTAAGGCTGTTCGTTGTTTTTGGAATGTTTTCTCGCTGGTCTGCTGATAGGTGCGCTGAGCATTGGATTGCCAAATGTCCTCTTTAATCATAGATAAAAAAGGAAAGAGGAAGAGCGCAATTCCAATTAACAGGAGGCTCAGCCCAAGTAATTGTTTTTTCTTTTTCATGAAAGTGATGTTTCTTTTCCTTTCTTTCTTAACATTTTAAAGAGTAGATAGCCTAAGAGTAGGAGGATGAGTCCGGTAGCAAGAAGGATAAACCATTTGTATTGGGCAAAAAAGTCAATCTTTGTTTTTTTCTCCTTTTCAGCTTCGTGGAAAGGTATGCGTTTGCCTTGAACGAGTAGGCGATGAGAATTGATCATATAAGGCGTGCAAGTCAAAAGAGTGGCACGATCTTCGCCCCCTTTAACCAGTATTGGTTTGAAATCAGTGGGCTCAACGGTTAAAATCTTATCCACCTGATAAGCCAAGGTTTCCTTGAGATTAGTGATGTAAAAGACATCTCCAACCTTCACCTTATCCAGGTCAGTGAAAAGTCTGGCTGTGGGCAGTCCCCTGTGGGCGGTGATGACCGTATGGGTGCTAACTCCACCGACAGGGAGGCTAGTTCCTTCTAAGTGGCCTGCTCCATTTTGCAAGACATTCTCAGATGAACCTGCTCGGATGGGAATTTTTTGATTGATAGAAGGAATCGTGACATAGCCAATTTTTTCTTGCAGTTGCAACATGCGAGCATATTCGGCTACACCTTCCTCTTTTTTTCTGCTTGAGAAAGGGTCTCCTATTTTTTCTGGGGACAAGGTGCTGTTATAGGCTTTAGCGAGTTCAATGCGTTTTTCAACATCTTGATTAGCTAATTTACCTTTCTCGTCGTCAAATTGCTTTGTTTCCTGCATAGTCACATATTGGTAATAAATCTGACTGACAAAGGGATAACAGATCATCAAGCAACCCAGAATGGTAAGTATCTTATAGGTTAGTTGTAACCATTTTTTGTTTTTCTTTTTTCTTGACATGATAGTTCTTTCTATGCTTTTTTCGATTTCAACTTATTCCAAGCCAAAATAATGAAAATGAGGAATAGAATTGCGAAAACGACTAGATAAAGCGGTGGAATAGAGATATGACTAATCGGACTTTTCACTTTTTCTTCACTTGGTTTGTAAGGGATACGGTGACCCCGCACAAGTAAACGGTGTGAATTGATCATATAAGGAGTACAAGTCAGCAAAGTCACATAGTCTTTGTCAGGTACGATATTTAAGGAATCAAATTGAGTCGGTTCAATCACCGTTATGGAATCAACCTCGTAGGCAAGTGTTTCAGCGATATTTTGAATGAAAAATTTATCGCCTACCTTCATTTTATCCAAGTCGGTAAAAAGGCGATTATTGGGCAAGCCCGTGTGGGCAGTTAGAACAGTGTGGGCGTTCTGACCACCAATCGGCAAACTGGTTCCTTCGAGGTGCCCCACCCCTTTTTGTAAGACTTCTTCACTTGAACCGGCATAAATTGGCAGGTCAACATCAATTTTAGGAATGGAGATTCTACCTATTTTTTCATGAACAGTCAGCATTCGAGCATATTCTGCTTGCCCTTTAGCGTTTTCTTCTTTGGTATAGGGATCCGTTACTGTCAAATTTTGCAAAGAACGATTGTAGGCAGTAGCTAGCTTTATCCGTTCCGTCACATCTTCAGAAGTTAATTTTTGTGCAGACGAATCAAAGTCCTTAACCTCTTGTTTGGTCTGGTAATTGTAATAAATTTGGCTAATAACAGGGTAACTGATGATGAGGATACCGGCTATAATCGTTAAGTTTGTCAATAAATTAAAAAATTTTTTCATTATATTCCTTTGATGTTAGCAATTATTTTTGTCGCTGGTAAGACTATTATATTTTTATCTATCTAACCATTATATCATAATTGGCAGCTATATTTGCTGATTCGTTCCTAAAAAAATCCTAGCCCCAATTTCTGCCTCCTTTTTCAAAAAATGCTATACTGGTCATAAGGAAATAAGTGAGGTATTTTATGTACGAATTTCAAAATCCTAGTGATTACATGATTCAGACCTATTTGGAGACGAGTAAAGTGATTGCAGTAGTTGGACTTTCTGACCGCGAAGAAACGACTAGCAATCGTATTTCAAGGGTCATGCAGGAGCTGGGTTATCAGATCATTCCGGTCAATCCCAAGTTAGTGGGTCAAAAGATTTTAGGCGAGACGGCTTATGCGCGTTTACAGGATATTCCTGTTTCCGTGGATATTGTCAATGTCTTTCGGCGGAGCGAATTTTTACCGGGTGTGGCGCGTGATTTTATTGAGACAGATGCTAAGATTTTTTGGGCGCAGTTGGGACTTCAAAGTCAAGAGGCGGAAGAGCTTTTGAGGGCGGCAGGTTGTGATCATATCGTTATGAACCGTTGCATTAAGCGTGAGTACAATCGTCTGGTGAAGGAGATTGACTAATGGCGCAACTAGTCATCATTCGGGGTAATTCCGGTTCTGGGAAAACCAGCCTAGCTAAAAAATTACAAAATCATTTTGGTTGTAGGACGCTTGTGATTTCGCAAGACCTTGTCCGGCGTGATATGCTCAAGGAAAAAGTAGAACCAGATAATTTATCCATTTCTCTAACAGAAACGATTCCACTTGTAGCCTTTCATCAATGATTTACTCTCGCGAATAACTCCAAGCGGCCTTGCATAACGTCTCTCAGTAATCTGATCGTAAAGAACCTACTCTGTTTGAGAATAAGCATAATATTTAGGCAGGTAGATAGATAGTCCAATGATACCGAGGGGAATACTAACAATGATTGCAATGATTGCTACGGTGATCAACCCGTTGTTTAGCAGGTACTCATTATTAAATGCATTAGGGAGCTGCTCAAAAGATTCACTAACTATTCTACCCCAGTGTTCAATTCCTCCATTAGCTACTACGATGTACCACATCAGTACATAGATTAATACCCCGAAGGTGAAAGTCATAATGGACAGCGCCCATATTAGACCCCATAGAAAAAGTAATAATGATTTAACAAGAACTGTTACAAAGATCTTTCCGATCAAATCACTTTGAAAGCCACGAAGAGAATCTTTAAAGCTGACAATTTCTGTTTGCTTGCAGATAAGTTCAATCGTTCGGAAAATAATAGATGCTAGCGCAATAGCAAGAATAAAACTGTTGAAAAAATGATTACTCTAGGTAAACGTGGTGATTTGCATGCACGTCGTCAAGCAGCTGCTTTCGTACGTAATGAAATCGCATCTGAAAACTATGATGAAGCAACTGATAAGTACACTTCTACTACAGCACTTCAAAAATTGTTCTCAGAAATCGCACCTCGTTATGCTGAACGTAACGGTGGATACACTCGTATCCTTAAAACTGAACCACGTCGTGGTGATGCTGCGCCAATGGCGATCATTGAATTAGTATAAAATCATCAATTTTGTTGAGTGTTATGATGATGGAGTAATGTTACTCTTAGTCTAGCTCTGGTCTACCGCTAGGATTTTTCCTAGCGGGAACACTCATCTTATGATAAGAAACGTAGACGCTTGTTTACGAAATTGCTTTTACAAAAAAACAATTTCGTAAGCAGGCGTTTTTTAGAATTTCATAATCGATGCTTCACTACAGAATTATAATGCTGAATTTATCATGAAAACTCCCAAACAGACATCTGTTAATTTTAACTTTATCCGCTGAAAAGAATGTAAAAGTACCTGAAGAGATAGATAGGTGTATTAAGAAGTACGAAATAGAAACCAAAAAGAGTAGAATAGCTACCAGAAAACCAAAGGTTTCTCCTTCATGCTATCCTTAAAAGGTAAGAGCAAGGAAGGAGAAGGAAATGGAGTTCAAGGAGTTATATGCCAAGGTGAGAGGAATTGTGTTGAAGTGTCGGAGGGAATATTATGTCCACCTGTGGGAATTAAGCGATTGGGACCAAGAGGGCATGTTAGTACTCTATCAGTTGGTGAGTCGCTATCCGCAGCTAGTGGAAGAAGATCATCAGCTCTATGTTTACTATAAGACCAAGTTCCGAAATCATATCCTGGACATCCTCCGTAAACAGGAAAGCCAAAAGCGCAAGCTGGACCGTCAAGCTTATGAAGAAGTGAGCGAGATTGGTCACAAGCTCAGTCTAAAAGAACTGTATTTGGATGAACTGGTGATTCTCCGAGACCAGCTAAAGAGCTATCAAGCTCAACTGAGCCCAGAGAAACAAGAGCAGTACGAGCGCTTACTAGCTGATGAACGGTTCAAAGGCCGC
>ERZ773038.1738-NODE-1738-length-11957-cov-9.292640_pt1 | contig 11957 bp, 10 predicted proteins | sample MGYA00511665_ERZ773038 | MGnify/ENA primary metagenome ERZ773038 (study PRJEB29015, sample SAMEA2737966) | human oral metagenome | biome: human oral; feature: human-associated habitat; material: dental | place: China | collected 2028 ... | reverse complement strand
CCGGGAAGCGGCCGCCCGCAAACCGTTGAAGGCGGACGCCGGTTCAGGCGGCCGCCGTCCGCTTTTCCTTTCCGAGGCCCCTTTTCTTGTCGCCGGCGCCCTTCTCATAGTTCAGGCTCTTCAAAAGGATGACGAGGGCCGCCGTGACCGCCATGCCGGCCAAAATCGCCAGGGCGAATCCGGCGAATCCGTCGATCGCGAAGGCGACGAAGACCCCGCCGTGCGGGGCGCGGGAACCCACGTGCATCAGCATCGTCAACGCGCCGGTGACGGCGCCGCCTGCCATGGTCGCGGGGATGATCCGCAGCGGGGCGGCCGCGGCGAAAGGAATCGCCCCCTCGGAGATGAACGAGGCTCCCAGAAGCCACGCCGCCCTGCCGTTTTCCCGCTCCCCGCTCGTGAAGAGGCGCGGGCGAACCGCGGTTGCCAGTGCGAGGGCCAGCGGGGGAACCATGCCAGCGGCCATGACCGCAGCCATGATCTCGTAGGAGGCGGCGGTCTCCGCCGCCAGGCCGGCGGTGGCGAAGAGGTAGGCGGATTTGTTGATCGGGCCGCCCAAGTCGAAGCACATCATGAGGCCCAGGATGATCCCCAGGAAGACGGAGCCGCCGCCCTCGCTCATCGATTTCAAGCCTTGTTCGAGGTTGTTCATGAGCGCTTCCAGAGGCCGGCCCAACAGCATGTACATGACGGAGCCGACCAGCAGCGTCGTCGCCAGAGGGATCACGACCACCGGCATGAGCCCGCGCAGCCAGCGCGGAGTGCTCAGCCCGGTGAGCCACGAGGCGACGTATCCGGCGAGTATTCCGCCGATGAGGCCGCCGATGAACCCCGAGTCGACGGCGACTGCCACCGCGCCCATGGCGAATCCGGGGGCGATGCCCGGGCGTCCGGCCAGGCCGAAGGAGATGTAGCCGGCCAGGGCGGGCACGAGGAAGCCCATGGCGGCCGTGCCGATCATGTAAAAGACGGCCCCAAGGTAGGCGCAGAAGGGGGAGCCGAACAGAGCGTGGGGCGCCCACATCGTGTTGGCTTTCCCGCCAACAGTCTGGGCGATGTCGGGAAGGTTCCACAGGGACGAGTGGGAGACGATGTTCTTGGCCACCTCGACCTTGGCGCCGTCGTGCTCGAAGCCGCCGATGTCGTATCCGCCGAAGAGGTACCCCAAGGCGATGAGCAGACCGCCCGCGGCGACGAAGGGGATCATGTAGGACACGCCCGTCATCACGGCTTGCTGGAGCCTGCGCGCCCAGTGGACGTTCTCCTCCTCGGCCGCCTCCTGCGCGGCGCCCGCGCCCGCCTGGACTCGCTTGGCGTGCGGGTCCTCGGCGGCGGCCAGCGCCTGATCGACGAGCGCTCCGGCGTCGTCGACGGCGGCCTTGACGTCCACGTCGACGACGGGCTTTCCGGCGAAGCGCTCGATCCCCTTGATTGGAAGGGAGTGGGCGAAGACCACGGCGTCGGCCCGCTTGACGAGCTCGGGGTCGAGGGCCTCGATCTTCCCCGACCCCTGGCCCTCGACCGCGACGGTGACGCCGCGCTCGCTTCCCGCGCGCTCCAGGGCCTCGGCGGCCATGAACGTGTGCGCGATGCCGGTGGGGCAGGATGTGACGCCGACGATCACCTTCTTTCCGGACCGAGGGGCTTGCTCCTTCTCAGACCGAGGGGCTTGCCCGCCGGCGGGCTTTCCCTGTTTTCCCGGCTCCGCGGAAGACGAGGCGGTCTCGGCCTTTGACGCGGAGGCCTCGAGTGCCGGGGCCGCTTTGGAGGCCGCGGTTTCTTCCACGGCCTTCGAGGCCGCGTCCTTTGCCTGCCCCGCGGACGAGCCTGCGGGCGGGCTTTCGGCCTGCTCCGCGGACGCGTCGAGCAGCTCGGGCTGAACCTGTCCGGTGACGATGCGGGCGACCTCCTCGGGGGTCTTCGCCGCGCGCAGCGCGCCTGTGAACGCGTCGTCCATGAGCCCGCGCGCCAGCTTGGCCAGAAGCTGGAGGTGGACGTCGTTTGCGCCGTCGGGGGCTGCGATCATGAAGACTATGTCGGCCGGCCGCTCGTCGTCCGCCCCGAAGTCCACCGGCTCGGCCAGTCGGGCGAAGCCAAGGCTCGCGGTGAGCACATGGGCGCTGCGGCAGTGCGGGATCGCTATGCCGCCGGGAATGCCGGTGGGCGCGGTCGCCTCGCGTGCGAGGGCGTCTCCGGCCAGGCCGTTGGCGTCGTCGGCGCGCCCGGAGTCCCCGATTTTGCGCGCGAGGAACTTGATGACGTCCCTTCGGTGCGCCCCTGGCGCCGCGTCCAGCGCGACGAGCGTGGGAGTGATGAGCGGCGTCTGCTCGTTAGGTTGGTGCTCGGTCATTGTGCCTCCTTTTATTGTTTTGTCTGTGCTTGTTTTCTTGGTTTTATGTGGACAAAGTTGGTTTTGTGGGCTTAATTTTTGTCGCGTATTTAGGTTTGACTATGGATTAAAAATTTTTAGGGATTGAATGTAGTTCTGCGCGCAGATTCTATGAAGATCTGAGTGAATATTGTTGTATATTTTTATCGGGCTGTGAATTGGGTGTGCTTTGATTTATATGCCTGTGGTCGGGTCGGCTCCTGTTTCTGCTTTTGGATTGGGTTATGCATTTGCCTGTGGAGCGCGGCTTGCATTCGGCGACGCCGGACGGGGCGCAGCGGGATCTCGACGCGCAATAAACGGGTTCAGTCGAGCCGGACGATCTCAGAGGCTCGCGCTGGCAGATCGCGCGGCGTGGGCAGGGCGGTGCCGGGAAGGCTTGCCGCGGCCGAGCCGTACGCCATGGCGGTGCGCAGGCGCTCGGTCTGCCCGCCGCCGCGGACGTCGGCCAGGATGTACCCCGCGATGGACGAGTCTCCCGCGCCTACGGTGGAGACGACAGGAACCGAGGGGGCGGTGGCGCGCCAGGCGCCTTCGCCGGTGGCCAGAACGGCTCCCGCGGGCCCCAGGGTCGCCAGAACGGCGCCGATCCCGAGTTCCACGAGGACGCGCGCGGCCTCGGCCACCGGGCCGAAGTCGCCGGCGACGGCGGCGTCCTCCAAGTCCGTCGCGCCCCGGCCGGCCAGCTGAGCGAGCTCTTGCCCGTTGGGCTTGATCAGGTCCGGCGCGCAGTCCGGAAGGCCGGCCGCCAGGGCCGCAAGAGGGGCGTCCGAGGTGTCGACGGCGATGCGCACGCCCAGAGGCCGGAGCAGGCCGACGAGGCGGACATACCAGTCGACTGGGGCTCCCGGCGGAAGCGACCCGGAGAGCACGGCCCAGCTGCGCCCGTCCGAGGCGGAGCGCAGCTCCTCGGACAGCGCGGCCTCGACGGCCGCGACCTCGGCCTCGCTCAGGCCCGCGCCGGACTCGTTGAGCTTCGTCGTCGTTCCGTCGGGCTCGGTGACGGCGGTGTTGATTCGGGCCGCCCCGGCCACGGGAACGGCCCGGCAGGCCAGGCCCGGCAGGCCGAGGGAATCGATCGCCCTGAGGAGCGGGTCGTCCGACGCGGCGGGGACGAGGGCCGTGGCCTCCTGGCCGGAGGAGGCCAGCACGCGGGCGACGTTGACGCCCTTCCCGCCGGGCTCGACCGTGACGGAGCCCAGACGGTTCACGGCCCCGCGCAGCAGCGGGCCCGGCAGGGTGACGGTGCGATCGAGAGACGGGTTTGGAGTGAGGGTGACGATCATTTGGCGGAACCTTTGTCGAACTTCAGAGGGCATAGGCGGCAAACGGGGCGGACGGGCTGCAATGCGCGGACCTCATTGGCGCGGACGGCGGCGAGGGGAACGCTTCGGCGTCGGCCCGCCGGCGTCCCCTGGCGTGCGGCGCCGCGTCCTCGCCGGGCGCGTTCCCTTGTTGTGCCCGCCCAAATCGGCGATGCCGGCCTGATTCTCCGCCTACGTGTCAGTTTACGCCTGTTCGCGCTGTTTTTGCGTGGTGAATACATGGCATGTGAGAGAGCGGGGCGGGCGGACTGCGGGATTGTCCCGGCGCGGGTATAGCCTTGGGAGCATGCCGGGAACAATCGAACCGCATGAGGCCATGCCGCTTTTAGCCAGGGCCGCGGCCGGAGACGCCTTGGAGGCGGGCCAGGCCCGCACCGCCGCCCGCTTCGCCCTCCGGGAGCTTGCGCAGCGCTGCCCGGGGCGCAGCGTCGAGGTGCGAGTTCCCTTCGCCGGGGCGGTTCAAATCGGCCGGGGGCCCGCCCACAGACGCGGCACCCCGCCCAACGTCGTCGAAATGGAGGTCGGCGTCTTCCTCGACCTCGTCGTCGGCTCGCTGACCTGGAGCGAGGCCGAAAGGTCGGGAAAGGCGACGGCGTCCGGGGCGCGGGCCGACCTCGGCCCCTGCTTCCCGCTGTTTGCGGACGCGACGCTAGACCGCTGGGCGGAGTGACAGCCTCCTTTGGCGCCGATAGGCTGAGTCAGTGCCACAACGTCTCATCAAAACGAACGTCGCCGGATCCCGCGCGGTCGCCGGAGCCCTTGCCGCACTGAGGGAAAAGCTCGGAATCGTAGCCGGCTTCCCCGCGGAGGCCGCAGCCGACGCCGAACGCGCCGCCGCTCGGTGGAAAGACGACCCCGATTTCCGGGCGCGCTTCGTCGACCGGTGCGACATTCCCTTCGTCACGGTCGATCCGGCCGGCTCGCTAGACCTCGACCAGGCGTTCTTCATCGAGCGCGAAGGCGACGGCTACCTCCTTCGATACGCCGTCTCCGCCGTCGGAACGTTCATCGAACCGGGCGGGCCGCTGGACGGGGAAACCCACCGCCGCGGGCAGACCTTTTACGGACCCGACGGCTCGATTCCCCTCCACCCCGAGGTCCTTTCGCACGGCGCCGCCTCCCTGCTTCCCGGCGAAGAGCGCCCCGCCTACCTCTGGTATCACCACCTCGACGCCGCCGGCGAGCTCACGTGGACGTGGGTCGAGCTGGCCGCCGTCCGCTCCGTGGCCAAGCTCAGCTACGACCAGGTTCAATCCGCCCTCGACGGCGGCCCTCCGCTTCCCCCGGAGGTGAAGGAAGACCAGGTCGCGCTCCTCGCCGAAGTCGGCATGAAGCGCCAAATCCTCGAGGCCTCCCGCGGTGGAATCTCCCTGGCGCTGCCCGTCCAGGCGGTCGAGCCTCACAACGGCGGGTACCGGCTCTCCTACCGCACGATGACGCGCGTCGAGGAATGGAATGCGCAGCTGTCCCTCGTGACGGGCATCGCCGCAGCCCGGCTCATGGGAGACGCGAACGTGGGAATTCTCAGAACGATGCCGCCCGCCGAGCGGCGCGACGTCGAACGCCTGCGCTCGGTTGCCCGGGTCCTTGGCCTGATCTGGCCGGAGGGCGTGAGCTACCCGTATTTCGTCCGCGGGGTCGGCGCGCACAGCTCAGCCGGCGCGGCCTTCCTCAACGAGGCCGTGAGCCTGTTTCGCGGAGCGGGGTACCGGGCTCTGCCCGCCGACGGCGGCGGCGCTGACCGCGGAGAGGCCAGGCATCGCGGGGAGACGGTGCTCGACCACGCCGCGCTCGCAACGAGGTACGCGCATGTGACGGCCCCGCTTCGCCGGCTTGCCGACAGGTATGCGCTCGAAACCTGCCGCTGCATCTGCACGGGCGACAATCTGCCGGCGTGGGTTCGCGAGGGTCTCGGCAAGCTGCCCGAGGAGATGGCCGCTTCCGCCAAAATCGCCGGTCAGTACGAACGCGGCGCCCTGGACGCCGTCGAGGCGCTCGTGCTCGCCGGGCGCGAGGGTGAGGCGTTCGACGGCGTCGTCGTCGACGTGCTTCGCCGGCGCGGCAAGCCGGCCGCCGGGGAGGATGCGGGCGGCGTCGGCAAAGTGATGATCCGCGAGCCCGCGGTCCAGGCGACGATCGTCGGCGATCCGCTCATTCGCGGGGAGAAGGTGTCCGCTGTTTTGCACAGGGCCGATGTCGCGACGTCGACCGTCGAATTCCGCCTTTCTGGGGGCGCAGGCTCCTGACCCGCACGGGGCGCGGCGCGGCCCGAAAGGCGGCGAACGCCGCGCGACCCTGATCCGCCGCGCCGTGGGCGGGCCGCTCGCGGCGAACTCGTCCGACATTCGGGAAACGGCGGATGCGGGCAACCCGCATTGTGAGACAATTGGTCCGTGGTGGCTGATGGGCGCTTGACCGCCGAGCTCTTTCCCGGCGAAAAACCGCAGGAGGAATGCGGTGTCTTCGGAGTGTACGCACCCGGTCAGCCGGTGGCTCAGCTGGCGTACTACGGGCTCTACGCGTTGCAGCATCGCGGGCAGGAATCGGCGGGAATCGCCGTGTCGAACGGCCAGACGATCCTCGTGTACAAGGACATGGGCCTCGTCTCGCAGGTGTTCGACGAAAAATCGCTGTCCACGCTGAACGGGCACATGGGCGTCGCCCACGTCCGCTACGCGACCACCGGCGCCTCCGCCTGGGAAAACGCCCAGCCGACCCTGGGCCCGACCCGTTTCTCATCGCCGTCCGAGGGCCCGGCGCCGGGCGACGCGCATTTGGGAACCGTCGCGCTGGCCCACAACGGGAATCTCACGAACACCGCGGAGCTGATGGAAGAGGTCCGTGCGCGCTCGGGCGAGGACCTCACGGGCGAGCTCGGCCGCGGCTCCTCCACGGACACGGCCGTTCTCACCGCGCTGTTCGGCTGCACCGACGCGCCGAGCCTCGCCGACGCCGCCCTGAGAGTCCTTCCGCGCCTGGAGGGCGCCTTCTCCCTCGCTTTCATGGACGAAACCCGCCTCTATGCCGCGCGCGACCGACACGGCTTCCGGCCCCTCGTGCTCGGCAGGCTCGACGGCGGATGGGTCGTGGCGTCGGAAACCGCGGCGCTCGACATCGTCGGCGCCGAATTCGAGAGGGAGGTCAGCCCCGGCGAGTTCCTCGTCATCGGCGAAGGCGGCGTCGAGTCCCACATGTGGGCCGAGCCGAAGAGGGCGGGATGCGTCTTCGAATACGTCTACCTCGCGCGCCCGGACACGGCCATCGCCGGACGGTCCGTCAACTCGGCGCGTCTGGAGATGGGACGCATCCTCGCAGAAGAGCACCCGGTCGAGGCCGACCTCGTCATCGCCACGCCGTCTTCGGGCACGCCCGCCGCCATCGGATACGCGCAGGGATCGGGCATCCCCTACGGCCAAGGCCTGGTGAAGAACGCCTACGTCGGACGAACCTTCATCGCCCCCACGCAGCTGCAACGCCAGCGAGGCATCCGCCTCAAGCTCAATCCCATGAAGGAAGTGATCGAAGGCAAGCGTCTCGTCGTCGTCGACGATTCGATCGTCCGCGGCAACACCCAGCGCGCCCTCGTCGCCATGCTGCGGGAGGCCGGGGCCGCGGAGGTGCACATCCGCATCTCCTCGCCGCCGGTGACTTGGCCCTGCTTCTTCGGGATCGACTTTCCCACTCGAGGCGAGCTCATCGCCAACTCGATGGGCGTCCAGGAAATCTGCGGCGCCGTCGGCGCCGACACGCTCGGGTACATATCCCTCGACGGCATGGTGCGGGCCACCGAGCAGGCCCGGAAAGATCTGTGCACGGCTTGCTTTACGGGAAGGTATCCCGTGGACGTCGTGAGCGTCGCGGCCTCTTCGGGGTCTGACGTTCTCAGCGCGCTCGGGGAGGCGGGCGAGCTGTCGGAAAGCCGGTGAAAGGACGATTGGAGGAACGGTGAAAGAACGGGTATCCGCCTATGCGGCGGCCGGGGTCGACACGGAGGCCGGGGACCGTGCCGTCGAGCTCATGAAAGCCGCCGTCGGGCGCACGCTCGGCGCCGACGTCGTCGGCGGAGTGGGGGGCTTCGCCGGAATGGTCGACGTCTCCGCCCTGAGGGAGTTCCAAAGGCCCCTTCTGGCGACGTCGACCGACGGCGTCGGAACGAAGATCGCCATAGCCCGTGCCCTCGACGTGCACGACACGATCGGCCAGGACCTCGTCGGCATGGTTGTCGACGACATCGCGGTGGTCGGCGCGCGCCCGCTCCTCATGACGGACTACATCGCCTGCGGGCGCGTCGTTCCAGAGCGGATCGCCGACGTCGTGCGCGGAGTCGCGCGGGCGTGCGAGTTCGTGGACGTCCCTCTTCTGGGCGGGGAGACGGCGGAGCACCCCGGCCTCATGGCGCCTGACGACTACGACGTCGCCGGCGCGGCCACCGGCGTGGTGGAGGCCGACGAGGCCCTCGGCCCCGAGCGCGTCAAAGCGGGCGACGTCGTCCTCGCCATCGCCTCCAGCGGCCTGCATTCCAACGGATACTCGCTGGTGCGCCGAATCGTCGCCGAATCGGGCTGGCCTTTGGGCCGCTATGTGCCCGAGTTCGGGCGGACGCTGGGGGAGGAGCTCTTGGAGCCCACGCGGCTCTACTCTCCGCTGTGCCTGGAGGTTTCGGGGAGGGTCCACGCTTTCTCGCATGTGACGGGCGGCGGGCTGGCGGCCAATCTGGCGCGGGTCGTGCCCGCCGGGATGCGCGCCTCGATCGACCGCTCGTCCATTGAGGTCCCGCCGGTTTTCTCGGTTGTGCGCGAGCTTGGCGGGGTCGCTTGGGAAGACCTCGAAGACACGCTCAACATGGGAGTCGGAATGGTCGCCGTGCTCGCGGAGGAAGAGGTCGACGCCGTCGTCGCCGCCAGTGCCGCCTATGGCTGCGCTGCCTGGCCGATCGGAGCCGTGGCTGAGGATGTCGATGCCGGCGCAGGGGCGGCTTCGCGCGCAGTCGCCGGTTCGGCTGCGGGCCCGGGCGCTTTGCGCGCGGCGGCCTCAGAGCGAGTCGTGGCCGGAACGAAGGGCGTGCACGGCGGAACCGTGCGGGTCTTTGGGGCCTATAGTTAAAAATCTGCGGGCTGTTGAATTTGCGGAGTCTGGCGTCGAAAATGCGCCGTCAAGCCAGAGCCTGACTCGTCAAACGAGAGAGGTTGGCGAGGGCGGCGCGGACGGGCGAAACCCGCTTGCACCGCCCTCGCCAGACGTCGTCAGCGCGATGGCTTCCAGTCGTCTTCGTCCCACTCGTCCGTGGCGGGCGGGACGTCGTACTTGTCGTAGTCGTCCCGCTCGTCGTCGCTCTTTGAAGACGCTTTGAGCTCGCGCTCCAAGGCTTCATAATCGGTATCCGGGGTGAAATACTTGAGATCTCTAGCTACTTTGCGTTGCTTAGCCTTTTGACGGCCGCGCCCCATGGCTCGACCCCCTTCGTCTCATCGCGGGGCAAGCTCAACGGCGCCCCAATGGTTTACTCATCCGTTCGCGTTCTATAGCTTAGCGCGCATGGGTGCGTCAGCGCCACGTCGAACGCGTGCGATTGCCCTCAAACGCGTTTCTTGGCCCGCCGACGCCGACGGCGCGCGAACTTCAGGGCAAGGACGCCGACGGCTGCCGCCGCGGTTCCGCCGACGATCGCCAAGGCGCGCCGGTCTCCTCGCTTGGCGTCGGACACGACCCCCTTGACCGTCTCAGCGGCATGAGAGGCCTTGGCCTTGACCTGTTCCTTGGCGTCCCCCGCCAGAGCCGAGGGGTTGAGCCGCGCGGCCAGCTCGTTGACCGTGGCGGTCATCGATTCGCGGGTCGCAACGAGATTGGCCTGGATCTGCTGGATGTCTTTGTCGTCGTCGTTGAGTTTTTTGCTCACTTTTCCAATCCGTTCTTGAAGGCGGCGACGTCTTTGCCGAATCCGTCGCCGGGGGACACCTTGTAGGCCTGCGACGCCTTTAGCTTCTTCGCTCCGAGAAGCGCGAAGATTCCCGCGAACAGCAGCAGCGCGGCCGTCACGATGAGGAAGCCCGCCCACACGGGAAGCCATATTGCCAGGACGAGGGCGAAAGTCACGAAAAGCATCCCCGTCGCATACAGGCCGATGAATGCGGCGATGCCCAGATGGACTCCGCCCATCCCCAGGTTCTTGACCTTGGCCTTGAGGTTCGCCTGAGCGTACTCCAGCTCTCCGCGCACCAGGGTTGAGGCCTGCGAGGACAGGTCTGCGACGAGGGAGCCGATGGTGGGCTTGCCCGCGCCCGAAGGCTGCGCGGCCGCGGCGTCGGGCTGAGTCGCTGGGCCGTCGGGGGCGCCGCCGACGCCGGAAGGGCGCGAATCCGCCGGGGCTGCTCCCGAAACGGCTGGAGCGGCCGTGCGTGCGGCCTTCGAGGCCCCCTTCAGGGACTCCCCGTCCTGGCGGCGCATCTGCTCCCGAAGCTTCGCATACTCTGCTTGCGCGCGAGCTCGCAGCGCCTCTTCTTGCGCATTAGAATTGTCCACCCTCATTCCCCTTCGTATCGCGGCGGTCGACAATGCACAACTATTCTCACCCACGAGGGCGGAAAAGGCGAAGCCCACGCACCGTTTTCCTCCCCGCCCGCGGCCCTCGGTTCGTTATCAGCGATACTTTTGCGTCTTGCGCGATTGCGCTCGATGCGTCGAAAATTGGCTTATGTCTACCATTCGTTTCCATGGAGAACCCGCCAACACCGTCGGCGAACTGCCGGCAGTCGGCTCTGCCGCGCCTGCCTTTGCCCTGACGGCAGCTGACCTTTCCGACCTGACGAGCGAGTCCCTCGCGGGCAAGCGCGTCGTCCTCAACATCTTCCCGAGCATCGACACCGGCGTGTGCGCGGCGTCGGTCCGCGAGTTCAACAAGCGGGCGGCGTCTTTGGACAACACCGCGGTGGTCTGCGTCTCGGCTGACCTTCCGTTTGCCGCCGGCCGTTTCTGCGCGGCCGAGGGCATCGACGACGTCCTCGTCGGCTCCTCGTTCCGCTCGAGCTTCGGCAAGGACTACGGGGTCACCCTCCTCGACACTCCGCTGGCCGGGCTTCTCACCCGCGCCGTCGTCGTCCTCGACGCCGAGGGAACCGTCCTCCACCGGGAACTCGTTGCCGACATCGCCGACGAACCCAATTACGACGCCGCCGTCGCGGTGCTCTGACGGGCCCTCCCCGAGCCTTCCTTCAACGCCCGCCCGTGCGGGCGTGCGCGAAAGATGAAGCGGCGCTGCACCGCGAAGCTCACGGCGAATCCAAGGACGTCCGTAGCGATCTTCGCCAGCCACAGCGGCACGTGCAACAGGCCGAGCGCTTCGACGCCGGCGTACGTCACGGCCATGAGCCCGAGCGCTAGCAGGGTGTACTGCCTGATCTGACTCCACGTCCTGTCGGTCGAATGGTCGCGGAACACCCCCAGCTTGTTGAGGGCGAAGTTGACGACGCCGGACGTCAGCCGCGAGCCGACGACGGCGGCCAGAAGGTTGAAATGGCCCGCCAAGGCCAGGAAAAGGGCGAGCTCGAGGGCCCAGCAGAACACTCCCGCGCCCGCAAAGGCAAGCAGGGGGCGGAACACACGCCACGAATCCCGTAGCGGGCGGAAATGCGAACCCGAGTTCGCGTCGATGTACACGGTTTCGATCGGCGTCTGCACGATTCGCCGCTTGGCGTCTGCAGCCGCCAGCAGGGCGTTGAGCTCCCACTCGAAACGGTCCCCGGGAACGTCGAGCAGGCCTTTGAGCTGGTCGGGGCCGTATCCGCGGAGCCCCGTCTGGGTGTCGGCGACCTTCACTCCCGACGCCAGCCTGAAGAACTGCGCGCTCATCGCGTTGCCGAAACGAGACCTGGCCGGCACGTCGCCCGCGAAGGCCCGCACTCCCAGCACCAACGCCTGCGGATCGCTGCGCGCCTCCCGGGCGACCGCCGCGATGTCGGCGGGTCTGTGCTGGCCGTCCGAATCGGCGCAGACGACCTCCTGGCCGGGCGCGTTTTCGAGGCACCACCGGAAGGCGGTTCGCAGCGCGTAGCCCTTCCCGCGGTTTCTGGAGTATCCGATGATTCGCGCGCCGTTGTCCCGCGCCTCCTGGAAGATGGGGGAGTAGGCGGGGCCGGATCCGTCGTCGACCACGAGGACTTGCGCGTCCGGAAGCTCCCTGCGGATGTCGCAGACGAGGTCGGGAAGCCTGCGATCGGGTTCGAGCGCCGGAATGACGACGATCATGA
>ERZ773038.1737-NODE-1737-length-11964-cov-5.575531_pt1 | contig 11964 bp, 10 predicted proteins | sample MGYA00511665_ERZ773038 | MGnify/ENA primary metagenome ERZ773038 (study PRJEB29015, sample SAMEA2737966) | human oral metagenome | biome: human oral; feature: human-associated habitat; material: dental | place: China | collected 2028 ... | reverse complement strand
TACTTTGTTTTAATTGGCAAATTAAAAAAATAATTAAATCAAACTCTGTTATTCTGTTGAGTATTACATTTATGCGTGGTATAATTTAGTAGTTAGAAAATATGAAAAAGGTAGATAGTATGAATATTTTAGATATTATTGATAATATAAAAATAAAAACCATTTATGGGTCATTACCAACTAAAGTAAATAATATTTCTCAAGATTCACGAAAAATTGCAAAAGGAGATGTCTTTGTTGCAATTAAGGGCTATACAGTAGACGGCCATAATTATATAGAAAAGGTAATTGCACAAGGAGCTGCCTTAGTAATAGCAAGTCGTTACGAAGATTATAACGTTCAAGATTGTGCCGTTGTTGTTGTAAAAGAGCATGAAATCGAAAAAATAGCGAGTATGCTTGCAAAAAAAATAAATTCAGGGAACAAGGTTCATACTGTTGCAGTAACAGGAACGAATGGGAAAACGAGTATTTCAACATTAGTACACAATATGTTACGTGAATTAGGAGAAAGTAGTTCTTATATTGGAACAAATGGTTTTGGGAAAAACGATGATGAGCCAATTTATTTAGGGAATACAACTCCTGATGTAGTAACTTTACATAACAAAATTGGTGAATTACATCGTGAAGATATTAAAAATTTGGCATTTGAAGCATCATCACACGCGATGGTATTAGGTAGAATTTACAATGTTGATATAGATGTTGCGATTTTTACTAATCTTACATATGAACACATGGATTTCCATGGTGATATGCAAACTTATGCTTATGATAAGAGCTTATTGTTTTCAACATTAGGAAATAATTTTTCTGAAGCTAAGTATGGGGTATTAAATAAAGATGATGAGTATTATAGTATTATGTCAAAATGCTTATACCATCAAGAAATAAATTATTCAGTGCTGGATGAAGCAGCAGATTTTTATGCGTATAATATAAAACAATATAGTGAAAATGGAAGATATAAAACTACATTTACGTTAAAATCACCAGAAGGTGAATACGAGTGTCAGACAAATTATATTGGAGATTTTATGGTAAGTAATGTCCTAGCTGCTCTTATAGCGGTGTGGTTAAAAGGATATTCAGTAGAAAAATTGGTAAATATTTTACCGAACTTAGGAGCTTTATACGGACGTATGGAGATTTTAGGAGAAGATTTACCGATTGATATCATAAGTGATTTTGCGCATACTCCAGATGGTTATAAAAAATTATTGGAAGCAACTCGTGAAATTAGAAAAAACAAACGTACCTTATTGCTGACAGGAATGGGCGGTGGACGTGATATTTCTAAAGGACCGTTAATTGGTGAAATTATCTCAGAAGCTGATTATGTGGTTATAACAACAGATAGTCCACGTGATGAAGATGTAGAGGTTCTTATGGGGACAATTGAAAAAGGTATGACACATAAAAACTACGAAAAAGTATGGTTCAGAACGGATGCAGTAAAAAGAATTATTCAGTTGGCTGAACCAGGGGATGTTGTAATACTTGCCTCAAAAGGTCGTGAAGATTATGAAATTCTTCAAGGCGGCAAGAAGGTTTGGCATTCTGACCCAGTAGTTGCAATAGAAGAAGCTAAAAAGAAATTTAATGTGAAGTAGGAATTTGAAAGGAAAAAGACGTGATAGAAAAGATTAGAGAACAAGTAGAAAAAAGAAGAACGTTTGCGATTATCTCTCACCCTGACGCAGGGAAAACAACGCTAACAGAAAAACTGTTACTTTTTGGAGGAGCCATAAGAGAGGCGGGTACTGTGAAGGGTAAAAAGACAGGTAAATATGCAAAAAGTGACTGGATGGATATAGAAAAACAAAGGGGGATTTCGGTTACCTCATCTGTAATGCAATTTGATTATGATAATAAAATCATAAATATACTTGATACACCGGGACACGAGGATTTTTCTGAAGATACATATCGTACACTTATGGCAGTAGATAGTGCTGTGATGGTCATTGATGGAGCTAAAGGGATTGAGGCACAAACTCTAAAATTATTTAAAGTTTGTCGTATGCGTGGTATTCCAATCTTTACATTTATTAATAAACTTGACCGTGAGATAAAAGATCCACTAGAGCTATTAGAAGAAATTGAAGAGAAACTAGAAATTGAAACATATCCTATGAATTTGCCAGTTGGTATGGGGCAAAACTTCTTTGGAATTATGGATAGAAAAAATCATTATATTGAACCATTTAAAGAAGATAGCGACTTTGTTGAATTAGATGATGAATATAATATTGTGGATGATAACCCAATCGCACAAGATGCAATGTATCAAAAGTGCGTAGAAGATATGATTTTAGTTACAGAAGCGGGTGTTGATTATGATTATGAAAAACAACTTCGCGGGGAACAAACGCCAGTATTCTTCGGTTCAGCATTGTCTTCGTTTGGTGTAGAAAGTTTCTTAAATTATTATGTAGATAATGCACCAACTCCAAAAGGTCGTCGTGGCATACATGAGGAAGATATTGAACCAACTGATGCTGAATTTTCAGGATTTATCTTCAAAATTCAAGCTAATATGGATCCAAAACATCGTGACAGAATAGCATTCTTACGTGTGTGCTCAGGAGAATTTAATCGTGGAATGGACGTAACTCTTGCACGTACAGGGAAAAAATTAAAAATATCTCGTTCAACAAACTTTATGGCGGACGACAAAGCTACAGTAGATGTTGCTTATGCTGGAGATATTATTGGATTATATGATAGTGGAAATTATCAAATAGGAGATACTCTTTATCAAAATAAAAAAGTTGAGTTTGAAGCATTACCATCATTCACACCAGAAATTTTCGTAAAAGTTTCTGCGAAAAATGTTCTTAAACAAAAACACTTCCACAAAGGTGTGGAACAACTTGTTCAAGAAGGAGCAATACAGTATTATAAAACCTTACATACAAATCAAATAATTTTAGGAGCAGTAGGGCAGTTGCAATTTGAAGTATTTGAGCATCGTATGAAAAATGAATATAATACAGAAGTTATAATGGAAAGAATAGGACAAAAGACAACTCGCTGGATAGAAAACGAAGATTCAATTAATGAAAATATGTCGAGTTCGCGTAGTATTTTAGTAAAAGATTTATACGATAATTATGTATTCCTATTTGAAAATGATTTTGCAATGAACTGGTTTAATGACAAATATCCAGAAGTGAAATTATTTAGCAAGTTGTAAAATATCAACTAATAGTAAAAAAGCTAATATACCTTATAAGGAATGACTAAATAAACAGGTTTTAAGAAACTATGATTGCTAGTCATTCCTTGATTTTTATGTATAAAAATTTGAAAAAAAGTTATTCTAGGTATATAATAAAGTGTTAGTAAAATTTTAAATTTAAAGAGGATAGTATGGAAAATTTAATAAAAAGAATGCTGGAACTCTACAAAGAACCAAAATATAAAAGTGTTGTTAATTACATTTTCTTTGGAGTTTGTACAACATTAGTAAACTTTGTAACATATGCGATTTTGTATTATTGTGGTATGAAAGTAATGTCAGCTAATTTAATATCAATAACATTGTCAATTTTATTCGCGTATTTTGTTAATGCAAAATATGTCTTCAACTCAAAAGCTGTAGGATTCAAAAAGGTTTTTTATGAACTTTCAAAATTTTTTACAGCTAGATTAACGACTTTAGTAATTGAAGTGTTTGGGGTTGAATTATTTATTTATGTCGGAATGAATGCTTATTTAGCTAAATTTATTATTCAATTTGTAGTACTTGTTGCTAATTATGTGATTAGTAAATTTTTAGTTTTTACAAAGGAGAAGAAATAATTTATGAAGTGGTTTATTACTGATATGGATGGGACTTTTTTAAATGATAAAAAAGAAGTTGCGCCTAATGCTCAAGATGTAGTAGTAAAACTACAAGATAAAGGTAGTAAGTTTATTATAGCTACTGGAAGACCTGATATTGCAGTTAAACATTATTATTATAATTTAGGTATGAATGATGTAGTTATTTCTAACAATGGTAGTCTAATTAGAAACTTAAAGACAGGAGAGATAGTATATCAAAAAAGTTTTACTATAGAAGAAGTTGAAACGATATACAATATGTTTAAAGAGTTAAATGATGATAGTATAGAATTTCATGTTTATACTCTAAATTATATTTACTGTAATAAGTTATCATTTAGTATGGCACGTATGAAACGTTTAGAAGAAAGTATGCCAGACGAACTGAAGACACCTATGTATATTCATGATGATATTGTAGGAGAAATAAAAAAGAATAAAGAAGACTGTCAAAAAATAATGATGATTGCAAAGGATCATGAGAAAGTTGAAAAATTCTATAAAAAAGTTAGTAAAGTATTAGATGTAGATGGAACTTTCTCAGCAACAGATTTTTTCGATATAATGCCAAAGGGCTGTAACAAAGGAACTGCAATAGAAAAGTTGGCACAGTATTATAATTATCCAATAGATAAATGTGTAGTGTTTGGTGATAATTTCAATGATAAAGAAATGTTTGATGTAGCTGGATGGAGTGTTTGTCCAGATAATGCAAGTACGGCTATTCAAAATATGTGTGATGAAGTCATTGGTAATAATAATGATTTTTCTGTAATAAAGTATGTGGAAGATTACTACAAAAAAATAAAATAAGTACTTGCGAAGTTTGATAAAATTTGATAAATTAGTATATAGCGTATTAATTTATACTAAAAGTAAAGAACAAAAATTATTTATTGTCGAGTACAATGAAAAAAACAAAGGAGAACTTTCATGAGAGGAAGAAGAAATGAGAAGAAAAAGTCTAGTAGAATACTTGCCTTTCTGTCTTTAGTAGTTATTATTTTAACCTCAATTGGTTTAACTACAAAAACTAATGCACAAAAAGTAAATCTAGGACTAGATCTTCAAGGAGGATTTGAGGTACTATATCAAGTAGAGCCTCTAAGAGACGGTCAAACTATAGATGAAGCGGCAGTTAAAGCAACAGCCGATACAATCAGTAGACGTATTAATATATTAGGTGTAAGCGAACCAGTTATTACAGTAGAATCTGGTAATAGAATTAGGGTAGAACTTGCAGGAGTTAAGGATCAAGAATCAGCGAGAAAAGTTTTATCTACACAAGCTAATTTAACAATTCGTGATGTAGATGATAAGATACTTTTAGATGGTTCTGATCTTCAAGAAAATGGAGCTTCTCAAGGTTTTGATCAAAATAATAAACCAGATGTCAATTTAAAATTAAAAGATGGTGAAAAATTCGGAAATATTACTTCTGAAATTAGTAAACGTGGTACAGGTAAAAACTTAATGGTAATTTGGATGGACTTTAACGAAGGTGATTCGTTTAAAGCAGAATCTGCTAAAAGTAATCCTAAGTACATTTCAGCACCACAAGTAAGTCAAACTATTAACTCAAAAGATGTTCAAATCACAGGAAACTTTACAGTAAAAGAAGCTAAAGAAATGGCAGCATTACTTAACTCTGGTGCTTTACCAGTTAAACTTACTGAGATTTATTCAAACTCAGTTGGAGCTCAATTTGGAGCAGATGCATTAAGTCAAACAGTATTAGCAGGGGCTATCGCACTTGGTATTATTTGTTTATTTATGCTAATAGTTTACCGTGTACCTGGATTTGTAGCTAGTATAATGATGGTAGCCTATGTTTATATTACAGTTGTGTTCTTTAATATGATTTCAGGTGTTCTTACGTTACCAGGTATTGCAGCTTTAATTCTTGGGGTGGGTATGGCAGTTGATGCTAATATTATTATGTACGAGAGAATTAAAGAAGAAGTTCGTGCAGGATATCCACTTAAGAAAGCATATCTGGATGGAGCGCGTCAATCACTTTGGACTATTTTTGATTCTCAATTTACTACAGTAATAGCAGCTATAGTACTGTTTATCTTTGGTACAAGTAGTGTTAAAGGTTTTGCAACAATGTTATTACTATCAATTCTAGTCAGCTTTATAACTTCAGTATTTGGTACAAGATTACTATTAAGTTTATTAGTAAATTCTAATATCTTTAATAATAGACCAGAATATTTTGGAGTTAATAAAAAATCAATTCATGAGTCTAAATTTGGAATTAATTCATTAAAATTAAATACAAAATTTGAATGGTTAAGTTTCACAAAAAATATGAAGAAATTCTTCGCATTTAGTATAGCAATTATGATTGCAGGGACAATCTCGTTAGGAATGTTTAAACTTAACTTAGGAATTGATTTTTCTAGTGGTACACGTATTGACGTAGCATCAAATACAGAACTTACAACTGAACAAGTAAAACAAGACTTATCATCGCTTGGAGTGAAAGACGAAAAAATTGTTTTAACACCAGATAAAAAACAAGCAACTGTTCATTCTAAAGATAGTTTTGCACAAGATAAAGCTATTGAAATAAAAGAGTACTTCTCTAAAAAATACAATAAAGATGCTAATCTAAGCGTTGTATCACCAGTAATAGGTAAAGAACTTGCAAAAAATGCATTGTTCGCATTGATGTATGCTTCAATCGGTATTATTCTTTATGTTGCATTCCGATTCGAATGGAGAATGGGACTTACGAGTGTAATAGCTCTTTTACACGATGTAGCGGTAATTATATTTATAACAAGTATTTTACGTTTAGAAGTTGATATTACGTTTATTGCTGCAGTTCTTACAATTGTCGGGTATTCTATTAATGATACAATCGTTACATTTGATAGGATTAGAGAACATATGCGTCATGAAAAAGTGTTGATATCAAAAGAGCAAATTTACAAACTTGTTGATGTATCATTACGTCAAACATTGACTCGTTCTATTAATACTGTATTAACTGTTATTATTACAGTTGTCGTTATGTTATTAGTAGGAAGTAGCTCAATTTATACATTTAATGTAGCATTGCTTATTGGGCTTATATTTGGTCTTTACTCATCTCTATTTATCGCTGCGCAACTATGGGCAGTGTTGAAAGTTAGAGAGTTAAATAAAAAAGGAAAAATAGAAGTATCAGTTCGTAAATCTCCAAAAGAGAGAAAAGAAAATGATAAAGTATTAGTTTAATAAGAAAATCTGAAGTTAGAATTTTTTCTATCTTCAGATTTTATTTTGTTTAAAGTAAGTATTAGTTAAATATGTTAGAGTAGATAAGAAAAATTAAATATGATATAATTTAAAAGTAATTTTAATAAGGAGAATAGTTTATAAATGGAAATGTTATTTAAACTATTGACTGAACATGTATATTTGATATTGTTTATATCAATGATTTTAGAATTTGCAGCTTTGCCACTTCCAGGTGAAACAATGATGCTTCTTGCTGGTATTATGGCTTATGGAGGACATGCAAGTTATTTAGGAATGATATTAGCAAGTGCATTAGGGACAATAACAGGAATGCAGCTATCTTACGAAGTGGGACGTCGATTAGGAGTTAAAGCTATAGAAAAATATGGTTCATATATAGGGCTTACGCCTTACAGAATGACAAAAGCGTCTGAATTCTTTAATAAATATGGTAACATAGTAATCATAATTGCATATTATCTACCTGGAGTTCGTCATATATTAGGATATTTTTCAGGAATAACAAAAGTAGATGCAAAAAGATTTCATATCTATTCTACCCTTGGAGGAATTGCTTGGGTAGGAACATTTACTACTTTAGGTTACGTTTTAGGGCCTAGTGCCAAACCTGTATTCCATTTAATGCACAAATATGGAACATTAGCAATGCTATTTGGATTAGCTGGATTATTTATATATTTAATTTATAAAAAATTGGGTACTAGAGAATTTACGACATTTATTAAAAAAAGAGTATTAATTTTTATTCTGCCTATTATTTTTTCGATAGCAGTAATAATTTATAAATTTTCGACTACACCAATGCTTCACCCCAAATTTATTACGGATGTTTTATTTTACTTGGCAATAATATTATTAGTGATTTCATTTTTATGTTATTTAAGAATTACATTGAAAAATAATACTACAAAAAAATTGTTAGTGGTAGTAGATTATCAAAAAGATTTTGTTGATGGCTCACTAACAGTCGAGCGTGCAAGGGAATTAGAAAAAGTTATTGTAGATAAAATAGAAAAATATAGACAAGATAACCAAGATATAATGTTTACAAAAGATACGCATTATACTAATTATTTAACTACAAGAGAAGGTCGATATATCCCAATAGAACATTGTATAATTAACACAGAAGGACATGGGTTATATGGTGAAGTAGCAAAATATGAAAAACATGCTAAGAAGGTTTTCAATAAAACATCTTTTGGTAGCATTGATTTAGCAAAATATATAAGTCGTAGTGATTATGAGGAAGTTGAGTTTTGCGGTGTTGTATCGAATATTTGCGTATTAAGTAATATCATTATGACTCAAACATATAATGAAAAAGTAGAAATTAAAGTAGATCTAAATGCAACTAAAGGTATGGATGATGAAATTGATAGTACACTTAAAAAATATTTAGAACAACTTACAGTAAGAGTAAAAGAATAAAAGAAGGCTTTGGATTACTCCAAAGCCTTTTAATATACGTTTTTCAGAAAATATATAGAAAAATTTTATCTTTTATGTTAGAATAATAACAAAATTAGAAGGGTAGGGTGAAAAAATTATGAATTATTTATTAGTATCTCCGAACTTTCCAATAAGTCAAGAGTTCTTTGCGAAGGGATTAAAAGAAAAAGGTATTAATGTATTAGGAGTGGGCTCAGAAAGCTATGATGCATTAAGTCAAACATTAAAGGATAACTTGGTAGAATACTTTAGAGTTAATGACTTAGAAGATTATGAAGAAGTCTTTCGAGCAGTTGCATTTTTAACATACAAACATGGGAAAATAGATAGAATAGAATCTAACAATGAATATTGGCTTGAACTAGATGCTAGGTTACGCGAAGATTTTAATGTTTATGGAGTTAAACCTAAACAGTTAGAACTTATGAAATATAAATCAAAAATGAAGACTATGTTTAAAGAAGCAGGGGCGAGAGTAGCCAAGGGTTATGCTGCTAACAATAAAGAAGAATTAAATGGTATTCTGAAAAAATTGGAATTACCACTTATTGCTAAGCCAGATAATGGTGTAGGTTCTGCCAATACATACAAATTATTAACTCAAAGAGATGTAGAAGAGTTTATTAATGAATGGAATGAAAAGGTAAGTTATTTTTTTGAAGAATTTGTGGAAAATGGCGTTCTTTGTACATATGATGGGTTAATTAATCAACATGGAGATATTGTATTTGAGACAAGTTTTATTTATACACAACCTACACTTGACTTGGTCAATAATGTATTGGATTATGCAAATATTATTGAACCCAATATTGATCCAAAGTTAAAAGAATTAGGTCAACGGATAGTTTATAAATTTGGTATGAAAGAAAGATTTTTCCATATAGAGTTCTTTAGACTTTCGGACGGTGAGTATATTGCTCTTGAATATAATAATCGTATTGCTGGTGGAACATGTATAGATTTATACAATTATTCTTATAATATTTCTTTATATGAAATTTATGCTGATGTAGTATTGGATAAAAAAATAAAAGATATTGTAACAAATAAATATACACTATCATTATCAAGACGTAATAGATATCAATATAAAAATTCGCTTGAAGATATTAAAGCTAAATATTCTTATAGTATTCGAATGATAACAACAGTTCCAGAAGTTTTTTCAGCGGCAATGGGAAATACTATAATAATTATATCTGTTGAAAATAAAGAGCAAATTACAGAAGTGATGAATTATGTTCATGAAAAAATATAAGAAATATATTAGTATTATACCTTAATAAAATCAAATTATAGAAAGAGGATGAGGAATGAATAAAGTATTAAATGGGATTTTTCAGTTTGTAGTTATATTAGGTGTTGGTTTTTGTGGGGGGTATGTACTTGCGAATTTAGCAAAAGATAAAATAGTTTCACTTCAAGAGCCGAACTTCTTGTTACTAGTTTTAGCAGCTGTAATTAGTTTTGTTTTGCATATTATAATCCACGAAGCTGGACATTTGGTCTTTGGACTTTTAACTGGATATAAATTCGTTAGTTTCCGAGTGTTTAATGTTTTAATCGATAAAGAGGAAAATGATAAAATTCGCCTTAGAACTGTTCAAGGTGTAGATGGAACTGGAGGACAATGTTTAATGAGTCCACCAAAGATTAAAAATGGAACATTTCCATTTAAGCTATACTTAGCTGGTGGAGTAACATTTAATATCATATTTTCAGGTTTAGTATGGCTTATCGCACCAAGCTTTTATACCTTACTCTTCGCGCTTATCGGGATAATACTAGCACTTACTAACGCAATTCCTATGGGATTCAATGACGGAATGAGTATGAAGCTTTGCTTGCAAAACGAGGTTAATAGATATGCGATTCATCTTAGTCTTATAGTAAATTATTACGCAACTCAAGGAAAGTCTTACGTAGTAAGTTATCCAGAAGTGTTAGAAGAAATTAAAAAATTAGATGTAAACGAGCGAAACTATATAACAGATTTTCTAAGTTTTATGGAAATAGAATACTATCAAGATAAATTTGAATTAGAAAAAGTATATGATTTGTTATTAAAACTGTATTATGAGAATCCAGACTTAATACTACCGTATAAAATAGAAGTAATGCGTAGCTTGATTCAATTGACGAGTCTTTTTGAACCTAATTCAAACTTAATAGACGAATTACTTGCTAATAAAAATGTAAAAGCTAGACTTAAAGCACGTGAACCACAAAATAAAACAATATTAGCAGTATATGAATGGCGTGTGAAAAATAATCCTCAAAAAGCATTAGCTATTTTAGAAGAGGGTAGAAAGATTTTGTATAGAAGCCCACATTTATATGCAAAAATTATAGATGAAAAGTATATTAACTATATTGAGAGTTTAATAACATCTGAAATAGAGCAAAAAATATAAAATAAGAACCAAGATTGAACTAGTTAATCTTGGTTCTATTTTGTTTTGTTAGAAATTAGGGCACTAAAATCTAAATCATCATACTTCGATTTACTAAGATCTGTTAATGAATCAAAGTCTGTATCAGGAAATAGTGGATCAAAATCATCAATATTTAAATTTTTTTCGTTGGATGAGGTAGGTTTGTTAGAAATAAGCGCTGAAATATCTAGATTGTTATATTTATCCTCATGATTGTCTTTTTTATCTTCAAAATTGTATTGTATATCTATCTCTTCTATGTTATTCTCTTCATTTTGATTATAAAATAAAACACCATACTCATCTAAAAGTTCTTCTTTTGAGTAATTTTTAAGTGGGTCTTCAATAGGAGATATAGTATTTTCATATATTTTCTTTACAGTATCCTCACTTGTCTCAATATTATTTTGTTTTGGTTGCCATGAATTTATTAAACTGTCAATAATATCTAGTTGGTTATCGTTAAGCAACATTAATTTATTTTTTAATTTTTCTACTTTATTCATAAAAATCACCTATACGATGTTGTGAACAGGATATTTTTCATTTTCTTTTAAATAATTGATGTAGTCTGCACCCCAGTTTTCAAGTTCATTAAGAACACCTTTGAATTTTTTTCCGATATCTGTAAGGCTATATTCGACCTTTGGTGGAATTTGGGCATAAACTTTTCTATTTATAAGTCCATCTTGTTCTAGTTGCTTTAACTGTTTTGTTAGAGTAGCTTGTGTAATATTTCCTAATTCACGTTGAAGTTCATTAAATCTTTTTTCGCCATTATCCAAAATGTGTAGTATTAAAATTGTCCATTTTCCTGTTAATAGTTTTTGTGTAGTAAAAAAAGGACATGCTCCAAATAATTCTTGATCTTTCATATTTTAACTCCTAAAATTTTTATATTAATAAAATAGTTGATATAATCCATTACTATCTAAAAAGATACTAACTATTATAAAAAAACGTACTTGTTTATTTTAATATACATTAT
>ERZ773038.1732-NODE-1732-length-11993-cov-27.892277_pt1 | contig 11993 bp, 6 predicted proteins | sample MGYA00511665_ERZ773038 | MGnify/ENA primary metagenome ERZ773038 (study PRJEB29015, sample SAMEA2737966) | human oral metagenome | biome: human oral; feature: human-associated habitat; material: dental | place: China | collected 2028 ... | reverse complement strand
GCATCCGGCGCGGTGGAGTCTTGCTTGGCAGCCTGAGCTTCAATGCGCACAATCTGCGACTGCTTAAACCGGTGGTCCGGTGTGCAGGTCAGCTTATATTTTGTTTCGGAAAGATCGCGGATCTTCTGCACATAGTTCTGTGTCTCGGGGAAGGGCGGAATGCCCTTGTACTTCTCGACCGCGCCAGGACCAGCGTTGTACCCGGCAAGCGCCAGATCAAGCGCTTCCTCATCACTGTGGGCGTACTTGCCCAGCCGTTTCTTGAGTGATTCCAGGTAGCGGCCCTGCGCATCAATTGAATTGTGCGGATCGAGGATATCGCCGCCGTTACCCCAATCCTTCCAAGCCTCATCGGTGAACTGGGCTACGCCTCGGGCACCCGCGCTCGAAGCCGCATTGATGCGCCAGTGGCTCTCAGTTTCAAGCTGCGCCGCGATCACACCCGGGCGGATATTCGCTGTCTGACCGGCCTTGCGAAGATCCTCGTGCACCTCTTCCGGTGCGTAGGTCAAGTCGGTCATACCGCAGTAGTCGTCGTAGGTGGCGGCGAGCCCCACCACACCTGTACCCAGGAGCAGCGCGGAGGCAATAATCTGCCAATGCGCCAGCGCCCCGGCGGTCACTTTCGTGAAGATATTCTTGCCGGATGCGGTCTTGAGTGAGCTCTTCTTCGCCATTCCTCTAGCCTAGCACCCCAGCAAGCCCGACTGGCGCGGTTTTCACGGATCGGAAAGCTATAATTTCGGCGAAAATTAGATATACAGAATTATGTATGGCTTATAGGCATACTGCGGCTTATTCAGAGGCAAGCTGTTAAATACGAGAAGCCACACCTGAGTGTGGCTTCAAGAGTTGGCGCTCGGAAGACTTTTGCGAAGAATCGCTCACCTCTAGCTACCGCTTAAACTTTAACACGAGAGCGCATGCGCACCGCAAGAACCGATATGCCAGAACCTATCGCGCCTCAATACCGTCGGGGAGGTCATCGCTGGTGAGATAGTAACCGTTGGGCCAGATAACGCTCCAGGTGACGGCTCCGCTACCCCCTTGATCCCCCGAAGAACGCGCGACCGCGCGAACAACAAACACGCTCTGTGGCTTATCCATACCCGGAATCCTGACCTTAGCTTCGCGGTAATCCCGCACCTGAATATAGGTGCCGGGTTCGGGGTAGAGCCATTTACGCGCGTACTGCTCCGCCTCCTGCATGGTCTTCAGGCGTACCTTGGAATAGTCAAATGTGCAGTCAGCCTCTCCATCTGCCACCTGCTGGTAGGATACGTCCTCCGGGCATGTGGGTTCTTTTCCCGGGGATGCGCTGGCAGACCCACTGGCACTGGGGGCGGCGCTTGTAGCATCGGCTTTATGTTGTTCCTGCCCAGCGTCAGATGAAGTGCTCGGCGACGGTTTGGCGGTATTCGTTGCGGAGGGCGAAGCAGATTCCGAGGGCGAATCCTGCGCTCCCTGCGACTGCTGCGGCTGTTCCGGTGTGGGTGCCGCCTGCGCGCTCTGCTCAGAAACCTGCGGGGTCTGTACCGGGGCGCTCGATACCGGCGCGGAACTTGTGGATACGCTGGGCGTCGCCGTTCTGTTGGGTGTAGCCTCGTTCCGCTGTGTGCCTTTATAAAGCAGGAACATCAGGGTCAAGAACGCCACAATCGCTAGTGCTATGAGAGCGTATTTACGAAATTTTGCCACGGAGTCAACCTCGCCATCGGTGTAAGCACTGAGGGTTTTTCTTTAATGGTATCCGTGGAAACTATAAATATATAGGGGTTTTCCCTTCCGGTATAAATACAGGGTTTTGCGGTGGGTGACTGTAACAATTAAGAATATGACTACTGCAGAAACCACCGCTGAAACTCCAGCGGTATCCACCAAAAACCTGTTCAAAACCTACGGTCGGGGTGAGGCAACTGTACACGCCCTGAATAATGTCACTATTGATTTTGAGCGGGGTAAGTTCACCGCAATTATGGGACCTTCAGGTTCGGGTAAATCAACACTGATGCAAACCCTCGCCACACTGGATACTCCCGACCATACTCCAGAGACCAGCATCCGTATAGGTACCACCGAACTGTACGGGCAGAAGGATAACCAGCTGACCGAGTTCCGGCGTGAGCACGTGGGGTTTATCTTCCAGGCGTTTAACCTGGTGCCTACCCTGACCGCCGGGCAGAATATTGATTTACCGCTGGGGTTGGCGGGCAAGAAGCCGGATCCGACCTGGCGTGAATACCTGGTTAAAACCCTCGGTCTGTCAGACCGGTTGGGTCATCGCCCCGAGCAGCTTTCAGGTGGTCAGCAGCAGCGTGTTGCTATTGTGCGTGCGCTGCTCTCGCGCCCGGAGGTGGTGTTTGCTGATGAGCCCACCGGTAACCTCGACTCAAATTCGGGTGCTGAGGTGCTCAGGCTATTGCGGGATGCCGCCACTGAGCAGAAACAGACTATTCTGATGGTCACCCATGATGCGCATGCTGCTTCGTATGCTGATCGTGTGGTGTTTTTAAAGGATGGTGCGATTGCTGGGGAGATGCTGAATCCTACGCATGATGCTGTGCTGCAGGCGATAGGACAGCTGGAAGGGTAAAGCATCCGCACATCTAACAGGAGGGGAAATAGCCGCATGTCTACTATGTCTAAACGAACTAATACATCTCTGAATACGGTGGCGCGCTCTAACTTGCGCGCTTCTAAAGGTAAGTACGTTCTGACCGGCATCGGCATAGCGGTTGCCTCATTCTTCATCGCCGCCATTATTGTGCTCCTCGGCTCGCTACAGGGAACTATAGATGCCGCGATAGGAGATGCGCTCTCAGAGGACGATAACGTGGTCCTCTCGGCTGGAACTAACAACCCAAATAATTACACGGCGAACCATTACCTCACGCCCGAAAATCTCGACACGATCACCAACGACCCTTCGGTTCAGCGCACCTGGGTCATATATGACGGGCAGGGTAAACTCGGCACCGGAGAAAACTCAGCAAAGGTGCGGTATACACCGGCTCCCACCGACACCGAGCTCTTCCCATTCCCCATTGACGGCAAACTGCCGGGTACAGACACAGAGCTGTTGATCTCAAAAGAATTCGCTGAAAAACACAACCTGCACCTTGGCTCAACGGTGACCTCACCGGATGTTGTGGCAGCTATTACCGACCCTAACACCGGTGCCACTAAGGAATACACCATTGCTGGTATTTTCGACACCGGATTCTCCGGCTCATTCTCAAACGATAGCGTTTATATTGGTGGTACCTCCTATCAGAACGCGGCAGATGAGGCGCTCAAACAGCTTGACCCGAAATCTATGGAGGCGGCACAGCTACCGCACCCTAGCATGACGTTCGTCCAGTTCAAAGGTGACGATGACGCCCACGCACGCACCGAGCTACAGAAAAAGCTAGCTACCGGTGATCAGAATACCGAACCCGTGGCGAAGTCAGGTGGGGAGTACCTGCAGGATCTCAAAGAAGAAACATCACAATTCTTTGCCTTTATCGGCGTGATTCTAGGGGCGTTCGCGGCGCTCGCCCTGCTGGTCTCATCTTTCGTTATCTCGAATACGTTCGCAGTGCTGGTCGGTCAACGCATCCGCGAGTTGGCGCTACTGCGTACTCTAGGTGCGCACGGGAAATCCCTGGTGCGCATGCTCTTAGTTGAGGCGCTCGTGGTGGGGGTTGTTTTCTCCGCTATCGGCGCTGCGCTCGTCTACCCGGTCGCAGCGCTCGTCGGTGTGCTGTTTAAAGATTTCATGGTCTCGTATAACCCGCTGGCGTTCGTGGTGGGTGTGGTGGTCTGCACGCTCGTAACGGTTGTTGCATCGCTCGCCCCGGCACGTAGCGCCCTGAATATTTCGCCCATCAGCGCCTTGGGGGAGGGTACCGCCCAAGCCGTGAAGAAGCCGGGCATTGCGGGTCTGATCCTGGGCCTGATTGCCGCCGTGGCAGGGGCAGCAGCAGTGTGGCAGTCGCTGAGTCTGACCAGTGCCCCGGATGCAGGTGCGCAACAAAGCAGCGCCGGGGTGCTGTTGGTCATGGTTGCGGCGTTGCTTTTGGGCGTTGCCGTGTTCTTACTCCTGCCGTGGCTGTTGCCGCCACTGATTCGCGTGTTTGGTTCGGTGATTCGCTCCCAGACCGGGAATCTGGCAGCCGCTAACGCGCTGCGTTCGCCTAAGCGCACGGTTTCGACCGGGCGTGCCGTATTGGTGGGTGTGCTCGTGGTGTCTGCAGTACTGAGCGGGTACTCCATTATGACCGCATCTACGGCGAAATCCATGGAACGTGCCTATCCCGTCTCGGCGACGGCAACCTACGGGACCGGTGGCGGTACGGGGGCTGAGAGCCTTGCCAAGGCGCACTCGGTTGCCGATAAAGTGCAGGGGATTAAGAATGTCGAAAGCGTTGCGGTGGCTCCAGCCGCCGGTGTCCTAGAGTACACCCTCACGTCGAAAGACGGCAGCCAGTCAATGAGTAGCACCGCGAGTATGGTGGCGCTCAGTCAGGAAGACTTCGCCAAGGTTATTCCGGCTGAGGGCAAGTACCCGACTGAAGATAACACGGTGCTCGTGCCCGAATCCCTGTATAACGATGCAGGCTTTGACGAATCCACCCGCCTGAAGGCACGCGGACCCTTAGGAGAGATTGAACTCAAGCCTATTAAGTCGACCAGTAAGATCGCGAATCTGTATGTGGTGAACCCAGCCACCGGTGCTAAACTGCAGAACCCGGATGACCCGCAGCCCTTGACTCTGCAGCAGCCTGGAGAAGCTGGGGAACAGCCCCAAGGTTCAGCCTCGCAGTCAGGGGGAATGAATCACTCAGCCGGGGCGGAGACTATGGTGCTGGTACACGCTAAATCCCCGCTGACCGCTACTGAGAATTCCACGCTACAGGATCAGCTTAATAAGGCTAATGACGGCAACGAATTCACCGGCGGTCTACAACAGCGCGGTCAGCTCGATCAGGTTTTGACGATCATGCTGGGGATTACCCTGGGTCTTCTCGCTCTCGCCGTGGTGATCTCGGTGATCGGCGTGGCAAATACGATGACTCTCTCGGTCAATGAACGCCGCCGCGAGAATGCGATGCTGCGTGCATTGGGGCTCTCCCGCAAGCAGCTGCGCCGCATGATTTCGGCGGAGGCGGTACTGATCACCCTCGGCGCGGTGGCGTTGGGTATCCTTGGGGGCGTCTTTATCGGTAGCGTGAGCGCAAAGGTGGTGCTTGCTGCAACAGACCAAAAGGTGGAGTTCGTGCCGGATCTGCCGTATCTGGGTCTGGCGCTGATACTGCTGGTGGGTCTTGCATCAGCATTGGTTGCATCCGCTCTGCCAGCGGCACGCTCGGCTCGGATGTCGCCGGTGGAAGGACTCGGCAGCTAGCTAGTACCGCTGAGCCCATACTTTTGTCATGGTTGTGCTTTGAAAAGGACACAACCATGACAAAAGTGTGGGAAGACAGTAAGGGGGGGGGCAGGGAGTCGACAGCGATAATCCCGCCACCTCCCCGACTGCCCGGACTACTTATCCGTCACCTTGATGTGCCCCATAGCGCCGCGTTCCATCTCGGCGAACTGGTGATTCACGAACGTGTACGTGCCGGGTTCACGGAACTGCATCTCAACAAAACCACCCTGCGCCGGATCCAGATCGAGGGCCTGCGAGTGACCGCCGGTTTCCCCATACGGATCTCTGCCGTCCCGAAGCAGGTAGCCGCCTTCCTTATACACGGTGTCAAATTGTGAGCCGACCACGTGGAAACTCATGCCCTTCGACGGTCCCGCAGCCAGCAGCCAGATGCGCACGCGCTCGCCGGTTTTCACCTCCAAAGGCTGATTCACATACTGGGTGGCGTGCCCATTGAACATGGTGAGCGAGGGGGTGCCCGCCGCAATGCCGTCAGAGGAAACTTCGGCAAGTTTATTACCGTCAGCCGCGGTCTGTCCCGTATCGGTCAGGTATGTTTCATTCTGAACCATCACATACTCATGATCCACCGGTTCCAGATTCGGCGGGTCGATAATGACGGCACCGTACATGCCCGCCGCCATATGCAGACTCATGGGCGCGGTCGAGCAATGGTACAGCCAAATACCAGAGCCGGTAGCCTCAAAACGGTAGGTCAGCTTCTCGCCCGGGGCAATGGTTTTCATCGTGTTATCGGGCGAAACCATGCCCGCGTGGAAGTCGAGCGAATGCCCCATCGAACCGTTGTTCTCCAGGGTAATCTCGAAGACGTCGCCCAGCTTACCGTGCAGCACCGGGCCCATATACGAACCGTTGAATGTCCACGCCTTCACATCAAGCCCGGGTGCAATTTCGCGGTCGAGCTCCTGCACATCCATGGTCATCTTGTGAACAGTCTTACCGTCACGTTTCTCGCCCGCAGGCACGGGACGCAGTACCGGGTCACGGCGCTCATGGTCCTTGCCGGGGGAGGCGTGCATATCAATATTCGCGTTCTGCGCGGTCAGCAGGTTCGTGTTTGTGCCCGAGCCAGTTGACCCGTTATTACCGCCGGAGCCGCCCCCGTGATGTCCGTTCGCCTGCAGGTTATTACCGGTGGTTTTCACGTGAAATACCATGCCCTGCTGGCGGTGCCCGGCCACCGAGCACCAGCCCTCAAGGTCGGAGGTCACCACGCCAACATCCACACTCTTCGTCTCGCCAGGGTTCAGCGTTCCGGTTTTTGCTCCGTTGGCGAAGGTGAGGTCGTGGGTCATACCCTGATCGTCGTTCGTCACCTCAATCACCAGGCGGTTACCCACCGGAACCTGCGCGGTATCGGGTGTAAACCGGTAATTCGAGGTCGCCTTGACCTTCAGCGTTGTGGTCTGCCCCGTGCCGGTTGCCGTAGAACCACCTATAAAGTTGAAGCCTACCGAGCTGGGATCGGCCGCAATACCCAAGGTCAGCGCCAGAATCACCGCAAGCGCACCGAAAAGGGTCTGCCGGGTATGATTCACGGGTTCCTGTTTGACCTCCGTGACAGGGGCAGGCTTCTCGCCGCGCGCCCGCGCCGCCATCATCTCTTTACGGGTATTGACCGAAGCCTTAACGCCGCGCACCATAAACGGCAGGAACGAAGCCAAACCGAGCGCACCCACGGCAGAGACAGCGACCTTCACCCAAGAACCCGTGAGCGCATTCGGAAGCATGAAAATAATAAGGCTCAAGTTCACAACCGTCACGCGCCCGGCGGCAAGCCTACTGAACTCCTTATTGGATGCGCGCACCACGGCGGGACCGCCGCCCATACGCTGGGGAAGCAGGTAACTCATAGCCCCCAGAAGCACCTGAAGCAGGAAACCCGCCACGAAAATGGGGGTTACCTCGCTCATGCGAAGCTCCTCAAACGGGGTGGTGAACACCAAGCCAGCAGTCCACACCACGCCGATAATAAGCCAGATAAAACCTGCACCCACCGACATTGGTGGGAACTCTGTGGGACGCTTCGTACGAAGGGTTCGCACCATCACCCACGCCACGATCAGCAGCCCCAGCAGATACACGAGCAGGCCCGCGCCCGCGAGGGGGCGCATCCCGAAGAGTGAAGCGAGCGTGGTAACCCCAACGCCCACACACATCAGAATGAGGGCGCGCACGCTGGTTCCCAAAGCGTTTTCGACCATCTTGGTGCGCAGCATCGTAGGCCAGAACGTAATCAGGGTACCAACCACCGTAATACCCACGAACCCGAGAACATTCACGGCCTCATGCGCGAGCATAAACTGCGAATGCAGCGTGCCCCGCAAACCATGCAGGGCCGTCATCGCGCCCAGTACGGCACCGACGGGAAGCAGGAACGCCGCAGCGATATAGAAACGAATCGTGGCGCCAAACCGCGAGGGAAGCGCCTGTTTGACCTGGCGAAGAAGCGCATAGCCATGCCAGGCGACCATAGCACCCACCACCAGCGCCCCGACAACCGTCAAGGGATAGAACTGCGGCATGAGATCCTGCAGAATCATGCCCGCCATCAGCAGCACAATGCCGCCGTTAAGTGCAAAAATACGTGTGACCTGAATGCCGCGGGCCGAATCAGGGATCTTAATCTTCATGAGCGCTTCGGTGAAGTGCTGACTCCAGATCAGAATCGAATTCGTAATCAGCCCCAAAGTCACCATATGCACAATCAGCCAGCCGCCCTTGGGGATAAAGCGATGCACCAGAATTGCGATAATAACGCCAAACATCCAGTACGATACCGGCTTCGATGCGCGGCGGTGCCAACTGCCCCGACCGGACGCGCGCTTAGCAATCTCCTCGGGCGTTAGCGAGGCGCCGGGGAGTTCGGTGGGGCGCATCCCAATCGTGAGTCCATCGTTGCCGGATCCCGAAACATCGGCCCCGGACCGTGCAGAACTTTGCGCCGCGCTCGGCTTTGAGGATGCGCCGCCACGACCGGTATCGCGGCCGGTTGATCCTTCTGAGTCAGAACCCGAGGGAGTGGGGTTATGGGGATTCTCGCTCACGGTGTTGTCTTTCGATCGCTTTTAGTCACAGTGCATATAGTTCCATTATATTGCCCGAATCATGCGAATTTTGGCTTTGCGTGAGCCGTCATACAGTACGGTACCGGCGAGTGGTAAACGCTAGAATAGCCCTATGAAGTATCTGACTCTCGCCCCCCTCGCCGCCGTTGCCGCCGTAATGCAAGCGCTCGCTATTTACGCTTACGACCAAGATGGAATGGCGGTGGCGGGGCAGATCTTCTTTCCCGTTCTCTTTACGCTGATGGCGTTGTACCTGATGATGAGGAATCCGGGAGGGTCTGCCAAACAGCTTGTGGTGGTGGTGCTTGAGCTGGCAGTTTTCGCCGTCACGATGGTGGGGGTAAATCAGAAAAATCCTTATCTGTACCCCTCGATTATCGTCTACTATGCGTCGTTCGCGGTGCTTGCCTTAGAGGTTGCGGTGCGCATCGCCGAGATGCCCAAGAAGGCGAAGGTTCAGGACGATAGCGAAGACCCCGAATCTTCCGATCAGGATGCGCCTGCCGAGGGCAGCGATGATACCGCCTCTGTAAAAACCGATGAAAAACCCGCGGCGAAATCTTCGGCGGCAGCAAAATCGGTGGGTCATGGACTGCGGCGCCCCCGAGCTCAACGCGGTACGCACTTGGTGGCGAAGGTGAAGCCGCGTGAAGGCGCTGAGTCTTCTGGGCAGAGTTCTCAGGGTAAGACTCACGACAGCACGAAATCTGAGCCCGAAAAACCTTCGGAAAAGACTTCTGACTAGTATATATTTTGTATTTGGAATATAACGTGGGTGGCTTGTTCGCATAGGGTGAGGAACCGTATTCGCTGCACATCAGCGATTGGCGTGTGCATCCCACGCCCCAAGCAATGTATTTAACGTAAGCAGATGTCGCCCTAGAAAGACAGGCTCTCATCTGGGTATATGCCCGAAGGGGAATATAATCTTTCGGCGAACAGAATATCCACGCTACACTAAAGGGCGAGAACTTCAGCTCAGTAAGACAGGTACTAATACGCCATGACTGAATCCCGCGCCCAGACTCCGGTTCTGGGCAAAATTGCAGTAGCGGCGCTCATCCTCATGGTGGTGGGCGGCTATATTTTTGAAGCCTTCGTGAACACCTACGGCGGTCTGGATTTTTCGATCTACCGCATGGGTGCCATGACCATTTTCGATAATGAAGGCTTCGACAAAGAACTTTATGGGCGCGCTATGGTGAGCATCGGCGTGCTGGATTTGCCGTTCACCTACCCGCCCTTTGCGGCGCTAGTCTTCCTGCCGTTCGCCTTCATACCGCTCAAGGTAGGTATGGCGATTATGGTGCTTATTACGACCGCCGCCGCCTGGTGGCTCTCCAGCATCATGTACTCCTACGCCAATGCACATAGCCGACCTTTACCGTTTCAGGATAAGCTCGGGCGTTACGGCATGATCGCCGCACTCACCATAGTGGTAATGCTCTGCGGACCCTGGCGCCGTACCTTCGACCTTATGCAGATTAACCCCATCATTATGGTGCTGATTCTTGCCGATTTTCTACGCCCGGCAACACGCGTGCCGCGCGGAGTACTTATCGGTATCGCTGGCGGTTTGAAACTGACCCCGCTCGTATTCGGACTTATTCTGCTGGTGCGCCGCGACTGGAAGGGCATTATCACCCTCGGTGCAACCTTCCTCGCCACCATTGCCCTCGGCTTTGTGCTACTGCCGCAAGAAGCCCCGCAGTACTGGTTCCACGCGGTTTCAGATCCTTCGCGTGTGGGCGATATTAACTTCGTCGATAATATTTCGATTCAGGGCTGGCTCATGCACTATGGGCTGAACGGAACCGCCGCCAAGCTCTGTTTCTACCTGTTGGCGTCGCTCTCCGTCGTGCTCACCGCCGCGATTCTCTATCAGCTCGAACGCCGCAACAAGGTTCTCGCCCAGGTTGCCGTGACCGGGTTCCTCATGGTCAGCCTCTCGCCGATCAGCTGGTCGCATCATAACGTGCTTCTGCCGCTTCTGGTTCTCGTGCTTATTGTGGATGCATTCGGCGAGTTCTTCACATACCTGCCGCCCGCTGCGATGACTGTGGCGCGCATCCTGACCTGGGTGGGCGTTGTGGGGCTCTATATTTCCCCGCGCGTGCTCGGCGGCATGACTCAGTGGAATATGAACGGGCTCGAATTCTTGGCTGCGCCGGGTGTTGCGCTGGGTGGCACGCCGATCGTATGCCTCTTTATCGTGACCGTTCTGCTGTGGGGGTGGGCAGCCCTCACCCCGAAAGCACGCAACGCTTCGGTCAAACCAGCAGCAGAGTCGGCAAACGCTCCGAACTCGGCATAGCCTTGCGAACCGTGCAGAAGACCCCCGCATCGTGATCGACGATGCGGGGGTCTTCTCTATCTCGGTTTAGACCAAGAAGTTATCGGCTACCTAGCGAATACCAACGTTCCAGGTGCCCTGGAAGGAGTTAATTGCCAAGTAAACATCTTCGGAAGCGTCAAACTTCGCGGTGCCCTGGAACTCTGAGGTGCTGGATTCCAAGATGACATCGTTCGAGCGGGCCGCATCCATCACGCGCAGGTTCATTACCGGCCTGCGCTCGTAGCCAGCCTCCAAGGTACCCGAGCCGCCCGAGTAGATCACGGCGTAGGAGTTGAACGCGGCGCTGATCTTCTCGCCCTTAGAAATCTTGGGTGCGGAGGAAGCATCGTAGACGCGAATAAGCCACTCGCCCTCACTATCGACATTCACCTTGCGGGTGGGGCTGGAAGTCTTCAAGTCCATCCACAGGGTGCCCGAGATTTTATCTTTGGTCAGCGCGGAGGTGTACAGAGCGAAGCTGGAAGTTTTATCGTCCCCCGTGCGCCCCTCCAGGGAATGGCGCGAGTTGGATTCTTTGGAGGGGGTGAACTCATAGTAGACGATAGCCTTCGAATCGTTGCCCTTGGGCTTTTCGATATCGATGGTCTGCTTATCTTTGCCCTTGTACTCCTTGAAATCGCCGCTGGGCAGTTTCGCTTCAACATTCTTCAGCTCGGCGGGCGATGAGCTTGCCGAGCTCTCTGACGATGCCTGGGCTGCCGATGATGACTCGGCGGGGCTTTCCGATGCTGCTGCATTGGAAGATCCGCGCGGCAGGGTGAAAATCAGCACCAGAATGATAATAATCAACAGCGCCACAGCACCGGCAATTACGCTCCACCCGGCGGGAGTCGCAAAGAACGGGCGCTTCGGCTTCTCGGGCTGGTTGAAAGGAGTCTGACCGTTTGCATACGGTGAATCGCTGAACCCGGATGCTGCCGCCGCAGTGAACCCGTTGAGCGCATCCGAGGTGTTTGACTCGGAGTATTGCTGATTCTGGTTCGACTGGTTCTGATTGTACGAACCCTGAGCAAAACCACTGTTCTGAACGTTATTATTCTGAGCACCGTTCTGCTGCTGGAACTGCTGCGATTGACCGGCCTGGTACTGACCCTGCTGAGGCTGGTTCTGCTGCGACTGCGAGCCCTGGAATTGG
>ERZ773038.1729-NODE-1729-length-12005-cov-2.916904_pt1 | contig 12005 bp, 14 predicted proteins | sample MGYA00511665_ERZ773038 | MGnify/ENA primary metagenome ERZ773038 (study PRJEB29015, sample SAMEA2737966) | human oral metagenome | biome: human oral; feature: human-associated habitat; material: dental | place: China | collected 2028 ... | reverse complement strand
AACGCTTGAAGGCGTGCACGAAGCTCCAGCCTTCTTACAAGGTGAAAAATACTACTTTACGAAGCAAACAAAAGTAGAAGATGGGATTACAACCCACTACTACGAATTAGTCGTAGGTGAAAAACCAAAAGATGCGCCAAGTGTAGAGTTACCAGAGGGTGTGATTGGTGAGGTGCCAAATGATGCGCCAAGCTATGATCTTCCGGAGTTAACACTGCCACAAGATCCAGACAAAGTAGAAGAAGTTCCTAAGACTGAACTTCCACGAACTAGTGCCCAAGATTTACAAATATTCAATTTATTTGGATGGGCAATTGGACTTTCTGCTTTTGGACTCGTGTTTAAACGCTCTAAAAAGGCAAATCATTAATAGAATTCCCATAAGTTAGGCTCGTTTCTAACTTATGGGGTTCTTTTATTCTATGAGAAAGTGACGGTAAAATTTTACATCAATTGTAACGAGCGTTCAGAACCTTTATAATAGGAATAAATTACTTTTAAGGAGCACTTATGTCACAAGGAGTTATTATTAAAGCGTTGAGTGGATTTTATTACATTGAATCCGATGGAATGATTTATCAAACTCGTGCGCGTGGAGTTTTCCGCAAAAGAGGACAATCGCCTCTAGTAGGAGACGTGGTTGAATTTGAAAGTAGTAATCTTCAAGAGGGAACGCTCACGAAAATCCTACCACGAAAAAACACAATAGTCCGACCACCTGTAGCCAATGTCGATGTTGGCATTATTGTGATGTCTGCGGTTGAACCAGAATTTTCAACGCATCTCGTGGATCGCTTCCTCGTATACCTTGAAGGATTACAGGTGCATCCAATCATCATGGTTACTAAGACCGATTTGTTAACAGCGCAAGGTTTAGAAAAGCTTGAGGACATCCGGAAACAGTATCAAAAAATCGGATACCCTGTCTTTTTTGGACAAGAAGTGATGAACGATAAAACTCCATTTTTGGAAGCTTTGAAAGGTCAGAAAGTGATTTTTCTTGGACAATCTGGAGTAGGGAAATCAACGCTTCTTAATGAAATGATTCCGGAATTAAATCAAGAAACGGGAGAAATCTCAAACGCGTTAGGACGTGGGCGTCATACGACCCGTCACGTTTCACTTCATGAAATCGAAGGCGTGTGGATTGCGGATACACCGGGATTCAGTACGGTTGATTTTATGGATATTGAAAAAGAGGATTTACCGCATTTATTCCCAGAGTTTGTCGAAGTAGAACATGAATGTAAATTCAGAGAGTGTTCGCACCAACATGAGCCAAATTGCGCCGTGATTGCAGGAGTGGAATCCGGAGACATTTGGCAAGAGCGATACGACCATTATTTGAATTTCTATGAAGAACTGGACCAAAGAAAACCAGTATATAAACGAAAAAAGTAGATAGAGGAGACAGAACATGAAAGTAGCACCATCCATTTTAAGCGCAAATTTTGCAACATTAGGAGAAGACGTTAAGAAAGTCGAAAAATTAGGAGCAGACTGGATTCATATCGATGCGATGGACGGACAATTCGTTCCAAACCTAACATTAGGACCAAACATCGTTGAAGGATTACGTCCAGTAACAGATTTAGTATTAGATTGCCATTTAATGGTCCAAAATCCAGAACGTTTCATTCCACAATTCGCAAAAGCTGGAGCAGACTACATCTCTGTTCATGTGGAAGCAACGCCACATATTCACCGAGCGCTTCAAGCGATTAAAGCAGAAGGCGTGAAAGCTGGTGTCGTGATTAACCCAGGAACACCAGTGAGTGCTATTACCTCTGTCTTAAGCGAAGTGGACTTAGTATTAGTGATGACCGTAAACCCAGGATTCGGCGGTCAATCATTCATTCCAGAAACATTGGATAAAGTACGCGAGTTAGTCGCATTACGCGAGGAAAAAGGCTACCATTACTTAATCGAAGTGGACGGCGGAGTGAACGGTGAAACAGCGAAACTATGTGCAACAGCAGGAGTAGACGTTGCCGTTGCCGGATCATATGTATACTACGCAGACGATATCAAAGCTGCGATTGACTCGATTAAAGAAGCATAAGAGGGACGAAGATGGAAGTTGTGATTGTCTTGGGAGGACCCAACACCAAAGAGGATATCAAAGAGCTCTTAGAAAATCGATACGGCAAAGCTTATGAAGACTTCCGTTTTGTCGGCGTCGACGGTGGCGCTCTACGTTTACTAGATCAGCACCTTCCCATGGAAGTAGCCATTGGGGACTTTGACTCTGTCACTAAAGAACAGCGCGACTTGATTCATGAAGCAGCGGACACTATTGTTCAGCTCCCTTCTGAAAAAGACGATACTGATTTTGAGGCAGCCTTGTTATGGGTGAAGGAGCATTACGAAGGTATACCGATTCATGTGCTCGGTTCCTTTGGCGGACGAGTGGACCACGCAATTAGCACTTTATGGACGATGATGCGACCAGATTTAGCACCGCTGATTCCATATGTGGTATTCGAGGATGCAACGAATGTCGTGAATTTCATCCAGCCAGGCACATACACGATTGAAAAGATGGACTTTACGAAGTACCTTTCCTTTATTAGTATGACTCCTGTGGAAAATTTAACTCTACAAAATGTTAAATACACCCTCGATTCAAAAAGCTACGAATACCCAGTGGCACTTGTCAGCAATGAGTTTACAAGTAACCAGATGACCATCTCCTTTACAAAAGGACTTATCCTAGTCGCCCAAACCCGAGATCATTGGAGATAAAACAAAACATCGCACAATTAGGATGAATTACCTACACCAAAAAAGAAAAAATAATTAAATCTTTCTCTTGTAGAGCTGGGAATTTATAATTTGTCGAGGAGGAAACATGAATTTTAATAGGATGATTCCTGAATTGTCAGTTTTTGATATTGAACGGACTAAAAAATTTTATAGAGAATTAGGATTTAAAATTGAATATGAACGTACTGAAGATAAATTTGTTTTCATGTCATTTCAAGATAGTCAGTTTATGTTTGAACAAATTCACGATGATGGTTGGAATATAGGTGAACTAGTATATCCATTAGGAAGAGGAATAAATTTTTCAATAGCTGTTGATGATATTGAAGAGCTTTATAAATTAGTGAATAATTTGAATATAGAATTATACAGAGAACTAACTAGAAACATATATCAAGTTAATGGAATAGAAGAAACGCAAATAGAGTTTTTAATACAAGATCCAAACGGGTATTTGTTAAGATTTACAAATTAACAAATGTCAATTTGGCGAGAAATGATAATTTGAATTTATAGAGAATTATCAAAAAGAGCTAAGAAAGAGTCATTCTACAAAGTTTAAGCTCATTGAAGAATTAGAAGGTCAGTTAATAGAAGCTTTGATAGCTGAAATTCAAATTTATGAAGAGAAGCAGCCTAATGGACAGTGGCTAAAGTCAATTACTTTCAAGTTTCCTATCATAGACGAAGATTTGAATATAGATTTGGACAATAATGAGCAAGTTGAGTGTATAGCGTTGCTTGTGCGAGATGAGGCAACAGTGAAGTAAAAATTGAGTATATTGACATTTCCAGCACCAGATGGAGGAGAAACGATGCATCATATTGAGATTTATGTAAGTAATTTAGAGAACACCAAGGAATTCTATTCTTGGATACTTAGCATTTTAGGTTTTGAGTTGTTTCAAGATTGGAAAGACGGTTTTTCTTATAAAATGGGCGAATTTTATATTGTTTTTGTTCAGACAAAAGAAAAGTATCTTAATAACGGATACAATAGAGGTAATATAGGCTTAAATCATCTTGCTTTCCGTTGTCAAACTAAGGATAAAATCGACCAAATTAGGAAGAATCTTATTCAGAGGAATATAGTTTTGCTTTATGATGATAAATATCCATATGCCGGCGGTGCTGAACATTATGCAGTCTATTTCGAAGATCCGGATAGGATTAAAATAGAAATTTGCTTGGATGAACTTAAAAATTTTCAGTAATGATCATCAATGCTAAATTTTAGTTTGTAGAGGTAAACCCTTTTAACGATAACCTTATGCTATCGTTAAAAAGAGTTAAATCGTGAAAATCCTCCATCGTAAGCAATTTTACAAACAGCTGGAATTTAAGGAGAGAAAAATGGTTTTAGAAGCGGAAAGATTGATTCTTCGTCCATGGGAAGAAAAAGATGCCCATGATTTATTTCAATATGCCAGTAATCCAGAGGTTGGTCCGATTACAGGATGGCCGATACATACCAGTGTTGAAAATAGCAAAGAGATTATAAAAAGTGTGCTTTCAGCACCTGAGGCATATGCCGTAGTTTTAAAGAAACTATGCAGTAAGTGGGTAGTATTGGATTGAAGATTGGCCCTGCAAGTGGTATAGGGATTCCTGAAACTGAGGCGGAGATTGCTTACTGGTAGGGGTTCTGTATTGGGGCCAGGGGCTTACACCAGAAGCCGTTCGTGAGATGATGAGACATGGATTTGATGACTTAAACCTGGAGAAATTGTGGTGCAGTTATTTTGACGGCAATACGAAGTCGATGAGAGTTCAGGAATAATGTGGTTTCGTTATTATCATACAATAAAGAACGCGCCATGTGCATTGGAAGGAGTCCTTCGCACAGAGCGCATAACCTGTCTATCAAAGAAAGAGTGGATTCCATCTAAGTATAATCCCAGGTTGTCGAGGTATCACTTTTTAATGGTAACCTTATGTTATCGTTAAAAAGGATGTGGATATTTTCCTGATGACTGCGAATGTTTAATATGTTGCGTTGATGTGTTGGATTTCACTTACTAAGATTGAAAAAAATAGTCTTGAAACAATAGAAATGTTGTAATATTTGAAAAATCAATGGATTTTGAATAAATCTATAATTTTTCAAATATTCTAAAAATCTCATGTGAAGGTGCAGTCGTGATTAAGAGGAGAGAATTGATAAGAATAGTTTAATAACTGATTATACGATAACTGTCGGAGAAAAAACAATGTGGTAACAGATATTCTCTAAGATTTCCAGTTTATATTCAAGGAGGTTAGTAATAATAATGAATTTTTTCAAAAATATTTTTTGTAAAAAGAATCAAATGAAAGATAATAACGGAAACAATAAAAATAATGGAGTGGAGCTGATTGATTTAATATTCTCTCTATACGAGTATAGGATAAATAGAGAAAATTTAATCAATCCTAAACTTTTTAAAAATATTAGAGTTAAAGGGAAAAATATTGAACACAAAATAGATATATACATTGAATTTGTTCAGATGAATAATTTAGAAAGAACGGTTATAAAAATAATAGATAACAAAATTGTAAAAGCTGAAGATGTATGGCAGTTCGATAACCTCTTAAAAGATTTAGGTTATTTTCCTAAAGGAGTTTTATATTACAACGATAAAATAGATGAAGAAGCATTGAATATTGCTAATAATAAACATATTCAAACTATTTATTTTGATACTATGGAAGAAACGAGAATAAATGTTTTGCAATCTATCAGAGAAGTTTTACCTGATGAAAATGATATTGGTGATCCTTTTTGGACTTTGATGCAAATTGATGAACGAACAAAAAATAATACAGGGAATTATTTGATTCAAGAGAATGCTTTGCCACTTTTTACATCAAAAAAACTTGCCGAGGCATACTGTAAACAACAAAATGGGTACAATGTATTTGGTATTTCGCAACGTCATTTAGTATTTTTGATTTCTCTTGCAGAGAAGGGGATTTTGCCATATAAATTCGGTCTTGTTCGACCAAGTAAACAAAATTCTTCCACAATAGACTATAATGTAAAAATGTATATTGTAGATTATAATCTTATTAGAAAAGTATATGTGAGGTGAATAGATGAGAAAAGGTGATGATTTTGAAAAAGTAGTTGAAAATATTTGTTTATTACTTTCTAAGAAAGAGAGAATAAATGCAGAAATCCAAACGAAAGTTAAGATGGTGGGTGATGATGGTGCGACTCATGAAATAGACGTTCTTTATTCATTTGAGCACTTTGGTATATTTTATCAAGTTGGTATAGAATGTAAAAATTGGAAAAACTCAATCAATGTTAGTGAATTAAGAAATTTCGATTACAAACTGAAGCATATTGGTGGTATTAATGGTGTATTTATTTCTGCAGAAAGTGAATTTCAAAACGGTGCTTGTAAAGTATCAGAGTATAATGGAATTAAATTGATAAAATATGATGAGTTTGATACTTTTGCTATGTCTGAATATACTAGGTACTTAAAACCAGATTTCAATACAATAGGAGATCCTTTTTGGATGTTAATGAATACAGATGGTAAAACACCTATAGAAAAAAACAGCGTATTATCAAATAAGATCTTACTGTTTTCAAGTAAAAAATTGGCTGAAGATTATAAGTATAAAAATTTCGAGCAGGAATGTAATATTATTGTTGTTGGAGTTTCACAGGAACATTTAAAAGAAATAAAAAACATTAATGAGTATGATGAAATTCCAGTGTATTTGATAGATTTTACTCTAGAAATGGCTGAATTAAGTCAATGGGATATAGATTTATATATACGAGAGGATTAGAGGAAACTCAGTTAAAATTTTTGAAATGTATATAATTAATAAAGAATATTGATATTCTTCAAAATAAAACGCGAAATATGAATGGACAAGAGAATGTAAATAGAATCTTACTTTTAGAAAATGTTTAAGTGAGAGAATAGTTTTATAAAATAGCCTAATTGAGATTTGCAAAGACTGAGTGTACAGATTAGATGTAACATAAGTAAAATCAGTATTTTTACAAGAGCAACGATAAATTTAGAAATAGCCTTAAAATCTAATGTTGAGAGATTGGCTTATTGACGGTAGCATAAAAATGTTTAGTACAAAAAAGATCAGGAGAGTGATCAATGCTTATATTGGAATTGTATCAAGGTGATTATCAAAAGGATTTAGTCGTATTTGAGACTTTAGAAGAAGGACGAGAATTTGTAGCTGAAATCCCTGGATATACTTTAGAAAAAGAAGATGGGTTTGTAGTGGAGTATTTTAATCCAAAAAATCTACCGGATTATATGGAGATTGTCTTTAACGGAAACATTGTACCCTTGTCTAAATGGATGTTCGACCCTAATGAAATTGTGATTATTGTTTGGAAAGAAATTTCAAATCTATCCGAACCAAACGATAAAATGATCGAAGGCTACTCACTAATCGACGCGTATGTCATTAACAACGATGAAGTGAAAGCCTATGTCGAAGCCAGAGAAGCAAACTTCCGCAAGGCAAAAGCATTCTTAGAAAGCAACGGATATGAAGTCGACAGAAGCTTTTTTGGAAGTGAAGACGGCGAAGCGATTCTCTACAGAAAACGAGGCACTGAAGATTGGCACTTCTTGTGTCACTTAGACCCGCTGTTTGTAGAGGTTGAAGATGTCGAAGGGTATGTGAAAGAAGAGCTTCAATCGTTAAACTAAAGGATGTTGCGAGCGAGTGACGTAGTTGTCCGATTAAAAATAAAGGAGCACCATAAGTGAAAGCATTAATTGTTTTAGATTGCCAAAAAGGGATGTTAGCTAGAGGAGATTTTGACCTACTTAGAGAGAATATTTTGAAGCTACAAGAGATGTTTAAAGCGAGCGGGGACCTCATTATTCATACGCGTCATATTGATGAGAATGAGGAGAGTATAATTTACAATGGCGACGAGCGAGGAGAGCTTGACGAAGAGCTTTCTGCGGATGCGGATTTTATCGTAGAAAAAGACTCACCAAATATTTTCCAGAGTGAAGAGTTGAAGGTGATTCTTGCGAACCATCCGGTCGACGAAGTGGTGATTACGGGACTCAACGCGGAATATTGCTGCTTATTTTCTGCCATTATCGCGTCAGACAGAGGCTACAAGGTGACTTACATTGAAGATGCAACGGGCAGTGTGAATGACGGCGACACTTATGAAATGCCAGGACTCGACCTTGTTGACCTCGTTGGCTGTGTCTTGGATTGGTCGGGGCAAGTCGAGGTCCTATACTTCGATGAGTTCAAAGAGAGAGGGTAACAGTCGCTTTGTGGTCCAGAAAGAGTTGATAAGGGGACTGTAAAAGAAATTGAAATCAGAAGCAGGCGAAGTAAAATTTGCCTGCTATTTTGCGTTTATACAATAATGTTCACTAAGTCATTGAAGCAAAATGGTGAACATGAGATAATGGATTCGGATAGTTTTTAAAATGAGGTTTCTGTGAAAGCTAAATAAGCAGATTTTAAGTGACAATGAGAGAGTTTGGAGGAGGAACAATGGATTATCAAGCATTACGAAAAAAATACACACTATATACTAGAGGCGCGGGAATTGTAGCCATGATTTTGATTCTTTGTGTCGCAGTGGTGATCAGTGATACGCTTCTTCAAACAGTGGGCGTCCTAGTGATCTTCGTAGGATTATTGCTGGGGATACAGCTGATTAATAAATGGTATTTAGGCAATGTAGCGAAATTACTTCACGTGGATTTGGATTTGGCATCGTGGAAACAATATATCGAGTTCAATAAAACAGCCAAAAGAGTCGCCTTACAGATAGATGCAAAAACGACAGAAGTCTCTTACGCTTACATGACGGGAGATTTTGAAACAGCGGTTCAGAAGGCCAAAGAAGCCTTGAGTTTGAACGGTCTTAAGCCACAATTTAAGGATATTTTGGAAAGCTATCTGATTCGTTCGGTCGTTTTGAGCCAGTCGGAGTTAAGCCAAGAAGAACTGGATGCACTGCTTAACGAGCTGACGATTACAGAAGAGACATTGGCCAAGAAAACCGAACAAGTAAGTGTGGCTCTCTATGACTTAACCATCGCGCATGAGAGTAATGACTACTTCGAAACTTTGACGAATGAATTCAAGTATCCACAGTTAGAAATTATGTACTACCAAGCCTTGAATGCTAAAATTAAAGGTGATACAGCTCGCGCAAACGAGTTACTAAGAAAGCTCGTTCATGAAGATGAAGAGTTGTATGTGGTGAGAATGGCAAAGGTTCTATTGAATGGGACAGTTGAAAGATAGAAGAGCCATAATTACAAATTGTTTTGTAAAAAGATAAATAAGTTTTTGAATTAATGGAGATAGAGAATGAAAATTAAAAAATTAGATAGAATAATGGGATTATTTTTTGCGATTTCAACAGTAATATTGATTTATATATTTTTTACAAATCGAGATTTTTTTACGTGGGCTTTTTCAAGACACCAAAATATTCTCAGTTGGTATATCAGACCATTATTTATAATTCCAATTGTTATTGGTGCCTATAAACAATCATTTTCAATTTTGTTTATGTCGATTTTTTGCCTATTCACGAGTATGTTTTGGTTTCCAAAACCGGAAGCGGTGGATGAACAGGTTCATTTATTCTTAGAGTTTGAAAAGAACTATTTAACGAGTGGTTGGACAACGGAGAAAATAGTCGTTTGTACATTGATTCTATTATTCTTTATTTTTATGATTTATACTACTTGGAATCGAAAATGGGGAAAATTATTATGGGTTGTAATCGCTGGAGCTGTATTAAAGGTCGTCCATAGTATCCTATCTAGTGGAGAAAACGGAATGGCGCTCGTTAAACCAGCAGCTACAGGCTTAGTGATATGTATAGTGATTATCGTCTTTATTAAGAATAAAAAAGAAAATAAATAGTCGCTTCAACCAATAAAAGTGCGAAAGTTCATTTAGCCGAATAGAGTACACCTTGTCAGTAGGATAAGGTGTTATTTTTATGCGGAAACCACAAGTATAAGAACTGTGCTATAATGGTTGTATTCATTTTTCAGAAAGAAGTGATGACCATGGATTTTCGAGTAATAGGAGATACTTATAGATATGGCGTTAGAGTATCGGCCATTGTTGTGAAGGATGGCAAGTTGCTCACTTATAAAGTAGAAGACCAAAATCACTTAGTGGGCGGGGCGATATTAGTCGGGGAAGCAAGCCGTAAAGCTGTAGCCAGAGAAGTGAAAGAGGAACTAGGTATCGATTGTGAAGTCGAAGAGTTAATGTTCGTTGTTGAGAATCGATTTGATTATAAAGGCGAACTCCATCATATGATTGAATTTCATTATAAAGTGACTCTTCTAGGGGAGGTTCCATCTCATACGTTGGATGAAGGAAAATATGAATGTGAATGGATAGACCTCCAAAGATTAAGTGAGTATGATATACGACCTCAATATTTAATAAAAGAATTACCCCTTTGGAAAGCTGGAATAAAACAGATCGATATAGGGATAGAATAGAGGGCAGAAGATGTTTAAATATATGAATGATTCAATAGAAAAAGGCCTTACCCCAGTAAAGAGTAAAGATTTGGAACAAAAATTTATAAATCTAGGAATCAAGCGAGGCGATATCGTACTGACACATGTTTCGATGTCCTCTATGGGGTATGTGATAGGAGGACCAGAGAGTCTTTATAATGCTTTGAGAAACGTTGTTGGTGAAGAAGGAACAATTGTTGTACCGTCTCAGACTGTTGAAATCTCAGACCCTGTGAATTGGCACTATCCTCCAGTTCCTGTAGAGTGGCATGATAGCATTAGAGAGGATTTGCCACCTTATAACAAGAAATTGTCGTTTTCTAAATCAATGGGTAGCTTTAGCAATTTTATTGGAATTTTACCTCAAGCCATTAGAGGAGAACATCCGATGTACTCGTTTACGGCTATTGGTCATCGAGCGGCTGAAATTGCTCCAAATGAAGGGTTTGATTTTCCTTTTGGAGAACAATCACCCCTTGGAAAGATGTATGCGTTAAATGCTAAAATACTAATGATTGGAACAGATTTTGAGACAAATACATCTTTACACCTAGCTGAAAATAGATTAAACCGAGAAGTATTGATAGAGCGAAGTAAGATTTCAACGACTAATGGCGATGAGTGGATTGAATTTAAAAATGTAGATTTAGATAGTTATGATGATTATTTAGAAATCCAGAAAGAATTTATGAAGGCTCATCACGTTGGAAAAGAAACTCTGAATGGCGCAGAATTACTTTTAATTGATATGGCAGAATGCGTCGATTTTACACGAAACTATTACATTGAAAGAAATTTAAAATAATTAGAGAAAGTATCGATGTGCTATTTCTAAAACAAAACCGGAGCCTTGTAAATGGCTCCGGCCTTTTTGTTTCTGGTAAGTATTATGAGAAAAATATTAGAACTAGTTTGAAAAAGGCGACAAATAATATTTAATAAGCATTGAAGCGAAAACGGGAACATGAGATAATGAGCTAAGACAGTCATTTTGATTAAAAATATAAATAATTTTGTAACCGCAATCATAGATGGGTTGCAACTTTGGAGGAAGGATATGGATTACCAATCAATACGAAAAAAGTATACGATCCCTATGATTTAGTTATCGCGCACGAGAGTAATGAATACTTCAAAGTGCTAAAGAATGGATATAAGTTCCCACAATTAGAAATCATCTACTACAAAGCTTTGAATGCCGAAATTAAAGATAATACGAATCGTGCTACGAGCTACTTAGCCAGCTTTCTGGTGAAAACGAAGAGTTGTATGTCGTGAGGATGGGTAAACAGTTGTTACAAAGTGCAATTTGATAGAATGGAAGATTTACTATATATAAGATAATCAATATAAATTATTTTTATTGTAAAATACTAGGAAAAAATAGAGGCGATGTAAAAATGTTAAGTAATCTAAAGTTACTAAATGATGACATGAAAAATAAAGGGTGGATAATTACTAGTTTTACTTTTAGATATAAAACTGTTAACTATATCGTTTTAGTAAAGAGATTCCTTTCTGAAGAAAAAAGGGAAAATAAATATTCACTAGTTAAACTAGAATTTATGAAGGAGAATGATTTAGTAGATTCATTACTAGTCGAAGCGAATAGTAAGCAAATATTCGTAGATGCAAAAATTTTTAGAAAGTACTTTGGAATCGCATATGTACCTAATCTTGGTGACATATTCAAACAATTTTATGGAATATTCGGGAAGTCAATACCTT
>ERZ773038.1728-NODE-1728-length-12011-cov-8.217046_pt1 | contig 12011 bp, 10 predicted proteins | sample MGYA00511665_ERZ773038 | MGnify/ENA primary metagenome ERZ773038 (study PRJEB29015, sample SAMEA2737966) | human oral metagenome | biome: human oral; feature: human-associated habitat; material: dental | place: China | collected 2028 ... | reverse complement strand
AAGACACGGCGACGTCGTCCATGGACGCCGCCTTCCTCGCCCTAGCGAAGGAGCAGGCAGAATGACTCTCGCAATCGCCGCGCGCGTCGCGCGCCAACTGCGCCACGACCCGCGCACTCTCGCCCTCGTCACCTTCGTCCCGTCTATTCTGGCGTGGCTGGTCCATCAGATTTTCGACGGCGAAGAGCCGATCTCCTCGCAAGTCGAGATGACGTTGCTCGCAATGTTCCCCCTGCTCCTCATGTTCCTGCTCACAGCCGTAGCCACGGTGCGCGAGCGCTCCGGCGGAACCCTTGAACGCCTCATGGCGGCTCCGATCCACAAAATAGACGTCATCGGAGGGTACGCCTTGGCCTACGGCGCGCTGGCCATCGTGCAGACCTCGCTGCTGACGGCCGTCTGCTACTGGGGCCTGGACATGCAGTTGAGGGGCGGCATCGTGTGGATGCTGCTCGTCTCCCTGGCGACGGCGCTGCTGGGAATCGCGCTCGGGCTGCTCGCGTCGGCGGTTTCCCGCAGCGAGTTCCAGGCCGTCCAGTTCATGCCGATCGTCGTGCTGCCGCAGGTGCTTCTGTGCGGGCTCTTCGGGCCCCGCGAAGAGATGGCCGGATGGCTCGAGGGCCTGTCGAATGTGCTGCCGCTCACCTGGGCGGTCGAGGCGTTGAAAGAGGTGGCGGATTACTCGGATCTGACCGGCCATTACTGGACCAGCCTCGCCATTGTCGCGGCATTCGCGATCGGCTCGCTCGGCTTGGCCTCGCTCACACTGCGGCGGAGGACGGAGTGACTCGCGGCCGCCGCAAGGGCTCGCCCGCAACGCGGGAGCAGATCCTCGACGCCGCTCGGAAGGTCTTCGACGAACGGGGCTTCCGGGCGGCGTCGCTGCGCGCCGTCGCGCGGAGGGCGAACGTCGATCCGGCCCTCGTCCACTACTATTTCGACTCGAAGGTCCAGCTCTACACGCAGTCCGTCGGAATCGGCATCAACCCTGAGCGGGTCTTGGCCGAGGTCATCACGCCGGGCAGGCGCGGACTCGGTCGCCGACTCATGGCCTTCCTCACCGACCTGTGGGAATCGGAGGTCGCGCAGTTCGTCGTGGAATCCGCGCGGGAGAATCCCGCCCTCGCGCGCCAGTACGCCGGGGTCATCGTCGAGCAGTGGCGCCGCGCGGCCGACATCCTTGGCTTCCCCCATGGAATCGTGCGCGAGGAAAGCCTGGCGCAGGCGATCGCCGTCGTCGCCGGCTTCGTCACCAGCAGGTATCTGCTCGAACTCGAGCCCGCAACTTCCCTCACACGCGAGCAGGCCATTCGCGTCTACGGGGATCTTTTGCAGGGAGTCCTCGACGCCGCCGCAGCCGCGGAAGACCCGGAGGCAAGGAAGTGAAGGCGGCACGGAAATGAGGAAGGCGCGGAAAAGAAGGCGGCGAGGCGAAAGCGGATGCGGGCTCGGCCGCCGTCACCTCCCGAAGAAGGCGCGAAGCTGGCGCGAGCATTCGTCTTCGCGGACGCCGCCCACAACCTCGACCCTGTGGTTGAGCCGCGCGTCGCGCAGAACGTCGCGGACGCTGCCGGCCGCCCCGGCCTTCGGATCCCACGCCCCGAACACGACCCTGGCCACGCGAGAGGCGACGATCGCCCCCGCGCACATCGTGCACGGCTCGAGAGTGACGTACAGGTCGCATCCCTCCAACCGCCAGTCCCCCGCGGCCTGCGCCGCCTCCCTCAGCGCCGCGATCTCGGCGTGGCCGGCGGGATCGTTGCGCGCCTCGCGCGTGTTCCAGCCGACGCCGAGCACAGCCGACCCGCGCACCACGAGCGCGCCCACGGGGACGTCGCCCGCGAGCGCCGCACGGCCGGCCAGCTCCATTGCCCGGCCGATCCACTCCCGCTCAATTTCATGCACGCCCCCATTGTGCCCGGGCGCGCCCCGCGCCGCACGCGGTTTGGCGCACCCCATTTGGACCTGCCCGCGCCTCATTTGGGCCTGCCTTCATGGTGCAGTCCGCCCTGCGCCGCACGCGCGGTTCGGCGGGCGTCCGAGGGCAACGCCTCAAAGCGCCCCAATAATCTCGAAGCGCCCCAAATATGTTGGATCGCGCTGATATAGTCAACGCATGCGTACTCAGATCATCGAGCACCCTCTGGTGGCTCACAAACTCACCCTTCTGCGCGATCGAAACACGCCCTCGCCCGTCTTCAGGCAGCTCGTCGACGAGCTCGTCACCCTTTTGGCGTATGAAGCCACGCGCGACGTCGCCGTCCGCGAGGTCGACGTCGTCACGCCCGTCGCGCCGACGAAGGGCCTGTCCCTGGCCTATCCGCGCCCCATCCTCGTGCCCATCCTCCGCGCGGGCCTGGGGATGCTCGAGGGCATGTCGAAGCTCCTGCCGACCGCCGAAATCGGCTTCCTCGGAATGAAACGCGACGAGACCACGCTCGAGGCGCACACGTACGCCAACCGCCTGCCAGATGACCTTTCGGGCCGCCAGTGCTACGTGGTGGACCCGATGCTCGCCACCGGCCACACGCTCATCGACGCCGTCAACTACCTGCTGGAGCGCGGCGCGCGCGACGTCACCTGCGTGTGCCTTCTGGCCGCACCCGAGGGCCTGCGGAACCTCGAGGAGGCCGTCGGCGATCGGGCCGACGTCACGATCGTCTCGGCCGCGCTCGACGAGCGCCTCAACGAAAACGGCTACATCGTCCCCGGACTGGGCGACGCCGGCGACCGGCTCTACGGCATCGTCGACTGAGCGCCCTTCGGTGAGCACGCCTCAAACGAGCCCCCTTCCGCCCATGGCCGCTGAGATTCCTCCCGCGCCCGCATCCGTGCGGCCGCCTTCCCCTTCCGACATCCTTTCGATCCGCACGGATTGCCTGGGGCCGACGTGGGTCGCCACATCCTTCGCCCTTTCCGAGGACGACGGCGGATCCCCGCCTGGGCGCCCCGACGTCGCGGTGCTCGTCCACGAGGCCGACGCCGGCGATCTCGCACAGAAATCCGGCGCAGCGGCCCTGTACCTGCCGGGCTTCCTCGATTCGTTCTTCCACGTCGAGCAGGCCGCCGCCTTCCGCGAGGCCGGAATCCCGCTGGCGGGCCTGGACATGCGCCGGTGCGGCAGGTCCGTGCGCTCGAACGCCTCCCGCGACGATCTGCGCGACATTTACGTGCGGGAGGAAGAGATCGGCCTGGCAATCGGGCGCTTGCGATCCCTTGGCGCCAGGCGGATCGCCTTGATCGGACATTCGACGGGCGGCCTTCAGGCGGCGCTGTGGGCTGCGGACAATCCCGGGACGGTCGACGCCGTCGTCCTCAACTCGCCGTGGCTCGATCACAACGGCGGCGCCTTCGAGCGCGGACCGCTCACGCGGTTCATCGACCGCGTCGGGGCCCGCCGCCCCCGGCTCGTCTTCAGCCCGCTCTTCCTTCGCTACGCCCGCGCGCTCCACACGGATTTCGGCGGCGAGTTCTCCTTCGACCCTCGCCACAAGCCGCTCCGCCGGGCCGTCGCGCGCATGGGGTTCATCCGAACCGTCCGCCGCGCGCAGGCGCGCATCGCAGCGGGCGACGTAAAAATCGACGTCCCGCTGCTCGTCGCCCATTCCGACGCCTCCGCCCGCCGCCCTCGCTTTCCCAGCCGTGACGACGTCGCCGTGCGCGACGCGGTGCTGGGGGTCGAGGACATGAAACGTCTGGCGCCGGTGCTGTCCGAACGCGTCGAAATGCTCGAAATCCCGGGAGGCCGCCACGATCTAGCGCTGTCGGCCAAGCCGGCTCGGGAGGCGTACACCCGCGGCGTCGTCGATTGGGTCCGCAAGTCGCTCGGCCTGTGACCTCAGGGCCGCGGGCGGCGCCAGGCTCGCGACGCCGACCCTCCCGCATCGGAGTACCATCGAACCATGCGCGATTTGTCGAAGCCCACAGTTCCATCCGATGCCATCCAACGCCGTTTCGCCGAAGAGACGCAGGCGCGGAAGGCCGCAGCCGGACCCGCGGCCTCGCTCGCCGACGGCGAAGGCTCACCCGCCGAGCTGCGAGAAGCCCTCGCCGCAGCCGTCGAGGGGCTCGCGGGCGAGATCGTCGCGCTTTCGCACGCCGTCCACGACAACCCCGAGGTCGGATACGAGGAACGTTTCGCGGTCTCCACGGTCGCCGACCTGCTGCGCGCCCACAGCATCGAGCCCGATGTGGGCGTTTACGGGATGGAGACCGCCCTGCGCGCCGAGTTCACCGGCGCCGTCGGCAACGCGGACAACGCCGATTCGCCCGCCCCGGCGATCGCCATCCTCGCGGAATACGACGCGCTTCCGGGCATCGGACATGGCTGCGGGCACAACGTCATGGCGGGCAACTCCGTCGGCGCCTTCCTCGCCCTCCACGAGCTCGAACGCCGGCGCCCCGGGTCGGTTCCGGGCCGCGTCGTCCTCCAGACGACGCCCGCCGAGGAATGCTCCACCGCCAAGGAAGTCCTTGCGGTTCGCGGGATGCTCGACGGCGTCGACGCCGCCGTCCAAACCCACTCCTACTCCTACGACCTCACGCACCAGACGTGGCTCGGCGTGCGGCGCATACGCGCGATCTTCACCGGCGTGCCCGCCCACGCGGCCTCCCAGCCCTTCATGGGACGCAACGCGCTGGACGCCGCCACCCTCGCGCTCACCGGCTTCGGCCTGCTGCGCCAGCAGATACTGCCGATGGACAGGCTCCACGCAATTGTCGTCGACGGAGGCGACGTGCCGAACATCGTCCCGGAAAGAACCGAAATCAGCCTGTTGGCGCGGTCAAAATACCCCGAGACGCTCAAGGACCTGGTCGCGCGGGTCGAGGACGTGCTGCGCGGGGCCGCCCTCATGACCGGGACGGGCTTGGAAATCGTCACCTCCGAGACCACGAACGAGATGCCCGTCCGAACAAACGGCCCGCTCACCCGCGCCTGGGTCAGGTCCCAGCGCGAACGCGGACGCGACCCTCTGCCGGCCGGAGTCGTGACCGAAACGATCGCGGCCGGCACCGACTTCGGCAACGTGTCGGTTCGCATTCCCGGCATCCACCCGCTCATCAAGGTTGCCGATTCCGACGTCGCCCTCCACACGCGCGAGATGGCCGCGGCCGCCGGCTCCCCCTCGGGCGACGCCGCGGCGACGGACGGGGCCTACGGCCTCGCCTCGGTGGCCCTCGATTACCTTCACGACGCCGAATTCCGCGCCGCCGTGCGCCGCGACTTCGAGGAGGCCGGAGGCGTCATCGACGTCGAGCATTTCTGGGACGAATGAGGCCGCGCGGCTCGTCCGGCGCCGCTATTGCGCGCCGCGCCGTTCGCTCCGAGACGACGTCGAACCGGTGCCTTTGACGCTCAACGCTCGCGCGCCGGGCCATTTGCCCGTCGCACTTGCTTGTCCCGCCTCGCCCGCTTTCCCGACGTCGCGCATCCCACCGCGTGAATTCCGCAACTCGACTCGTGCGGCGCATATCCGGCCGCAAACTGCGGCGAGCGCATACAATCGGAGACTGAACGAGTCCCCGCGCGGTTTTCCAGGCCGCGCACCCCGGGCGCGGCGCCCACCGACGAAAGGACAGCATGTCGAAGAAGAGCCGCCGAGCGGCAACCAAGAGGCGGGCAGCGGCCCCGGCCGCGTCGGCGCAGTCCGCGCAGTCTCGACCGTCGCCCGCGCCGAAGAAGCCCAGAGAGGCCGTGGCTTTCGTCGAGCGCCCCTTCGAGGGCCTTCCCGCGGAGGCCGATCTCGTCGCCATGCGCGAAATTCTGCCGTTGGCGACGCTCCCGGCGACCACGACGGAGGAGTACGGCTCGGCCGACGTCGTCCTGACGACGATCCTTCCCTCGATGGCGGGGGCGCTGCGCCGGGCCGACGGCGTGCTTTTGGTCGCCGCGCAGACGGTCATGAGCTCCGGGGACGCCTCGCGCGACATCGCCGCGCGGATCATCGACGGGATCAAGCTTCCCGACGGCCAGGCGCTCCAGGTCTCGGACCTGCCCGAGCCCGGCCCTCGCCTGCAGGACGTCGTCGCGAGCTTCGGCGAACTCGAATTGCACGAGATTCCATCGTTCTGGATGACGGAAGAGGACGCTGCCAAGCCGGAGAACAGGGAGGCGCTCGAGGATTCGCGATCCCAGCTTGTCCCGATGAAGGCCGTCGACGGCGTCGACGGGGCATTCTGGTGCCGCATGAGCCGCGAATTCGTCAGGTGGGTCAGGCCCGAGCCTCGCGACGCGGTTCTCGACGGGCTGGCAAGGCTTCGCGCGGCCGACGACTTTTCCTTCGACGATTCCCGTTTCGTCGGCGCTTTCAGGGCTCTGGGGCTCATCATCCCGGTGTGGGAACTGCCAAAAGGCGCCGAAGCCGACGAACTCGCCGCCCCGATGGCCGAATTCGCACCGAAACTCGACGCGGCCATTGCAGCGTCGGATCCGCTCACACCCGAAGAGAAACGCGCGCGGGCGGGTATCGTTTCCCGTCAAGTGACGCTGCGATGAACATCCGACCGTCGAAGCACTTATATCTCAACATTGAAGGCTAGGCTAGAAGTGTGACAACCTCCGAGCAACGCGTAGCAGTAGTCATACCGGCTAAGGACGAGCAGGACAGGATCGCTGCAACGATCCGCGCCGCCCGCGCCATCCCGCACGTCGACCTGGTCGTCGTGGTAGACGACGGCTCCGAGGACGACACCCAGAAGGCGGCCCGCGACGCCGGAGCGACCGTCGTGCGGCATTCGGTCAACCGCGGCAAGGCCTCCGCAATGGAGACCGGGGCGCAGGTGGCGGCCATGCGCGACACGAGGGACCGCCCGCCGCGCCTTTTGCTCTTTCTCGACGCCGACCTCGGCGACACCGCCGTCGAGGCCTCGCCGCTGGTTGCGCCGGTGCTCGAAGGCAAAGCCGATTTCACCGTCGCCGCGCTGCCTCCCCAGGAAGGGGCGGGCGGCTTCGGCCTGGTCACCGGGGCCGCCTTCAAGGCGATCAAGCGGACGACGGGATGGGAGCCGCGCCAGCCGATTTCCGGGCAGCGGTGCATGACTCGCGAGGCCTTCATGGCGGCGCTGCCGCTGGCGAGCGGCTGGGGCGTGGAAACCGGCATGACGATTGACCTGCTCGTGGCGGGGTTCACCGTCCAGGAAGTCGTCTGCGACCTCAAGCATCGCGCGTCGGGCAACAACTTCGCCGGCCAGCTGCACCGGGCCGACCAGTACAAGGGCGTGGCCAAGGCCGTGCTGGCGCGTCGCCTGCGCAGGATCCACGTCCCGCACGGCAAGAGGAACTCCGCCTCCAAGCCCTACGAGCCGTACAACGCCTACAAGGGCTGACGGCGCCGCAGCCGAGGGGCGCTTTTCCTTTCGCGGCGGGCCGCGTTTCCTTCGGGCGGCGCCTGCCGCGCCCCGGCCCTTCTGCTGCCCGTTCCCGCCGATCACGTCGGCGGGAACGGCGCGGTCACACTGCTCGTTTTCCCGCGGTCTCGCTACTTGCTTCCATTGATTATCTCGCCCACCGTCCGTTGCGGCTCTGTCGCATTCGCCTGCTGACGGCGCAGAATCTCGGCCTGAATGCTCTCCTCAGTTTCTGGCAGGCCCTGCTTCCGAAGGCAGTCGAGGACGTCCTTCATCGACTCTTCCGACTGGTAGTTCGTGGAGTCGAAGTAATCCGAGTGAGACGTAAGAGGATTGAGAACAGACGGATCGTTTTTCCCCTCGATCGTCTGCACACCAGACATGCCCATAGGCTCGCCCATCTGCGCCATGTCCGCGTCCGGAGCGAAATCCACCGGTCCGATGTTTGGAACGCAGCCAATGATGTCGTTGTTGTTTCGCATGGCGTAGACGCTGTCCGAGGGCACATTGAAATCTGAGACGTCGTCGGCCGGAACTCCCGGAGAAGCGTAGAAAACTGCGGAGTTGACGACGCCGTCGCGCACCTGCGACAAGCCGTAGCCCAGCGTCGTCGAACCATAAGAATGGCCCAAACCGGTGATCCGAACATCCGAGCTCTCGCCGGCGCCCTGACGCGCGTCGTGCAAACCCTCGAGGAAGCCTGCCAGAGCCTTGCCTCCCTTGGCGGCGAGATCGGTATGGGTCACAGTCTCGATCCCGTTCAGAGGAGACAGGTTCATCTGCGGCGGGTCGTAGCCGAACCACGTGACCGAGGCGGTGTTTCCACCCGCGGCAGCGGCCACGTTAGCCATCTCGGCAGTGTAGCCCACGACGTTGTCTTTGACGTTCGACGACAACCCGCCCACGTGGACAGCGACGTTGTCCGCGGTGTCGACGTCGCCGACGGAAATCGCGGCATGGAGCTGATACTGATCTTCACTGTATTCCTGAGTACGCCCATGCTCGATGACGTCATACACGAGCAGCTGCGACTTTCCGTTGTACCCTGAGGCTTGATTGAGTGCCTCCTTGAGCTTTTCGAGTTCTTCCAGCCTGTCGCACTCCCACTTCGCCTTTTGATACTCATCTGGCGAGATGCCGGAAGCCGAATCGTAGCCCGATTTCTCGTAAGCCTCGACAATCGTCTTGTTTTGCCCCTCCCGAGACTTCAGATCGTCATAATCCGCCTGCATCACTGCGCGGTTCGCCTTATCGCGAGCCCAGGCGTCGACGCCGTTGAGATTGCCGATGAGCTTTGGCTCCTTCGCAACGAGCTCTTCCTGCTCCTCGCGGCTCAGGGAATCCCACCACTGGCTCACCGCCCGGGTGTCGCTGAGGTCGGCCGGCCTGGGCAAGGGTCCGTTCAGCGTGTTCTGAAGGCTGCCTGCTGGCGTGATCGTCCCTTGTTCGATGGCTCTAAGAGCCGCTGCGTACTCTTGATCCGCTTCGGTTGCGCGGCGAACCGCCTTCTCAACAAGTTTGGCGCACGCATTCACGGCCTCTTGCCTGGCATACGTGTGATCGCCCTTGATTGCCACGTCCGATCCGAAGGGATTGAAGATATTGACGAGGGAGGACAGGATGTCTGCAAATTTTGCCTCCTCCGTCCGTTCACCCGTGTCCTCCACAGCGCCGTCCGAATGGATCGCAAACCCGCTGTTCGAGGCGTGCGCCGTCGCGTCGTTGACGAGGCCTTCCACTTCGCCCATCCTCTGCTGCATCTGCGACGTCACTCTTTTCATCTCCCGCAGTTCCACAAGGATCTGGTTGGCTTCGTTCGCGATCTGATCGACCTGCTGGTCGGCCGCATCGCGCGCCTGCCCCTGCCAATCGTCCCACTGATTGAGCTTGAGGATTTCTTGCCCCCACGTTTCAGCCCGCTTGACGAGGCCGTCCAGCTCGCCGTACTCGGTTTCGAGGGTCGATTCCTTCCATTCGACGATGTCGCTCCACTGCATCGATAAGTCCTTTCTCCGTTGTCTCTTGCCGTTGGCCCTTTTCTTTCAGGTGCTCGAGGTCCGGTTCCTAGCCCTTCGAAGACTCAGGCCCCATCAACTCGTAGATTCCGGCCAAGGCCTCGTTCGTCGCCAGTTGGCCTTCGTCGGCTCCCAAGACGCCTGGAGCGCCCGAAACGCCGATGGCCGACACGCCGCTTTCTCCGTCGACGCCGTCGTTCCCGGCCTCCCCGAATGCCGTCAAACCCGCGTATGCGCCGGCCTCGGCCTGATCCGTCTGCCCCACGTCCCTTGCGGTTTGCAGGAGACTGCCCGAGTGCTCGTTGAGGGTCCCCTCAATGCTTTTGAGCTTCCCCGTCAGACATCCGGCTGCCGCCGTCACCGCCGACGACGCGTCCCCTCCTCGAATCTTGCCCGATATTCCCTCTGCGGCGTGATCCGCTGCCAGTTTCGCACTTTCCGTCGCGCAGTTTTCAGCAGACGCCGCCTGTTTGCCGAGCTCGCTCGAATTCACGGACAGCGTGCCCACAGCACCCTCTCCCATCTTTGACTCCCTCCAAGCCTTTGATTGAAAGTTAAATAGATCGTTCTCTGGGGCGACTGTCGCAACTTCTGCAAATACCCACATTCGACTGCCACTTCCGCCACCTTGACTATCTTACCTCAGCACAGAGATCGCTTGACAGCAAGCGGTCCCCTGCAGGCAAAGGTTGAGATAGCAACGATTCATGTGTGAGGGTAGCTTTCTCCAACTCCTACCGTCTCAAACCAATCTCTTTCGAGCTAAAATCTAGAGTTTCCCCACCTGGCAAATCTGTTTTCATCAGATTGGCTCAGCCGATCTATGGCGAATGAAAGCAGGGAACACAACCCCGGGAGTCCGCAACCATAGTGCGGGCTTTCCGGACCCCGCCACACTCGGCCAATCCCCACATGCGTCCCACACGTGCCGCGCAAGCTCCAGCTGCGCCTGACGGCGGCCCCCTGCTCGACGGCTCAAGCTTGTCGGCGGCGCTCCAGCACGCCCGGGGAGGAGGGTTACGTCGGCAGTCGTCGGCCACGTCTGCACATGGCGCTCCAGCACGCCCGGGGAGGAGGCTGGGTCGAGGGCGAGGTCAACCCCAACCTGAGGCGCTCCAGCACGCCGGGAAGGAGGCTACGGGCGCCCGACAGCCCGCAACGGCGGGCACCCCGGAAGAGCCGTATCGCCCCTCCAGAATGCCCGCCGCTTTTCGGAGCCCGGCGGCTTGCACGCAGAGCGCCGCCAGCTCGGCAAGCCTCGCTTCGACGACCCGTTCGCGCCGCGCCGTCGGCCCCTATTTGGTTCCAAAGTACGCGCTTGCCCGGATCCAAACACGCGCTCATATGGTCCCATGTCCACGCTTACATGCGCCCCATGCGAGCGTTTGCCCGGCTCCTTAACAACGCTTGCCCGGCTCCAAGTTTCCGCTCACTTCCTTCCAGCGACGATATCGGAAACTTCTCGTTGCTGGGAGGTCGCGTTCTCTTGCTGGCGGCGCTGAATTTCGGCCCGGACGTTCTCATCGGTCTCAGGCAGCCCCTGTTGACGCAGATACTTATGGATCTCTTTCTGCGTGTCTGCATCCTGGTAATTGGTGCTGTCGAAGTAGTTGACGTGGTCGCTGTAGCCTTCGTAACCAGCGCCCGCGATGGGCCCGAGGATTCCCGTGACCAAACCCGTGCCGGGGTCGATCCCGTGGTTCCCTTCGATGTGTTGAATGCCGGGCACTTCCGTGGGATCGCTGAGCTGCGTCATGTCGGAACCGGGAGCCATGCCCATCGGCCCGTTGTTTGGCACGGCGCCGATGATGTCCTGGTCGTTCTTCATGACGTAGACGCTGTCCGAGGGCACGTTGAAATCGGAGACGTCCTTGGCCGGGACTCCCGGCGGCCCGTAGAACACTCCGGCATCGACGACGCCGTCGCGCACCTGCGTCAGGGCATATCCCAGGGTCGTCGAACCGTAGGAGTGGCCTAGGGCGGTGATTCTTGGATCGCCGCCCTCTCCGCTGCCCTGCCGCGAATCGTGCAGCCCCTCGAGGAAGTGGGACAAGTCGGCCCCTCCCGCGGCCGCACGCTCGGTTTCGGACACGGTGAAGACGCCGTTCGAGCCCGCTCCCGCCTGCGGAGGATCGTATCCGAACCACATGACCGAGGCCGTGTTTCCTCCGGCCGTGCCGGCCACATTGGCCATTTCGGCGGTGTAGCCGATGACGTTGTTGTCGACGCTCGTCGTCAGCCCGCCCACGTGAACCGCAACGTTGTCGGCCTTATCGACGTCGCCTACCGTCACGGCCGCATGGAGCTGATCTTGATTCTCGCCGGGTTCGACGGGGTCGTAAAGAAGGAGCTGCGACGTGCCGTTGTATTGGGCGCCTTGTTTAAGAGCGGTCTTGAGCTTGTCGAGTTCCGCCTGCCTGTCGAGTTCGCTCTTCGCACGGGAGAACTCGTCGGCGCTGCAGGGCGCAGCTCCTTCTCGACCGCCGGCCACCCACGCCTGATAGGCGGTGACCTTCTTCTCGTTGGACTCTTTCCTGCTGTTCAGATCCTCGTAGTCCCTGTCCAACCGATGGCGATTGGCCCTGTCTCGAGCCCAGGCGTCGACGCCGTCGAGGTTGCCGATGCGATCCGGTTCTTCGTCGGCGAGCC
>ERZ773038.1723-NODE-1723-length-12028-cov-7.181659_pt1 | contig 12028 bp, 10 predicted proteins | sample MGYA00511665_ERZ773038 | MGnify/ENA primary metagenome ERZ773038 (study PRJEB29015, sample SAMEA2737966) | human oral metagenome | biome: human oral; feature: human-associated habitat; material: dental | place: China | collected 2028 ... | reverse complement strand
TGTGAGGATTAATGATGGAACAAAAGGGCAGAAACAGGCCTCGATAGACCCGAAACAAGAAAGGAGAAAGATCCACTCAAACACCTCCATGAAACAATCACCCAATAAATTCAAAACGGCTTCTCAAAACTGCGTCTACCTTTGGCCCCGCTTTTTTGGAAAGAATGGGACAAGAGAATAATGATCGCTCCGGGCAGTTGGTACTGATCCTGCTGGTAACAGCAGCGGCCTGTCTGGCGCTCTACATGTTGCCAGACGAGTTGTTTGGCCTAAGCATAAAGAAAATGGATATGCTCTCCGACCTTAGAGTCGGGAGCGAGGATGAAGACGAGGACAGCAACCTCTCCAGAGCCGACTCCGTACTGTTGCGCGGCGACTCCACGGGGTTGAGTGCAGCCGACCGTGAACGTTTGGCGTACCGTGACTCGATGTATAGGGCCATCATGGCCCAATTGCGGGGCGATACGCTCAAGGCAGTCGTCGAAGACTTTTCCGTGGGGCACATCGGACTGCGGCGATTCTTTGCCGCGCTGAACGGCATCAGCACGTTAGGCCGACCCGTCCGTGTGGCGTTCCTCGGCGACTCCTTCATCGAGGGTGACATCCTCACGGCCGACTTCCGCGAGCGGATGCAAGCGCGATTTGGTGGCCGAGGCGTAGGCTTTGTGCCGGTGTCATCGCAGGTGGCCCAGTTTCGCCCGACTGTCCGACTGCGCTCTAAGGGGTGGACGACGCGCTCCATACTCTCCGACCGTAAGCCGAAGTACCTCCTTTCGTGCCTCCTGTTCGATGCCGCGAACGATGCCCCGACAATAGCCTTCGAAACGACCGACTATATGCCCCACTTGAAGAGTGTCGGTACCCTCAAGTTCCTCTACACAAGCAATCGAGCGACAGACCTCCGCTGGATATGCAACGAGGGGCGGGATACATTCACTGCGCGCCTCCCAGAGACCGACGGCGTGGGGCAATATGTGGCGAAGGGCTCCTTTACGGAGGGCAAATTGGCCTTTACACATGCGCAAGGGTTGCAAGCGTTGGGCATTGCGTTAGAGGATGACCGTGGAGTGGTGGTGGACAATTTTGCTTTGCGAGGTAATTCCGGTTTGCCGCTGGAAAACTTGGATATAGCGCGCTGCCAAGCGTTGCAGGGCATACGCCCCTACGACCTGATCGTGATCCAATACGGCCTGAATGTGGCCGTCGAACGAACGAAGGACTATGGCTTCTACCGAGACCGGATGGTGGCCATCATTAAACATATCCGCACCTGTTTCCCAGGGGCCGACGTGCTGCTTTTGGGCGTCTCGGACCGCAGCAAAGTGGTCGGCGGAGAGCGCCACACGATGTCGGCCGTGAAGAATCTTCGCCGCGCGCAACGTGAGGCGGCCCTCGAGGCGGGAGTAGCCTTCTGGGACGTTTACGAGGCGATGGGCGGAGAGGATGGCATGGTCAATTACGTGAAGCGCAATTGGGCGGCCAAGGATTATACACACCTCAGTTTTCAGGGTGGCCGCGAATTGGCCAATGCCCTCTACGACGCAATCATTTTAGAGAAAACGCTATATGACAATCTGGAAAAAACGCAGCGCTAACAGGGCACCTTTCTGGGCGGCGCTCTGCTGCTTATGTATGGCTACGGCAGCCCAGGCCGAAAGGCCGCATTCGCCGATTGAAAACAGGAACCTCGCAGCGGAAAAAGCTGCCCCCGAAAAGAAGAAGACCAGCCCCCTGACGGATCAGGTCGACCTCACGATGACGTTTGCCGTCGATTCGCTTTGTCGCATCATTGATCCGAGGCACACGCTGGACGAGTTCTGGGAGAATCTGCTCAGCCTATACAATGGTAAAGACACCGTACTGCCTATCGCTCACTTGGGCGACTCCCATATCCAGGGCGGATTCTATACGAACGAGACGATGAACCTGCTCCGGCGCACCTTTGGCAATGCCGGCCGCGGATGGATCGCACCTTACCGGCCTGCACGCGAAAATGGCCCCTCGGACTATCGTATTTTCTCGCAAGTGAAGAGCTGGAGCGTCGGGCGGTGCACGCGTCCGCAGTCGGGCACGCCGTGGGGGCTGGGCGGCATGGGCTTGCAGACGGATGCCGCCACGATCGACTTCACGATCGCGGTCAATGGGGCGGACGACGACTTCACGCAGGTGCTGATGTACCGCGGAGAGTACGCCCGACCCATGCTCCCGGAGGGGATCCGCAATGCGCGGACGGCTTGGGGCAAGGATACCTATGCGCCCGACCTGACGGTGGATAGCTTCTTCCTGCCCGAGGCTGTGCGCGAGCTCCGTTTGCAGAGCGTCAGCCGCAGTGAGGCCCCCACCTCAGTCACGGGCGCGAGCTGCTACTACGGATTCTCGCTCTTCAACGGGCGCCCCGGGGTGGTCTATCACGCCATCGGTCGCAACGGGGCCACCTATTCGCAGTACACCTCCGAGCGATTCGTCCGCCAGCTCTCGCTCTTGGAGCCTGCCATACTCATTATCTCGCTCGGCACCAACGAATCGTACGGCACGCACTTCTCGGCCTCCGATTTCATCACGCGTGTAGACCGCTTCGTGCGACTGGCCCAGCGATACATGCCCCTGACGACCATCGTACTCATTACTCCGGCCGAAAACTACCTCGCGGCGCGAACCACCGTCACTCGGCGGGCCAAGGGCAAGAAACGTCGCACGACGACCACCGTCACGCGGGGCTATACCCGCAACGTGCACGTCGGTGAGGCCGCCGAGGCGATCCTCGATTATGCCGCGCGGGAGGGTCTGGCCTGCTTCGACCTCTACGGCATGACCGGCGGCGCAGGCTCGTGCGAGCGGTGGCAAGCCGAAGGACTCTTCTCGCACGACCGTGTGCATTACAGCGCCTCCGGTTATAGGGAGCAGGGGCGGCTACTGTACAAGGCACTCGTCCGCAGTGCATTGGATTACCAGCAACGTAAACGAAAATGATCCACAGCCTACCCCTTGACCTCAGCCTCGAGCGCCTCCGCGCCCTCTTCGCGTATCAGCCTGAGAGCCCGATGCTCTTCAGCACAGGCCTCTTTTTCTTCCTTTTCATCGCCTTCTACATCGGTTATCGCGCCCTGCGCCACACGACGACCGCCCGCATCCTTTACGTCGTCCTCTTTTCGCTCTACTTCTATTATAAGAGCAGCGGCGTCTGGTTCCTGCTTCTCGTCTTCACCGCCACGTCCGATTTCCTCATCGCCCGGGCCCTCGCAGCCACCGTCCGCCCGGCCGGACGAAAGGCTTGGGTCGCGCTCAGCTTGGTCATCAACTTGGGCATGCTGGCCTACTTCAAATACACCAACTTCCTCCTCCAGACCCTCCTCGCCATAGGTCAGAGCATGGGCTCTTGGTTCGGCGTGGCCCCCGTCGGAGGCACGGTTTACGAGCCGCTGGACATCTTCCTGCCCGTCGGCATTTCGTTCTTCACCTTCCAATCGCTCAGCTACACCATCGACGTCTACCGCGGTGAGCTCCAGCCGCTCCGACGCTGGATCGACTACCTGTTTTACGTCTCCTTCTTCCCCGGACTCGTGGCCGGACCTATCGTCAGGGCCCGCGACTTCATCCCCCAGATGTTCCGGACGCCCGTCGTGACCCGCGAGACGCTCGGCGAAGGGCTCTACCTCATCATCTGCGGCCTGCTGAAGAAAAGCGTCATCTCGGACTATATCAGCGTCAACTTCGTCGACCGCATCTTCGACGCCCCGACGCTCTACACGGGCCTCGAGAACCTCGTCGGCGCCTACGGCTATGCGCTTCAGATCTACTGCGACTTCTCGGGTTACTCCGACATGGCCATCGGCATCGCCCTGCTGCTGGGCATCCGCTTCAACACCAACTTCGACTCCCCCTACCAGTCGGCCACCATCACCGAGTTTTGGCGTCGGTGGCACATTTCGCTCTCCACCTGGCTCAAGGACTACCTATATATCAGTCTCGGCGGCAATCGGCGCGGCCGCGTCCGTACGTACGTCAACCTCATGCTTACGATGCTCCTCGGCGGACTCTGGCACGGCGCATCGGGCCGGTTTATCCTCTGGGGCGGACTTCACGGGGCAGCGCTAGCCGTTCATAAGTTCATGATGAACCATTTCCCCAGCTTCCGCCCCACGGGCGACACGATGTCGCCACTTCGGCGCGTCTGCGGCGTCCTCATCACCTTCCACGTCGTATGCTTCGGTTGGATCTTTTTCCGGGCCGACACGATGGCCACGGGTTGGGACGTGATCCGCCAGATCTTCACCGCCTTCCACCCGGAAGTCTTCAGCCAGTTCGTTGTCGGATACACCGAAGTCTTTCTGCTGATCCTCGGCGGCTACGCGATCCACTTCATGCCCCGAGTGGTCGACACGACCGTCCGCGGGTGGGTCACCCAGTCCCCGACGCTGGTGCAAGCCCTCTACCTCACGGTCGCCATCATCATTGTCCTGCAACTCAAGAGTGCCGACATCGTCCCCTTCATCTACTTCCAGTTCTGAGGCGTCAGGGACGCCGGCTAAGATGGCCTGGTACCCATATCCAGCCCTTAGGCGTCAGGTGCCCCCACCGGAAACCATTTCAATGGCGGGCACATGCCATCCGCCGGTAGGGTAGGGGCGTATGGCATACGCCCCCACAGATGCCCCGTCAGGGGCAAATCCATGACGAGCGATTTTCGGTCAGGCGCCCCCGTCCCTTGTTGGTACGTGCTGGGGCGAATGCAATTCGCCCCTACCCTGACGGCCGACAACGGCGCCCACACGTCGGCCGCCCGCGTCGGAAACCATTTCAATAGCCCCATCCCGTACCCAGCCAGCTTCCCCGCCCCCGGTGGGGGCTTGATTTTCTTTTGCGCCCTTTTCTTGTATCAAGACAAGAAAAGGGTGTGGGGGATAGGGGGCAAAGCCCCCCACGACAATAGCCCCCGACACAACCCCGCCCCCGCCAGAAACCATTTCGCGAACCTCGGGCACCCATCCGCCTCCGCCGCATATTCCGGTGGGGGCGATTTCATGTCAATGGCTTCCATCGAAAAACATTTTGCGAACCCGTGGTACAAATCTGCCCCCAGCGGAAAACATTTTGCGAACTTCGGACACCCATCCGCCCTTATCGGAAACCATTTCATGAACCCCCGGCGCACCGTCGCCTCCATAAAAAATCCGTTTGGGAACCTATTTCATGATCACGCCCCCGTTGAGGCCTTCAATGAGGCGTTATTTTACGATCACACCCTCATTGAAGTGTTCAATGGGGTGTAATTGTGCAGTCACGCCCCCGTTGAAGCGTTCAATGGTGCGTAATTTCAAAAACACACCCCCATTGAGATCCTCAATGGAGGCGAGACAACGACGGGAGTCCATGAAATAAAATCCGATGCGAGCGTCTATCCGGTGAGAGTAGCCGAACCATCTGTCTTTCTGTGTATAGATCATTCCTATCTCCCCGTTGGAAACCCATTCGGGAGCGACTTTGCGTCCAATGTTCCCAACGGAAATTATTTTACCGGCCCGTGTCACCCATTCGCCTCAAATGGAGACCCATTTACCGGCCAGCGTCGGTCGTTCGCCCCCATCGGTTTTTATTTTATAGGCCACCGTCGGTTGGGCGCCCAGAATGGAGACCCATTTACCGGCCACTGACCGTCAGGCGCCCCGGGAAGGGTCTACGGCGAGGGCCAGAGGTTCAAGGGGGCTGCCATATATTTGCAGGGCGATAGCAAAATAGTGTTCAATAGAAGTAAACGAAAAACGAAATAATGAGACCGGTTAAAACGATCGATGAACCGGGAAACAGTCGCTTCCCGCTGGATCTCCATCTCGACTATCAGCAACGACTTTATGGCGTGATCACCGAGATGGAGCCTCGAAAAATAGGTCTGGAGGAGGCCGATTTCCTCCAGTGGCTCACGGATATTAAGACGGAGGAGGATGTCGTCCGCGAGACACGGGCGGCGAAAGAGTCGGAGGCCCTTCGCGACAAGGATGCGGAGCGAAACGAATGTCTGACGGGGCTGTTTCAGGAGATTCGGCAGGCTGCGCGCTCTCCGATAGTGGCGCGTCGCGAGTCGGGGCTCCTGCTGAAAACCATTATCGATGCTTACAAGGGGCTGCAGCACCAAAGGCGATCTGGGAAGACGGCGCATATCGACTCCTTGCTCCGGGATTTGTCTACGGCGGAGGCCGCCGAGGCGCTGAAGCAGCTGGAGGTAGATACGATCGTGAGCTTGCTTCGGGAGCGCAACGAGGAATTTAAGTCGTTGCGCGAGGTCCGCTCGACCGTAGCCGCCGGCGCAAATCGGCTCGCGGGCCAGGCGATCCGGAAGGTGAACGACCAGACCCTGAACACCATCTTCCGCTACATCGAAGCCGCCTACATTGCGTCCGACAACGACCCCGACCGCCAAGTCATCAGTCGCCTGATCGACCAAATCAACCAGCGCACGCGCGAGAGCAAGGTCTCGTTCAAACGAATCGAGGGAATACGCAAGAAGCGGCTCCAAATGAAGGATTCGGCGGAGGCGACCGACACGAAGGCGCCCCCGAAACGAAAACGGTCGGCAGCCGCCCCGTCCGTCGTGCCCTCGTTGGGACCTACCGGGGAGGCCGAGACGCCTCAGGCGCCGCCGATGGGCACTACGGAAGCAGCCGCCTCGCCCGCCTCGCCCGCGATGGAATCGACCGGGGAGGCCGAGACACCTCAGGCGCCGCCGTCGGACACTGCGACACCGACCGCTGACGAACGGTCATAGCCCCCGGATTCCGCTACATTTGCCGCCATGTCAAGAAATAAACTCCAAAAATTCGCCGAGATGGAAGCCCTGCCCAACGTCTTCCAATACCCTTACGCCGCGCTGGCCGAGGGCGGCGGCTGCCCCCTGAAAGGTCGCTGGCGGGAGGCCGCTTTCGGCGGAAGGCCCGGGCGCATCGTGCTCGAATTGGGCTGTGGGCGCGGGGAATACACCCTCGGACTGGCTGAGCGGCACCCGGACGCGAACTTCGTCGGCATCGACGTCAAGGGCGCCCGCATGTGGGCCGGCGCACGCGTGGCCGCAGCTCGCCAGATGGGCAACGTGGCCTTCCTTCGGACCGACATCGAACTTTTGGCCAGCTTTTTCGAGCCGGGCGAAGTGGACGAACTCTGGATCACCTTCCCCGATCCGCAAATGCAGAAGGCGCGGAAACGCCTCACCAGCACCCGCTTCATGGCGCTCTACAGCGGCATCTTGCCTCAGGAGGGCGGGCGCGTCCACCTCAAGACCGACAGCCCGTTTCTCTTTGCTTACACCTGCGAAATGCTCCGCGTGAACCAGCTGGAGGCGGCGCCCTGCACGGCCGACCTCTACGCCGATACCGCGGACACGAGCCTCGACGAGGCGCGCGCCATCCGCACACACTACGAGCAGCAGTGGCTCGACCGCGGCCTAACCATCAAGTACCTCAGCTTCTGCCTCACCCCGCGCGAGGCTTGGATCGAACCGGAGGTGGAGATCGAGCGCGACGCGTACCGAAGCTATGGGCGCGGCCAACTGTCGCCCGCCCGGCCCGTCCGCTCCCGTCGCTCCTCCCGCTGAGGGCTGACATGTCGAAAAGGCTCCCGTCGCTCTTTCCGCTGAGGGCTGACACGCGGCAAGGGCCTCCGGGGCATCTCCCGATCGGGGGCTACCCCCTCAAAAACGCTTTTGAATCACAGGCCGAAAGGTCCCATCCACCCCAGATGGCTGTCCGGCTTGTCCTTATAAACTATAGCGGCCAAGTGGCTGCACAACACGATTATATAAGATGAAACTTTATCCGAAATTGATTTTAGACGCACTGGAAAAAGTGCGATACCCAGGCACGGGGCAGAACCTCGTGGAGTCCGGAATGGTGGACGATGATATCCGTATCGACGGCATGAAAGTCTCTTTCACGCTCATTTTCGATAAGCCCAACGACCCGTTCACCCGATCGGTGGTCAAGGCCGCCGAGGCCTCGATTCTGGCTTACGTTTCGCCGGACGTGGAGATCAAGGGCAACATCAGCACCACCTCGCGGCAGGAGATGCAGCCCGTCGGCCCCGCCTCGGAAGAGGCACCGCTGCTGCCGGGCGTCAAACACATCATCGCCGTGGCCTCGGGCAAGGGCGGTGTGGGTAAGAGCACCGTATCGGCGAATCTGGCCGTGGCGCTGGCTGCCGCGGGCTATCGCGTGGGACTCTTAGACGCCGACATCTTCGGCCCCTCGCAGCCGAAAATGTTTGATGTGGAGGCCGCCCGGCCCGCGTTGGAGAAGGTGGGCGACAAGGAGCTGATCATCCCCATCGAGAACTACGGCGTGAAAATGCTGTCGATTGGGTTCTTCGTCAACCCGGACGAGGCCGTGCTCTGGCGCGGGGCCATGGCCTGCAATGCGCTCAAGCAGCTCATTAGCGAAGCCAACTGGGGTGAGCTGGACTACCTGCTCATAGACCTTCCTCCGGGCACCAGCGACATCCACCTCACCCTCGTGCAAACCCTTGCGCTGACCGGGGCCGTGATCGTCAGCACACCGCAACAGGTGGCGCTGGCTGACGCCCGTAAGGGGATCAGTATGTTCGTTGACAACAAGGTGAATGTGCCCGTGTTGGGTCTCGTCGAGAACATGGCGTGGTTCACTCCGGCCGAATTACCAGAGAACCGGTACTACATTTTTGGGCGCGAGGGCTGCAAGCGCTTGGCCGAGGAGTTAGGTGTGCCCCTGCTCGGGCAGATTCCGCTCGTGCAGAGCATCTGTGAGAGCGGTGACGTCGGCGAGCCGGCTGCGCTGGACGAGGATACGGTCACGGGCATGGCCTTCCGGCAGCTGGCCGAGCGGGTGGTGGAGCGTGTGGCTTACCGTGAGCAGCACATGGCGCCTACGCAGAAGGTGGAAATCACGCATTCATAGCCTCCGTGGAACTCTCCGCGGACATGCGGCAATTCATAGCCGATCACGCAGCGGACGACACCCGTTCGCTGCTGCTCGCAGCAGCACGTTACCCCCGGGTAGACGTGCCGTTTGCCGTTATACAGATCGAATCGCACCGCCGAATCCGGGAGAAGCTGCCCCGGTGGTTTGCAGCGCGCGATCGGCTCGTCTTCCCCTCGCGGCGGTCGGTCGAGCAGTGCTCCTCGGAGGCGGCGGCGCGTTACAAGCAGCGGCTCATCGAGGGTGCGGTCGATAGCCTCTGCGACCTTACGGGCGGCCTCGGGGTAGACACCGCGAGCTTGGCCGAACGTGTGGCACGCGTTATCTATGTGGAGTGCGACGGCCCGACGTTCGAGGCGGCCATGCACAACTTCTCCGCCTTGGGGTTGGACAACGTGACCGGCCTCCATGCTTCGGCCGAGGACGCCCTCCGTACCCTGCCGCCCGTGGACCTCTGCTATATCGACCCCTCGCGACGCGACGGCTGCGACCGCCGACTGTTTGCGTTGGCCGATTGCAGTCCGGACCTCGAGCAGCTGCTTCCGACGATCCTGTCTAAGGCCCCGACGCTCATCGCCAAACTGTCGCCGATGCTGGATTGGCAACATACGCTGGCCCGCCTACCGGGGACGTCGGACATCCACGTGCTGGCCGTTCGGGGCGAGTGTAAGGAGCTGACCTTCGTCGTCCGACGCGCCCATGCCGCGCCGCCAATGATCCACTGCGTTCACCTCACGGCCGACGGCGGGGAGCAGGTCTTCCGCTTCACCCCGGATGAGGAGCGCGCCGCACCGTCGGCCGTCACCGCCTCCGTCTCGTCGTTCCTCTACGAGCCCAACGCCGCGATCCTCAAGGCGGGCGCCTTCCGACTCGTAGCCCAGCGTATGGGCCTCGGTAAGCTGCACACGGACAGCCACCTCTACACGTCGAGCGCCGAGGTGACGGACTTCCCCGGCCGACGCTTCCGTGTGGACGAGGTGCTGCCGTTCGGCCGCCAATTGTCCCGCGTGATGGCCCGTACGGTGCCCCGCGCGAACATCGCAGTGCGCAACTTTCCCCTCTCGCCCGACGCCCTCCGCGCCCGACTGCGGATAGCCGACGGTGGCGACGTCTACCTCTTCGCCACCACCCTGGCCGACGGCCGCCGGGTAGTGATCCGTTGCACGCGCATCGGCTGAGGGGGGCGACCGTCGACTGCGGCCAAAAGAAAAGGGTTGGTGAGCCTGCTTGGCTCATCAACCCTTTTCGGTAGTGGTCGGTTACGGTGGCCCGTTTGTGGTCACCGCCCGCGGTATGTCCGTCAGTCGTCCGCCTGTTGCATACGGAAGGCCCGGCCCAGTTCGTGGACAATGTCGCTGGCCACCAGACTCTCCTCCGACGACCGCGCCGCGGCCAGATCGCCCGCTGAACCGTGCAGGAAGACGCCGATGATGGCCGCCTTGACCGGATCGTAGCGCTGCGCCATGAGTGCGGCGATGACACCCGTCAGCACGTCGCCACTGCCGGCCGTCGCCATGCCAGGGTTGCCGGTGGTGTTGAAGTAGATCTGTCCCTGCGGCGCGCAGACGGCCGTATAGGCGCCCTTGAGGACGATACAGATGGCGTGCTTGACGGCGGTCGTAGCCGCCTTGTGCAGTCGATCGTAGCCGTTGGCGCTCTCGCCGAACAGCCGATCGAACTCGCGCGGGTGGGGCGTCAGCACGGTGCCCGGCGGAAGGAGCGGCATAAGCTCGCGGTTGCGCGCCAACAGGTTCAGCGCGTCGGCGTCGAGGAGGAGGGGCTGGTCTACCGAGCGCAGCAAACGTCCCAGGAGGGAGGCCGTACGCTCGTCCGTGCCGATGCCGGGCCCGATGGCGATGGTGTCGAACTCCCGCAGGCTATCCGGCAATGTGGTGATGCGATCGCGGTCCGCGTCGAGGTCGATCATGGCCTCCGGAACGGCCGTCTGGAGCACCATCTCGCCCCGCTGAGGCAGGTGGACGGTCAGCTTACCCACGCCGCTGTGCATGCAAGCCGAGGCGGCTAAGAGCGCTGCGCCCATGCGGCCTTTACCGCCGGCGACGAGCAGCGCGTGGCCGAAGTCGCCCTTGTGGGCAAAGCGGCTGCGGGGACGGATCAGCCGCTCCATGTCCTCGTCCGTGACCATGAGATAAGCCGTCGGCGTCTTCTGGATAATGTCGGGGTGCAGGCCGATGGGGAGCACCTTCCAGCGGCCTACGTAGGCCTCGTTTTCAGGCAGCAGCATGGCCAGCTTGGGGAACTCGAAGGTGAGCGTCATTTTGGCGCGGATGATGCTGTCGGGGTTGTTGCTCAGGTTGTCCTCGCCGAAGAGTCCGGAGGGCATATCGATGGATACGACGGTGGCGTTGGACTGGTTGATGTAGCCAACTACGGCCGCATAGCCGCCTGTGAGGGGGCGGTTGAGGCCGGAGCCAAATAGGCCGTCGATGACCACGTCATGCTCGGTGAGTTCGGGCGGATCAAAGTCGTCGATCACCTCGTAGAGGCGCACCTTCTCGTCAGCCAAGATGCGCTGCTTGTTCTCCTCACAGTCCGGCGAGAGTCGTTGGCCGGGGTTGAAGAGGTAGACTTCCGTGCGATACGATTCCTCGGCCAGCAGTCGGGCTACGGCCAAGGCGTCGGCGCCGTTGTTACCCTGCCCCGCAAAGACGATCACGCGTCGCTGCTTGGAGAAGTTGCGCTTAAATTCATTGGCAAAGGTCACGGCCGCTCGCTCGACCAAATCGATCGACGAGATCGGTTCGTTGTCGACCGTATATTGATCGAGGCTCTTCAGTTTCGATGTCTCAAATATTTTAATCATGTCCGGTGGGGGTTAATGGATTGAGTGTCCAAAGATACGGCTGTGAGGGCGAAACGAGCCGGAATTGCCTTCATCATGCCCGGGCGGCAGCATCTGAACCGTACCAGCCTCCAGACTTTCTGCCGACCTGCGGAGATCCTACCCCGCGGGTGGCTTTCCTTTCCGTAACGTGAGTTCGATGTGCGATTTTCCTTGAGGAAATCGCCTGCCACAAAACTTTTTCGGCTCATTTCCTCAGGAAATCGCTCGCCACAAACTTTTTCGGCTC
>ERZ773038.1719-NODE-1719-length-12036-cov-19.545030_pt1 | contig 12036 bp, 7 predicted proteins | sample MGYA00511665_ERZ773038 | MGnify/ENA primary metagenome ERZ773038 (study PRJEB29015, sample SAMEA2737966) | human oral metagenome | biome: human oral; feature: human-associated habitat; material: dental | place: China | collected 2028 ... | reverse complement strand
GGGCGCGGCGCTCGCCGCGCGGACGGGGCGCCCGCCGCCGGCCCGGGCGTCGCCGTCATGATCCTGGGAGTTCTCGGCGTGCTCGCCGGCGTGATCTCCGCCGCCCTCGAGGTGATCACCTGGCGCGGATTGCAGGTCGACCCGAGCCGCGTCGACGCCTTCGTCGCCTACGCCGCCGGGTCCGGCGGTACGGTCGCCGTGGCCTTCACCGGCCTCGCCCTTCTGGCCGCCCTGTCCCGGGCGTCGGAGGTGGCGCCGCCGCGTCGTCGGGGACGCCATGTGCGTTCGTAGCGGGGCCCGCGCGTGCGGGACCTGCGTATGTCCGTACAGGCGCCGCGCCCAGCAGGAACCGTGGGGTGCGCGGCGCCGCCACGGTGATGCGGTGACGTTCGGCGCTAATCCGCCGCTGGCGCTGCGGGCAGGGCGACCGTGAAGATTGTTCCGTGCGCCTGCGGATGGACCGGGTCCTCCCCGGCGCAGATGCTGTCCACGGTGAGCGTGCCGCCGTGGGAGACGACGATCGCCAGTGCGATGCTCATCCCCAGACCCGTTGACCCCGTGCGCCGCTCCCGGGAGGCGTCCCCGCGGGCGAAGCGCTCGAACAGTCGCCCGCGCACGGCCGCCTCGATGCCCGGGCCGTCGTCGGCGATCGTGATGACGAGCTCCTCTTCCGGCGGGGCCGCCGCTGCGGCGGCCCCGCCAGAAGAGACATCCCGACTGCCCCGTTCCCGTTCGCCCGAGCCGTTCGGAGCGTCCGAGGCGACCGGGGCCGTGCGACGCGACAGGGTCGTGATCACATGCGAGCCCGCAGGCGTGTGGACGCGGGCGTTGGCCAGGAGGTTGACCAGGACCTGGCGCAGCCGCGCCTCGTCGCCCACCACGAGCGGGGGCTCGCCGCCCGCGTCGTCCGCTCCGTCCCCGCCGTCGGCGCCCTCCGCACCGTCGTCGTCCTCCGCACCGCCCTCGCCGTCGGGCGAGCCCAGCGCCGACAGGTCCAGCTCCCAGACGTGGTCCGGGCCGGCGGCGCGGGCGTCGGCGACCGTGTCCAGGAGGACGCCCAGCAGATCGACCTCCTCGCGGCGCAGCTCGCGCCCCGCGTCCAGGCGCGCCAGCAGCAGCAGGTCCTCCACGAGGCCGGTCATGCGCACCGACTCGGAGTGGACCCGCTCCAGGGCGTGCGTGGCCTCCTCGGGCAGGGCGGCGCCCGCGCCCTCCCGGGCGATGAGCTCGGTGTAACCGCGGATCGAGGCCAGCGGCGTGCGCAGCTCGTGGGAGGCGTCGGCCACGAACTGGCGCACCTGCGTCTCGCTGCGCTGGCGGGCGGACAGGGCCTCCTCGACGTGCCCCAGCAGCGTGTTGAGGGCCGCGCCCACCTGGCCGACCTCCTGGGAGGAGTCCAGGTCGGCGTCCGCCACGCGCTCGCGGATCCGCACCTCGCCGCTGGCCAGGGGCTGGGAGGCGACGCGCTCGGCGGTGGCGGCGACCCGTTCCAGGGGCGCCAGCGAGGAGCGGACCATCGCCCGCCCGGCCAGGGCGGCGGCGGTGGCGCCCAGGAGCGCGATCATGATCTCGATGAGCAGCTGGGTGCGCACGAGGGCGTTGTCGCCGGCCATGGACAGGCCCGTCACGACGAGGTCCCCGCTCTTGGAGTCCCTGCTCGCCACGACCCGGTAGTCGCCGAGGGAGGAGATGGTCACGGTCACGGGCTCGCCCGTGGGCTCCAGGGACAGCAGCGCCCGCGTCTCCGCCTCGGACAGGCTCTGGTAGAGGCCGCCCGAGTCGATGTAGCCGGCCGCGACGGTCGGGGAGCCGGCGGCGCCGGAGGAGATGATGGTCAGGGTGCCGGTGGACTGCCCGGGGGCGTCCAGCCCCGCGGGCACGGGGCGGTCGGGCTTGTCCGCCCCGCCGGAGTCGTCGGGCCGGTCCGCCCTGCAGCTGTCGTCGCCGGTGCTCTTGCCGGCGGCCTCGTGACGGCGGGCGGCGGCGCGATCGGAGGCGGCGACCAGCTTCTCGTCGAGGCGCTCCATGAGGGTGTGGCGCAGCGCGAGGGTGGAGAAGGCGCCCACGAGGGCGGAGGTGATGAGGACCAGGCCGAGGACCCCCGCGACCAGCCGGGCGCGCAGGCTGCGCCGTCGGACCGCCGGATCGAAGCGGGCGGGCACGGCGCTCAGGCGCCCTGCTGCGGAGCGGGGCGGGGCGGCTCCACGGGTTTGAGGACGTACCCGACGCCGCGCATGGTGTGGATCATGGGCTCGCGGCCCTTGTCGATCTTGCGGCGCAGGTAGGAGATGTAGAGCTCGACGATATTGGCCTGCCCGCCGAAGTCGTAGTTCCACACCCGGTCCAGGATCTGGGGCTTGGACAGGACGCGGCGCGGGTTGCGCATGAGGTAGCGCAGCAGCTCGAACTCCGTGGCGGTCAGGTGGATCGAGTCCTCGCCGCGCCACACCTCGTGGGAGTCCTCGTCCATGGTCAGGTCCCCGACGCTCAGGATGTGGTCCTCCCGCTCGGCGCCGGCCCCGGAGCGGCGCAGCAGGGCCCGCAGTCGGGCCACGACCTCCTCCAGGGAGAAGGGCTTGGTCACGTAGTCGTCGCCGCCGGCGGTCAGTCCGGCCACGCGGTCCTCGACCGCGTCCTTGGCGGTGAGGAACAGCACGGGCACGGACGGCCGGCGGCCGTGGATGCGGCGCATGACCTCCAGGCCGTCGAAGTCGGGCAGCATGATGTCGAGCACGACGACGTCGGGCTCGATCTCCCGGGCGATCCGCACGGCGGCGATGCCGGTGCCGGCGGTGGTGACCTCCCAGCCCTCGTAGCGCAGCGCCGAGGCGAGGAGGTCTGCCAGCATCTGCTCGTCGTCGACGACGAGGACCCGGACGGGGGACCCGTCGGGGCGCGTCAGGGTCTCGGTGGAGGAGGTGCTCATGGGTCCGGATTGAACACGGACTGCCTGTGACTGCGCTGTGCGTCCGCGGACGGTTTCACCGCTCCGGCCCCACCGCGCCGTCCGGACCCCTACACTGTGCGCGTGAGGCCTTGGCTATGAGATGCCGCACTTGTAATCGAATTGTGTCCTTCCCGGCCAATTTCGACATGCGCCGGGCGCGGCGACTCGGCCAGTCTTAGGTCTGACCCAACCCATCCCTACTACCCGTCCGGATACCGCATGGAGACCATTCAGGGCGACGAGCGCCTCTTCGACGTCGACGACGTCTTCTTCTCGACCACCGACACCAAGGGTGTCATCCGTGGGGCGAACAACACCTTCATCACCCTCGCGCGCCATCCGCGCGAGGAGATGATAGGCGCCCCTCACAACATCATCCGCCACGACGACATGCCCGCCGGCGTCTTCAAGCTCATGTGGGACGACCTCGAGGCCGGCCTGCCCGTGTGCACCTACGTCCTCAACAGGGCGGGCGACGGCCTGGACTACTGGGTCTTCGCCACCGTGACCGCCGTCGAGGACGGCTACGTCTCGGTGCGCACCAAGCCGCTGGACCAGGACGCCTTCGCCACCGTCCGCGAGATCTACCAGCGGGTGCGCGCCATCGAGCGCGAGTGCATCGCGCAGGGCCTGCCCAGGCGCAAGGTCGCCGAGAGGGGCGCGCAGGCGCTCCTGGCCGAGCTCGAGACCCTCGGCTACGGGAGCCTGTCCGCCTTCGGGCGGGCCGCCCTGCCGCAGGAGGCCCAGCTCCTCCTGCGCGCCGGCGTGCGGGTGCCCGTGCGCGAGAGGTCCGACGACGCCGCCGACCGCATCCTCGAGCTGGCGCGCACCATCGAGCACGACTCCGACACCCTCGTGGGCCAGGTCGGCGGCTACCGCGAGCTGCTCGCGGGCCTGGGCGGCTGGATGGAGCAGTCCCCCGCCATCATCCGGCGGGCCCGGCGCACGGGCGAGCTGGTCGCCATGTTCGACAGCCAGGACGCCGAGTCCTCGGTCCCCGACGTGTCCGAGCGCGTCTCGGAGCGCACGGCCCGCGCCGTCGAGCAGCTCGGGGGGCTGACCTCCACGGTGGGCGCGCTCGTGTCCGCCGTCGCGCAGCTGAGCTTCCGCGCCTCCCTCATGCGCCTGCACACCCTCGTGCTGGGCATCTACGCGGCCGCCGTCGTCGACGGCACCGAGGACGACGTGCCGCGGGCCATGACCGAGCTGAGCCACGCCCTGGCGGAGGACCTGGCGGACATCGGCCCGGTTTGCAACGCGATTGTGACCCGCAGCGACGAGCTCGACGAGCTCATGCGCTCGGTCGTCTCCGACCTGGACCGGACCCGCCGCCCCTTCGACCGCTGGCTGCGGGCCCTGCAGGACGAGCACGCCTCGCTGCGCGAGGGGGTCGAGGGCGACGTCCTGGCCCTGCTCGGCGAGGCGGAGCGCCTGTCCGAGGCCGGGTTCCCCGAGATGTCGGCCCTGGCGACCCTGGCCGCGCGCTGCCGTGGCTTGGACTTCTCTTACAACTCGGATGCGATGCAGGGCACGATGGCGGCGGTGGCCGACGCCATTGGCGATCTGGTATAACTGACGGCTGGCGGTTTGGTGTGTTTCGCTAGTCCTCACGAGGTAGTCAGGAGCGTATGAGGTGGAGTCGCAAATCGGCTACGAGCGGTTCTTCGACCCCGATGACATCTTCTTCTCGACCACGGACGCGAAGGGGGTCATTCAGCGGTCGAACCGCACCTTCGACTCGCTGTCGAGGTACACGCGCGAGAGGCTGATGCGCTCGCCCCACAACATCATCCGGCACCTCGACATGCCGGCCGGCGTCTTCAAGCTCATGTGGGACGATCTTCAGGCGGGCCTGCCCGTGTGCGCCTACGTGATCAACCGCGCCGCCGACGGCCTGGACTACCGGGTCTTCGCCACCATCGTGCCCATCCCCGGCGGCTATCTGTCGGTGCGCACCAAGCCGATGAACACCCGGACGCAGGAGGCCGTGCAGGCCGTTTACCGGCGGGTCCGCTCCCGCGAGCGCGAATTCGCCGCGCGCGGCTCCTCGCGCAGGCGGGTCGGCGAGCTGGGCGCCGAGGAGCTGACCCGCGAGCTCGACGCGCTGGGATTCGACAGCCTGCACGCCATGACCCTGGAGACCCTGCCCCACGAGGTCTCCGCGCTGGTCTCCGCCGGCGTGCGGGTGCCCGCCCCGCCCGCCGTGGAGGGCCCGGTCACCCAGATCCTCACGATCGCCGGGCAGATCGAGAGGGAGACCAACCTCCTGGTCTTCCAGCTCGAGGAGTACCTGCGTCTGCTCACCTCCCTGGCCGCCGCCAAGGGGGTCATGCTCGACGTCGCGGGCCGCACCGAGTCCTACGCGCGCCTGGTGGGCGGGCGCGAGCTCAAGATGGCGGACAAGGCCGACGCGATGGCCTACCAGATCATCGAGGTCTCCGAGAAGGTCACCCCGGCGCTGCGGGACCTGCCCGAGCGCATGTCCGGCCTGCAGGAGCTGGTGCTGGAGCTGCGCTTCACCGTGGCCCTCATGCGCCTGCTCACCCTCATGGTGGGGCGCTTCGCCCGCTCCGTCCTGGACGGCAGCGAGGAGGAGCCCGTCGGCTCCATGAACGACCTGTGCGCGGCCCTGGACGCGGGCTTCGCCCGGCTCGGCCCGCTGTGCAAGGAGGTCGAGCAGGGGGTGGCCGCCATGGACTCCGAGCTGCGCGAGGTCACGCCGGCCCTCGACCGCGCCGTCATCCGCCTGCGCCGGTGGGTGGACCGCGACGGCGGCGGCAGGGTCTCCGCCGAGGTCCTGGCCGAGGCCCGGGCCCTGGCCGAGCGGGGCACCCCCGAGGTGCGGGACCTGGCCTCCCTGGCGGCCGAGTGCCGCGGGCTGCACCTGCCCTTCGACGAGGAGATCATCTCCCAGCGCCTGGAGCGCCTGCGCGCCCTGCTCGTCGAGATCAGCTGAATCCGCGGCCCGGCCGGCCCGTGGAGTCGGCCGGGTCCGCGGGCCCGCCCGCTCATGGCCGGCCCTTCGACGACGCCGCGCTGTCCGGGCCGGGCGGCTCTGCCGCGGCCGGGACGCCATCACGGACGGCGTCCAGATATCGCCGTCGTCCCGGACGGCCCTGCCGCGGCCGGGACGCCGTCGTGGTCGGGCGCCGATGAGTGCCGCCCGCGCGGGTCCGATCTCGCGACCCGGACAGGGAGCCGGAGTGCGACCCGGCCCGGGAGTCGGCCCGTCCTCCCGCCTGATCCGCCCATATGGCCTGCGGGAATGGCCGCGGCGGCGACCGGCGTGGGTTACAGTCTGCGTGCCCCCGATCGGCGCGTCGCCGCGTCCACGCCGTCGGACCCACACCCGAGGAAGGCAGCCGTGTCCACTAAGCTCGTTATCGTCGAGTCCCCCAACAAGGTCAGGTCCATTGCGGGCTACCTCGGACCCGACTTCGACGTCGAGGCCTCCGTCGGGCACATCCGCGACCTCGCCCAGCCCTCCGAGCTGCCCGCCGCGCAGAAGAAGGGGCCGTACGGCAAGTTCGCCGTCGACGTCGAGGACGGCTTCAAGCCCTACTACGTCATCAACCCGGACAAGAGGAAGACCGTCGCCCAGCTGAAGCGGGCCCTGAAGAACGCCGACGAGCTCTACCTGGCCACCGACGACGACCGGGAGGGCGAGGCCATCGCCTGGCACCTCAAGGAGGTCCTCAAGCCCACCGTGCCGGTTCGCCGGATGACCTTCACGGAGATCACCAAGGAGGCCGTCACCCGGGCCCTGGGCGCCACCCGCGACATCGACACCGATCGCGTCGACGCCCAGGAGACCCGTCGCATCCTCGACCGGCTCGTCGGCTACGAGATCAGCCCGGTGCTATGGCGCAAGGTCCGCGCCGGCCTGTCCGCCGGGCGGGTGCAGTCCGTGGCCACGCGGCTGGTGGTCGAGCGCGAGCGCGAGCGCATGGCCTTCGTGACCGCCGGCTACTGGGGGGTCGAGGCCCGGCTCGCCGCCGGCGTCGACGGGGCCGGGGCCGCCGGGGCGGATGCGGCGGACGGCGGTGCTGGGCCCTCCGGGCCTGACGGCGCCGCAGGATCCGACGAGGCCGCCGGGACGCCCTTCACCGCCCGCCTGACCTCCCTCGACGGGCGCCGGGTGGCCACCGGCCGGGACTTCACCGACGCCGGCGTGCTGCGCCCGGCCGCCGTCAAGGCCGCCGTCGTCCACCTGCGCGAGGCCGGGGCGAGGGCGGTGGCCGACGCCGTCATGCGCTCGCGTCCGCGGGTGAGCGGCGTGGAGGACAAGCCCTACCGGCGTCGTCCGGCCGCGCCCTTCACCACCTCCACCCTCCAGCAGGAGGCCTCCCGCAAGCTGCGCATGAACCCGCGCGAGACCATGCGGGTGGCCCAGGGCCTGTACGAGAACGGCTTCATCACCTATATGCGCACCGACTCCACGGTGCTGTCCGGGCAGGCCGTGGCGGCCGCCCGCGCCCAGGCGGCCGAGCTCTACGGGGCCGAGTACGTGCCCGCCAAGCCGCGCGTCTACGCCACGAAGACCAAGAACGCCCAGGAGGCGCACGAGGCGATCCGCCCCGCCGGGGATCATTTCCGCACTCCGGCGCAGGTCGCCGGCTCCCTGACCGGATCCCAGTTCCGCCTCTACGAGCTCATCTGGAAGCGCACGGTCGCCTCGCAGATGGCCGACGCCGTCGGCTCCACCGCCACCGTCCACGTGGAGGTGCCGCTGACCGGGGCCGGCGCCGGAACCGGCCGGAGCGCGGGGGCGCAGCGCGCCGACACCCGGAGCGCCGACGCCGTCACCCGGGACGCCGACGCCGACGCGGACCGGGCCTTCTCCACGGCCGACTTCACGGCGTCGGGCACCGTCATCACCTTCCGCGGGTTCCTCGCCGCCTACGAGGAGGGGCGCGACGCCGAGCGCTACGAGTCCGAGTCCGGCGGGCGGGAGCAGGGGCGGGACGGCAGGGACGCGCGCCTTCCGGCGATGAGCGCCGGCGAGGAGCTCGCCGCCCTGGGCGCCGAGGCCGCCGGTCACGAGACCACCCCGCCGCCGCGCTACACCGAGGCCTCCCTGGTCAAGGCGCTGGAGGAGCGCGAGATCGGCCGGCCCTCGACCTACGCGTCCATCATGTCCACCATCGCCGACCGCGGCTACGTCGACCATCGCGGCCAGGCCCTCGTGCCGACCTGGCTGGCCTTCGCGGTCACCCGGCTGCTGGAGGAGAATTTCGCCGAGCTGGTCGACTACGACTTCACCGCCTCCATGGAGGCCGACCTCGACCGCATCGCCGCCGGGCGGGAGGACCGGGTCGCCTGGCTCACCCGCTTCTACTTCGGGGACCGGGCGCGCTCGACCGGCGCTCTCGCGGCCGACGACGTGGTCGCCGCCGAGGCCGAACAGGGTCTGAAGGCCATGGTGGAGAACCTGGGCGAGATCGACGCCCGCGCCATCAATTCCATAGAGATCGGCGAGGGCATCACCCTGCGCGTGGGCCGTTACGGGCCCTACCTGGAGGATGCGGAGGGCAAGCGCGCCAACGTGCCCTCCGACGTCGCCCCCGACGAGCTGACCGTGGCCAGGGCGCGCGAGCTGTTCGCCCGGGCCGCCGACGACGGCCGCGAGCTGGGGACCGACCCGGCGACGGGGCACACGATCGTCGCCAAGGACGGGCGCTACGGGCCCTATGTCACCGAGGTCCTGCCCGAGCCCGCGGCGGAGGGCGACGCGGGGGCCCCGGCACGGGACGCGCAGGGCGCCGGGTCGACCGGGCGGACCAAGTCGACCGGGGCGACCGGAACGAGCGGGTCGACCGGGGCGAAGAGGCGCGGGGCGCGGAAGGCGGCCGCCCCCAAGCCCCGCACGGCCTCCCTGTTCAAGAGCATGGACCTGTCGACGGTGACCCTGGACCAGGCCCTCGACCTGCTGAGCCTGCCGCGCGTGGTGGGCCGCGACGCCGAGGGCGTGGACATCACCGCCCACAACGGCCGCTACGGGCCCTACCTGAAGAAGGGCACGGACTCGCGCTCCCTGGACAGCGAGGAGGAGCTGTTCACGGTGACGCTGGATAGGGCCCTGGAGCTCTTCGCGCAGCCCAAGCGGCGCCGCGGCCAGGCGGCCGCGCGCGGGCCGCTGCGCGAGCTGGGGACGGACCCGGAGTCCGGGCGCCCGGTGGTCATCAAGGACGGGCGCTTCGGCCCCTACTTCACCGACGGCGTCACGAATGTGACGCTGCGCCGCGGCGACGACCCGGCGACGGTGACTCCCGAGCGCGCCTACGAGCTGCTGGCGGAGAAGCGCGCCAAGGGGCCCGTCAAGAAGCGCACGACCCGCAAGAAGACTGCCAAGACGTCCAAGACGTCCAAGACGACCAAGACGTCGGCCAAGAAGACCACGGCCGCGGCTGCGGCCGAGAAGCCGAAGGCCGCGGGCAGAACGACCAAAGCCGCGGGCAGGACCACCGCGGCCGAGAAGCCGTCCTGACGCCGGGAGCGGCCGGGCCAGCCGGCGATCGGCCCGTCTTGATGCCGGGACGGCCGTGTCCGCCGTCGGACCTGCGTTTACTACGCCCTTTTTCCATTACTGCGCCGCTTAGCCCTTCACCGAGCCTTTCTCGCCGGGGCCGGCGGCGCGGGGGTGGGGTTTCTCGTCGAGGCGGGGCCAGCGGCGAGATCGTCGAGTAGCCCACGAGCACGTCACTTAACCCACGAACACGTCACTTAACCTGCGAGCACGTCACCTAACCCGCGAACACGTACCTCTAGCAGACGTTCTCGCGGGTTAAGTGACGATCTCGCGGGTTAAGTGACGTGCTCGCGGGTTACCCGACGTGCTCGCGGACCCGGGCGGCGCCTCGATCGCGGGTGCTGGCGGGGACGCCGCCCAGGTGACTCGTGGCCGAGAGCCCGGGCCCCGCAGTCACAGACCGCAAAACGGAGGAATGGCGCCAATCCTGTCGGGCGCGATCGCCACGAACGGCCTTAAAAGCACGCGAGAGGCACCTTTTCCCGGCACCCGACCCAAATCATTGGCGACGACATTTCGCCGATGGGTTGTCGCGGCCCGTTGTGGGGGTGTTTACCGTTTCGGCGCGCGGGACCGCCCGCCGGATCCGCCCAGGAAGGCGGCGGCAAGGCGGCGCCCTGCATGAGACGGGGTGAAGCGGGCAGGGGCGTGCCCGTATAGGTGGTCGCCTCCGGCGCCCCGCACGAGGCGGGGTGAAGCGGGCATGGTGGGCCGAGCAGCGATGGCGGTGACCGCACCTGCGCCGGGCGGGGCGGCGGGAAGCGGCCGACGGGGCCCCGCTCACCAGTGAGGCTCCTGTGGGATCGCTGTGGTCGCGAACCTGCGACAATCCGGCGACAGTTTCAGGATAACCAGCCGGTAATGTGTGCACCGTACAACCCATCCGCTGATTCCTGAGAGGAACTCGCCATGCGCCTTTCCAAGATCGTTCTCGCCGGCGCTGCCACCGTGGCCCTGTCCCTGTCGCTGGGCGCCTGCTCGTTGTCCGTCAACGACGCCGGCTCCGCTTCGCCAAAGGCCTCTCAGGCCCAGGGCTCGGACGCCGGCTCCACCGGCGCCCAGGGCTCGACCGGCACCGGCAGCACCGGCAGCACCGGCAGCACCGCAGGCGGCGCCACCGGCTCGACCGGCTCCAACAACCCCACCGGCAGCCCCACCGGCTCCGGCGACCACGACGGCGACGACGATGACGACGCCGAGGACGCCCCCATCACCAACGCGGCCTGGAAGGAGATCCTCGACAAGGGGGAGCGCCAGACGGTCTCCGGCAGCTATGCCGTCCAGGGCTCGGGGACGACCCTCAACCTGGTCGGCGACCTCGACATGCTCACGGTCCAGGGCGCCGAGAACACCATCGCCGCCGAGGACGTGGACACCCTCATCATCCAGGGATCGGACGTCACGGTCTACGCCCGCGACATCGACCACCTCCAGATCCAGGGCTCCAACGTCACCGTCCACTGGCTCGGGGACGACCCCGACATCCAGGACCTCGGCGCCGACAACACCACCGGAAGGCTCACCCAGTGACATCGGCGAATCCGGCGGTCCGCCCGTGATGCGGCCCGCCGCACCGGCCTCGTCGTCGGTCCCATCACCGGCCTCGTCGTCGGCCACGGTCCTGCTGGTCGACGACGAGGCCCCCATCCGCAATTCGCTGGGCCCCTACCTGGAGCGCAGCGGCCACCGCGTCCTCCTGGCCGGCGACGGCGTCGAGGCGCTCGACCTGCTGGGCGCCTACGACGTCGACATCGTCGTCACCGACGTGCTCATGCCCCGCATGGACGGGCGCGAGCTCGTGCGCCGGCTCAGGGCCGGCGGGACCTGGACGCCGATCATCATGCTCACCCAGCTCGACGCCTCCTACGAGCGCGTCTCCGCCCTGGACGACGGCGCCGACGACTACCTGTCCAAGCCCTTCGACCCGGCCGAGCTGGCCTCGCGCATCCGCGCGGTCCTGCGCCGCACCCGCGGGATGAGCCAGCCGCTGACGGCGGCGGCGCGCCTGGTGGCCGGCGACCTCGTCCTGGAGCGCGCCAGCCGCCGCGTCGAGCTGGCCGGGCGCGAGCTGAACCTGACGCCCAAGGCGGTCACGCTCCTGGACTACCTCATGAGCCACCCCGGCGAACTCCACACCCGCGACGCCCTCCTGTCGGCCCTGTGGGGCATCGACTTCGTCTCCTCCACGCGCGCCGTCGACCACCGCATCCGCGAGATCCGCCGGGCCCTGGGCGACAACGCCTCCGAGCCGGTCTACATCGAGACCGTCCCCTCGGTCGGCTACCGGTTCCGCGCGCAGGTCCACGCATGAGCCGACGGCGCCGCCCCGCCCGGGCGGGATGGATCCCGGGGGCGGGCCCGGACCGCCCGGAGGCCCGCCCGGGCGGAGCGGGGGGCGGTATCGTCGGCAGTCGCGGCGGCAACGGGGAGGCCCGTCCGAGCGGGGCGGGGAGGCTTCGCCCCCTGCTGGTCTGGCTCGTTGCCGTCGGGATTCTGGCCGCCGCCGTCCTGGGCCTGCGCCTGGGCGCCGGCGACGTCGAGCTGCTCGTGCGGGCGCCCC
>ERZ773038.1716-NODE-1716-length-12060-cov-17.028905_pt1 | contig 12060 bp, 11 predicted proteins | sample MGYA00511665_ERZ773038 | MGnify/ENA primary metagenome ERZ773038 (study PRJEB29015, sample SAMEA2737966) | human oral metagenome | biome: human oral; feature: human-associated habitat; material: dental | place: China | collected 2028 ... | reverse complement strand
GGTCGATTCCGTCGAACAGTCCGGAGGCGCCCGGGGCGGCCACGTCGTGCATGGATCCCGGGCGGGGGTCGGAGGCCCGCACCAGCCTGCCGTTGGGCAGGACCAGGATCTGGGCGCTCATGCCAGTCGTTCCGTGCTCACCGCGACCACAATTCGCGGTGATTGCGCCAGCTCCAGCAGGGGAGGAGGGTGCCGTCCCCCACGTAGTCGCAGCCCTCGGGCACCTCCTCCGCGGTGAGCAGCACGTCCTTCAGGGCCCGGGCGATCGCGCCGGTCATGGCCTTGATGGCCCGCGAGATCGTGGGCTGGCACACGCCCGGCTGCTCGCCGATCACCGCCTGCGGAATTGTTGTGGCACATGCGGATCAGCGCCGCCCTCAGAGAATCCCTCAACCCCCTCCTCTCGCAGGCGGATGAGCAGATCGTCGAACTTGGCCGTGGGCAGCCCCGTGGTATACTCTATGACGGTGGCCCGTTCCTCATGAAGTTGTTGACGTTGTTCACTGGCCCCACACTGCCGTCTTCAGTGAGAAAGACTCAGCTCAGTATTCGAGTGAACGCTCAGTGGAGGATATGCTTCGCGTGGCGTCAAGGAGGGGCTGAAGATGTCGAACTCGTCGACTATCACTGACACTGACCTCATCGAGCCGATCCACCCGGGAGAGATCCTCATGGAGGACTTCATCAAGGGCTTCGGGATCACGCAGAGCCGCCTCGCCGTCGCCATCGGGGTGCCGCCGCGCCGGATCAACGAGATCGTGCACGGCAAGCGCGGGATCACAGCCGACATGGCAGTCCGGCTCGCCAGGTACTTCGGTACTTCCGCCGAGTTCTGGATGAACCTCCAAATGCACTACGAACTGCGGTTGGAGCGACGGGCTCTGCGGGATCAGCTCGAGCGCATCAAACCGTTGGAACCCGTCGCATGAGCGCCGTCGGCGGGCTCATCCCCGGTTCAACCAGGGCCACTCGCTCGTGAGGTAGGCGCCGACGGCGCGGTGGCGGAAGTCGTAGGGCCTGCCGCGCCGGATGATTCCGCGGGTGAGGTCCAGGCGCTGCGCGGTCGGTCCCGCGTCGGTCGTCCTCTCATAGCCCATGGAGCGGGCGATGTTCGTCAGGGTGCGCTCCTCGGGCGGAAGGGCCGCCATGGCCTCGAGGAAGTGCCGTTCGCGAGGCGGGAGCCGGTCGAGGATGCGCTGCACATGGGCCTCGGCCTCGGGGGCGGCGTCGCGCCACCCCGTCTTGACGTGCTCGGCGGTGATGAGGTCGTCGGTTCCCGCGTACCAGGCGCGCTCCCCGGCGAGCTGGAAGAGGAACGGCTCCCCGTGGGCGAGTTCGACGATGGCGCGCTGCGCGGCGGGCTCCATGAACACCCGCCCGACGCCGCCGGCGTCGTCGGCGATCGGCCAGCCCTCGGTGACGAAGGGCTGGAGCGCGCTCGTGAGGGCGTCGTCGTCGATGGCGCCGAGGGTGGTCGTCCGGAATCGGCGGGCGAACGTGGCCCCCTTCCGGGCGCCGGTCATGTCCGCGAATTCGGGCAGGCCCGTGAGGTACACGGCGATCGGCAGGGCCCGTTTGATCCGCAGCCCGCCCGGGACGTCGACGGTCTCCTCGTGGGTCAGGGCGTCCCCCAGGGCGATGAGCAGCTGCGAGCGGGCGTTCTCGTCGCTGATGTTCTGCACCTCGTCGATGTGGATGATCACCACGACGTCCCCGCGCCGGATTGCCGCGCGACCGATCTCAATGAGGAGGTCGGTCAGGACGATGTGCGGTTCGGGGCCGTCCTGCTCGCGCACGGACACCGAGACGCCGGAGACGGCGAAGGTCTCGACCCTGCTCAGGAGGTCGCCGATGCGCTTCTCCCGGGCGGCGGCCAGGCCCGCCGCCGCCGACAGGTCCAGGAGCGCGGAGGCGACCCTTTTGAGCGGGTCGGTGCCGGAGGGGATGCGCAGCTGGGGCGTGGCCCAGTCCCCCGACTGGGACGCCTCGCGCGCGATCCGGCGCACGAGCGAGGACTTGCCGGAGCCGGCCTCCCCGAGGATGGTGCGGCCCCGCTCGTGCAGGCCGGCGGCGCGGCGCGGGCGCAGGACGTCGCGCCAGTCGCTGAGGTGGGAGGTGCGGCCGGCCCACACCTCGGGCACGGTGTCGGAGCCCGGGCTGAACGGCGAGTCGAGCGGAGACCTCATGATGATAAGTTTATCGAGGTTCGGCGGCCTTGATAAACTTATCAAGATTGCCGGGGTGGGCGCCGACGTCGGGCGGGCGGCACACTGTCCCCATGGACGATCTGCGCATCCCGCCCGGCCCCGGCTGCCCGCGGGGGCTGCGCGTGCCGGCGGCCGAGCTGATCGAGCGCTTCTCCCACGCCTCCGGTCCGGGCGGTCAGGGCGTGAACACCTCGGACTCGCGCGTGCAGCTCGGCCTGGACCTGGCCACCACCACCGCCCTCGACGAGCATCAGCGCGAGCGGGCCCTGGCGCACCTGGGGGAGCGCCTGACGGGCACCGTCCTGACGGTCGCGGCGGCCGAGCACCGCTCCCAGCGCCGCAACCGCGCGGCTGCGCGCGAACGCCTGGCGGCGCTGCTGCGCGCGTCACTGGTCCCGCCGCGGGCTCGACGCGCGACGAAGCCGACTCGCGGATCCCGGCGGCGCCGCCTGGCGGCCAAGAGGAGGCGCTCGGAGATCAAGGCGCAGCGGCGCCGTCCGAATATTGACTGAGCCGCCGGCGCGATCCGGGAAAGCCGCGGCAATCGGGTGCCGTAGACATTCCTCCTCATAATGCGGGATGATTCGGAATGCGGCGCCGATACGATTCGGAAATCTTAACGTGCTACTCTGCCACGGTGAATGAGAATAGGGAATCTGCAATGCTCCTGCGCCGGGCCGAGGGCCGGGACGTGGAGGCCCTGGTGGAACTGCGCGGGCTGATGTTCGAGGCCATGGGCGCGACCGGGGACCCCGAATGGCGGAAGGCGGCCGCGGACTGGTTCGCCGAGCACATCGATGACGCCCGGGTGGGCGCGTTCGTCGTCGACCTGAATGGCGAGGTGGTCGCGTGCGCCGTCGGGGTGATCCGCGAGGGGATCCCCTCGCCGGGGCTCCCCTCGGGCACCGACGTCGCCATCAGCACCGTCTGCACCCGGCCCCGGGCGCGCGGCCGGGGATACGCCCGGGCGGTGTCCGGCGCGGTGCTGCGGTGGGCGCGGGCTCAGGGCGCCGGACGGGCGGAGCTCATGGCGACGCGAAGCGGCCGGCACCTGTACGAGTCGCTCGGCTTCGAGGACGCTGACTGCCCGGCGATGCGCGCGCGCCTGACGCCGTCAGACGACTAGTTCCACCGGCTCCGTCCCGTCGTCGTAACAGTCCTGTGGTTGGTCGACGCGAGGTCCCATAGGTCTTGACGATAAGTCATCCGGTGGCGCCGGCTCGCGCGTCGGCCTGCCGTCTTGACGCCGAGCACTCCGCCTGGGGCGGGGCGGGACTCCTTCCGGGCCCGGGCCCGGTCGGGACGGGCGCTGGTTGTATCCTTCTGCTCTCAGCGGCTCCGGGGGAGAACGATCATGCGCGGACAGAACCATGCCGACCGGGATCTTCTCCGCGGCCGCTACAAGGGGCTCGCGGACGACGACCTCGTGGCCTACGTCGATGAGTCCTACCGACTGCCCACCGACTGCCGTCCCCATGAGACGCCGTTCTACGCCATGAGTGCGGTACTCCTGCGCGTGTGCGATCTCGACACCATCCGCGATGACCTTCGGGCCCTCGCCCGGAGCGACTACTGGCACACCACCGAGCTCGCCCAGAGCGAGACCGGGTGGACGAGGATCCAGGAGATGCTCGACTATCTCGCGCGCTATCGGGACCTCTGCGTGATCGCTGTACGCCGGGCCCCGTGCGACGGGGACACGCAGAAGAACATGCGTGCGATATGTCTGCGCGCTTTAATGACGGCACTGGTGCAGAAGGGCCCCGTCGGGCCGATCACGTGGGACCCCGTCTCGATGGTTGTGCTTGAGAAGCAGCGCGAGTCGAAGGACACCAATCGAGACAGATATACGGTCTCGCAGGCCCGCAAGGAGGGTCTCGTCCCCCGCAACATGTTCGTGCACTACGTCTCGCCGGCCAGTGAACAGTTGTTATGGCTTCCCGATCTGGTCGCTCACACCTACCGCCGGTACATCACCCATCGTGACCGCAGGGTGATGGTCCTCGCCAATCAGACTGTGACCTTGGATCTGACCGAGACAACAAGCGACCCCCTGGCCGCCGCAGCATATCACCAGGGGGTAAGCCTGCAGTTCCACTAGGAAGTGCAAGGTCTCTGCTCGGTCTCAGTGTGCTACACGCGGATCGTGTGTGTCAATAGCCCGACCCGTGTGGGCCGTCGCACCACTCCGGCGCGCCGACGGCGGAGCCCGCCGTGGCGCGCCGCGCTCAGCACTCCACGGCTCAGCGCTCCAGGGCGGGCAGGGGCGGCCTCGCTCACGTCGGGCAGCAGGCCCCTGCGGAACTCCAACTCCTTCGCCCGGTGCATGGTCACGACGACGGGCCCTGCCCGACCGCCTCGCGGGTCGCCTGTAGATCTCGTGGACCCCGGGAGGATCGGGGCCGGTCCCACCACGACCCCGGGCCGGCGCGAACCGGAGGAGCGGATCGGGCCGACTCCGGGCTGGAGCGGGCCGGGACCGGGGCCCGCCGATACGCGCCGATGCGCGTCCGATGCGGGAAATCTCCTCGCCGTGACCCGCCCGCGATCCTCGCGCGACATTCGGTATCCGTATGTGACTCCATTGGGACCCGTCCGTGACGGGAAGACGATTCGCCGGCGGTAGGCTGGGCGGCCGCGCGCAAGAATTGCGTCACTCTGATCCTCCGCGGAGGACCATCGAAAACGGAGCGTGAATGACTGGGTTGTGGAAGGGGCGCCGGCCCCGCGGAACGCGGGCCCCGCTGCCCGGGATCCTGCTCGTCCTCCTCTCGGCGGCGCTCATTCTTCTTCCCGGACCCAATACGGCCCGCGCCAACACCCTCACACCGGTCGACGACGTCCTCAGCGCCGTCGGCGGGAACGTCTACATCTCCAGAACCCCCAACGGGGACACCGGGCAGTTCTGGGCGGACGGCGCCTGGCACGACTTCGCCGAGCTCGACCCGGCCGACAAGAACACCCAGGACGGCCCGTCCGTGAGCATCGGCAACGGCTGGTACATCTCCTGGGACCACGCCAAGTACGGGGGGACCTACCTGGTGTGGCGCTACCCCGACGGCGGACAGCTGACCTACGCCGGCTCGACGTGGCCCGGGTTCAAGGTGAGGCTCAACGACATCGGCTACACCTCCACCGGGGAGAGGATCGACTCGATCATCGACTTCACCTCCGTGTACGCCTGGCAGGCCAACGGTCTTAACGAGCCCGGATGGTTCACGCCCTTCGAGATCTCCAGGATCTACGGCCCGCTCGCGGCGGCCGAGTCCAATGACGACGACGCGGCCGCCGTCGGCGTCGACTCCACCTTCACGACCACCCTGGTGAGGACGGGGACGGACACGCCCATCGACCCCGACAACCGGATGGACATCGTCTACTGGGACATCGACCAGCCGGTCCACCACACCCCCGACGGCGCGCGCACCAGGGACTTCGCCTCCGAGTGGCGCGAGGGCGTGCACCTGGTGAGCGGTTACAAGGACGAGGTGGTCATCGGCAGGAGCACCGACCTCATCGTGAGCGATGACAACACGTGGTTCAGATCGGGGGCCGAGGACCCCTCGGGCACGCCGACCAACCGCTCGACGATCGTCGCCAAGGCGGGCCCGCAGTACACCACCCAATGGCGGGGCGAGTCCTGCTCCACGGGCATCGGCTACGACTCGAAGGTCACCGTCTACCCCGAATGGACCGATCCCGTCAAGTCGCCGCCCCAGCAGATCAAGAGGCGCGGCGAGACCGCCTCCTTCGACATCACCCAGACGTTCCCCTACGTCGCCGACAGCAACCGGGCCGACTCGATCATCATGACGGACACCCTCGATGCGGCCCTCGACGCCTCGCAGGCGACCGTGACGGTCCGCAGGGACGGCGTCGACGTGACGGACAACTGGGATATCCAGATATCCGGGCAGACCATTACGGCGACGGCGAAGAACACCGGCCACGGATACGCCGAGTCCGAGCACGTCTTCACCATCACCGCCCCGGTCTCCCCGACCGCCGACCTGTCCGAGTACGAGCGCGGAGATATCGGCTCCGACCGCTACTGGAAATTCCCCAACACCGCGGCCATCACCATCAACGGCGTCGAGAAGAGGACCAACGCCGTCGACGTCCTCGTCCCCTACGAAGCCACCGGATCCATTCAGATCGGCGCCACCAAGAGGCTCCTCGGCGGAGTTCTCGCCGACGGCCAATTCGGCTTCGAGCTCAGGGACGCCGACGGAACCGTCCTGGACACCAGGACCAACGACGCCGACGGCGCCGTGACCTTCACGGACATCGAATACACCCAGGACGACATCGGCAAGACCCACACCTACACCATCGTCGAGAAGAACGACGCCGCACAGGAGTACGTCTACGACACCCACGCCGAGACCGTCACCGTCACGGTCGAAGACGCCGGCAAGGGCAGACTCACCGCGACCGCGGTATACGACGCCGACGGCGCCGTCTTCACCAACGAGCACAAGATCCCCCTCGCCCTCGTCAAGCGGTCCAGCGCCGGGGACTCGACCCTGGCGGACGCGCAATTCACCCTCTACGTCGACGACGGGGACGGCGTCTTCGACGACGACGACCAGCCCGCGACGGTCTACAGCGACCCGGGCCTGCACGACGCCATCCCCGGCGCGGCGGTGACCACCGGCGCCGACGGGCGGGCCGCCTGGCGGGGGCTGAGCGCGAACACCTCCTACTGGCTCCGCGAGACCCGCGCCCCCGCGGGCTTCAACCTCGATTCCACCCCCCACCCGATCGCCGTCTCCGAGCTCGGGGAGGTGACGACCACGAGCGCCGACGGCCAGACGGCCGCGCTGCCCGTCGTCGACGGGATCGCGACCATCACGATCGCCGACGACCCCATCCCCGCCCTGCCGCGCGCGGCGGGCCCGGGCACCACCCGTCTCGTCTTCGCCGGCGCCTTCCTCCTCGTCAGCGGAATCGGCGTCGCCCTGCTCCGACGCCGCCCGGCCCGCGATCCGAACCGGAGCTGACCCCGGCCCCGGCCCCCCGACCTCTCGCGCCCGACTCCCCGCACCGGGGGAGCACCGGTGCGAGGCGGCTCAACACCGATCAAGACCCCTACACACCAGGAGGAAGAATGACAACCGATTCCGTCCGAAGGGCGGCGAAGCGCTGCGGTCCGGCACTGGCCCTCGCGGTGGCCGCGCTGTCGCTGGCGCCCCCGGCGGCCCTCGCGGCGCCGACCAGCCCCACCGACGTCGCCGACACCACCCTCACGGTGGGCGACCTGCTGCCGGGCGACACCGTGAGCGCCTACCTCATCGCCGACGCCGATATCGACGCCGCCAACAACCTCACCTACACCATGGCCCCCGGCCTGCCGGCGGCCTACGACACCATCGACGAGATCGCCGCCGTCGCCTCCGACGGAACCGCGTTCGTCCACGGCAGCGACATGCAGAACGCGGCGTCGGCCATCGCGGCGTCGCTGAGCGCTCCGGCCGCCACCGCCACCGCCGCCGGCGACTCGGCCCAGCTCTCGCTCGGCAGCGGCTACTACCTCGTCAGGGTGACCAGCACGAGCGGCCAGACGCGCGTCTACCAGAACATGATCGTCGACGCGACCCCGGCCGTGGACGGAGCCACCTACAAACCCCGCGAACTGGCCCCGGTGGACGTCAAGAAGACCGACGTCGCCATCGACAAGGGCGTCGGCGCGCAGTACGGGCAGTCCACGGACGCCTACAGCGTGGGCGACTCCGTCCCCTTCAGGGTCACCACCGCCGTCCCCTCCTACCCGGCCGACTCCAAGGACGCGACCTTCACCATCACCGACACGCCCTCGGCCGGCCTCGAGATCGACACCTCCTCCATCCAGATCAACGGGGTCGCCGCCGCCACGGGCGCCGACTACACGCTGACCGCCTCCCCCGCGGGCTACACGATCGCGTTCACCAAGGCCTACGTCCTGGCCCACCCCGGTGAGTCGATCGTCGTGACCTACAACGCCGTGCTGACCTCGGCGGCCTTCTCCCGCAGCGCCGACGACCTGACGGGCAACACCGCCAACGTCACCTTCAACCCCAACCCCTACGAGTCGACCACCGCCGGCCCCGAGGACAGGACCACGGTGCAGACCTACGGCTACGTCTTCAAGAAGACCACGCCCGACGGGACGCCCCTGGCGGGGGCCACCTTCACCATCAGGCTGACCAACGGCACCTCGGTGACCTCCACCTCGGACGCCCAGGGCTACGTGTACTTCGAGGACCTCGCCGCCGGCACCTACACCGCCGTCGAGACCACCATCCCCTCCGGCTACCAGAAGGCCCCCGACCAGACCTTCGAGCTGTCCAGCGCGACCGCCACCGCGGACAACCCCGCGACGGCCGAGACCGAGAACAACTACCTCGTGGCGACCCTCGACGTGCAGGACCCCAAGCTCCCCGCGCTGCCCATCACGGGCGCCGCCGGCGTCTTCCTGCTGGTCATGGTGGGCGCCGGACTCGTCGTCGTCGGATCCGTGCTCGGCCTGCGCTCCCGGAAGGAGCAGTAGCGGTTGACCCCGCGTTCGGGTCCGCCGCGCCCCCGCCACGCCCGGGCCGGGGGAGGACGGGCCGGGAAGGGCCGGGCCGGGGAACCGGCCCCCGGGCCGCATCTGCGCCGCGGCCAGGCCGGGGGGCGCTCGTCCCGCCCGGCCCGGCCCGAGCCGTCGTCCGGCACGGGGCGGCGCCCCCGGCTGGGGCACCCCCGGCTGCGGCGCCTGATCGCCCTCGTCATCGTGCTGACGGGCGGCGCCCTCGCGGGCTACCCCTTCGTCAGCAGCTGGATGAACCAGCGCGCCCAGGACGAGGTCGCCCACGCCCAGCAGCGGGTCGTCGCATCCGCCTCCCCCGCCCGGCTGGAGGAGGCCAGGGCCGCGGCGACGTCGTACAACGCGCGCCTGCTCGACGGGAGCGCCCACGTGGTCGACCCCTTCGACGCCGGGGACGCCCGCCCCGGCGGCGAGGAGTACGAGCGCGTGCTCAACCTGGCGGGGGACGGGGCGATGGGGGAGCTGATCATCCCCGCGATCGGCGTGGACCTGCCGATCTACCACTACACCGACGAGAACTCCCTGTCCCGCGGGGTGGGGCACGTCGTCAACACGTCGGTGCCCATCGGCGGGGCCTCGACCCACACCGTGCTCGCCGGTCACACGGGACTGCCCACCGCGACCATGCTCGACCGGCTCGACGAGCTCGCCTCGGGGGACTGGTTCATCATCCGCGTCCTGGGCGAGGACCACGCCTACCGGGTGTACTCCACCGAGGTCGTGCTCCCCGAGAAGGTGGAGAGCCTGTCGGTCGAGCGCGACCGGGACCTCGTCACCCTGGTCACCTGCACGCCCTACGGCGTCAACACCCACCGCCTGCTCGTCCACGCCGAGCGCACCGACCTGCCCGCGCAGTGGACGTCGTCGGACGCCGCGGTGCGCTCGGTGGTCCCCCCGGCCGCGGCGCAGCCCCGCATGTGGCGGGCCGCGCTCGCGGGGGCGGCCGCGGCCGCGGGCATCATCCTCACGGCGTACGCGATCCTGCGCCTGGCGTCCTCCCGCGGGGCGGGGCGCACGGGAGGGCGCCCCGATCGGCCGGGCTGATCGCGCCGGGCACGGCTCCCGAGCCGCCCGCTCCGGCCGGGCCGCCCGCTCCGGCCGGGCCGCCCGCGTCATCCGGTCCCGCCACCATAATGACGAGTAATATCGTCGTATCGGAGTGATACGACCATACTGTTCGCCATAAGGAACGGAGATGCGCATGGCCGGGTACAGGATCGACCGTCAGATCACGGAACTCGGCGGGCACATCCACGGGTGGCGCATGGTCCTGGGCCTGACTGCCCAGCAGGTGGCCGAGCGCGCGGACATCACGCGCGACACCCTGCGCAAGATCGAGTCGGGCAATCCGAACGTCAGCTTCAACAGCGTCGCCCAGGTGCTCCGCGCGCTCGGCCTGCTCGACCGGGTCGTCGACGCCGTCGACCCGCTGAACAGCGACATCGGGCGCCTGCGCGCGGACCGGCTGACCAGGAGGCGCGCACGATGACCGCCGTCGAGGTCTTCATTGATGCCGCGGGCGCCCCCCGCCTGGTCGGCCAGGCCCGCGTCGCACGGGCGCGGGGCCGAGTCTCCACGACCTTCCTGTACGACCCCGCCTATCTCGCGGACGGCGGGGCGAACCTCGATCCGGCGCTGCTGCTGGCGCCCGGCGCGCAACATCAGGACGGCCTTGTGCGGGCCTTCGCCGACAGCGCTCCCGACCGCTGGGGGCGCAATCTCATTCGGAAGGCCGAAAGGTCCCGCGCCCGTGAGGAGGGTCGAGTCCCCCGTCGGCTGGACGACCTCGACTTCCTCCTGGGCGCCGGCGATGACACCCGTCAGGGCGCGTTGCGCTTCCGGCTCCTCGGCCACGACGAATTCCTGGGCGAACCCTCGCGCATCCCCCGGCTCATCGCACTGCCGGAGCTCCTGCGCGCCAGCGACGAGCTGGCCTCCGACGACGACCCCTCGGACGCTCTCAAGCGGCTTCTGGACACGGGGACGACCGGATTGGGCGGCGCCCGGCCCAAGGCCTCGGTGCGGCTCGACGACGGCGGCCTCGCGATCGCCAAGTTCCCGCACGCCGGAGACTCGTGGGACGTGATGGCCTGGGAGGCCACCTCGCTCGATCTGATGGAGGAGGCCGGCATCCGCACGCCCCGGCGTCGGCTCACCCGGGTGGGGGACCGGAGCGTGCTCATCCTGCGGCGCTTCGACAGGACGAGCACGGGAGCGCGCATCGGCTACATCAGCGCCATGACCGCCGTCGGCTCCTCCGACGGCGAGCAGCGCGACTACGCCGACATCGCCGAGGCGATGCGCGACCTGTCACGTTCGCCCCGGCAGGACCATCGCGAGCTCTACGACCGGGTCGTCGCCGGCGTCGCCCTCGGCAACACGGACGATCACCTGCGCAACCACGGGTTCCTCGCCGACCGCGGCGCCTGGAGGCTCAGCCCGGCGTTCGACGTGAACCCGAGCCCCGACCCGCTTCGCAGCCGCTCGACCTCGATCATGGGGGCCGATACGATCCCCGACGAGATCGAGGGGCTCCTCGTCCTGGCCGAGGACTGCGGCCTGACCGTGCGGGCCGCGCGACGGCGGATGAGCGACATCGCGGCGTCCCTGGCGCACTGGCGGGAGAGGGCGAGGTCGAACCGGATCCCCGAGCGCGAGATCGTCATGATGGCCGAGTCCATCGGGCCGCGCCTGGAGGCCGTGGCCCGCGCCGGGCACGGCGCCGTCTGAGCCGGGACCCGGTGCCGGGGCGGGAGCCGTGGCCGCCCGCCGTCTCCGGCAGGCCGCCCGGACCCGGTGCCGGGGAGGGGAGCGCGGGCGCAGCCGGTTCGGCCCCTCACCGTCCCCCCGGGCCCGGCCTCCGGGGACGGGAACGGGGTAGGGTCGTGCCCCCGACGTCGTCAACGAGAGGCGGTGCGCATGCGCCCCCGCGACCCGAACCCCGCGCCGCTCATCACCGCGGCCGAGCTCGCCGGACTCCTCCCTCTCGCCCCGCCCGCCCGGCCGGTCGTCCTGGACGTGCGCTACCCCGGCATCGGGCTGCCCGACGACGGCCGCGACCAGTACCTCGCCGGGCACGTGCCCGGGGCCGCCTACGTGTCCCTCGACGACGCGCTCGCCGCCCCGCACGTCCCGGGCGTCACCGGACGCCACCCGCTGCCCGAGGCCGCGGTCCTCCAGGCCGCCATGCGGGCCGCCGGGGTGAGCGCGGCGCGCCCCGTCGTCGTCTACGACGACTGGCGCTCCATCGCCGCCGCCCGCGCCTGGTGGCTCCTGCGCTGGGCC
>ERZ773038.1715-NODE-1715-length-12077-cov-6.393778_pt1 | contig 12077 bp, 10 predicted proteins | sample MGYA00511665_ERZ773038 | MGnify/ENA primary metagenome ERZ773038 (study PRJEB29015, sample SAMEA2737966) | human oral metagenome | biome: human oral; feature: human-associated habitat; material: dental | place: China | collected 2028 ... | reverse complement strand
GCAGGTGTTGCATGGTCATTTCGCACACTGTGAAAGGGCTGTGCAGGTGTTGCATAGTCATTTCGCACACTGTGCCGGCGCCACGCAGGTGTTGCACACTCATTTCGCACACTGCGACGGCCTGCGCAAGGGGTAAAAGAGACCTTTCGAGATGGCTCCCAAACGGTTTCGCAGCGTCCGGGAGATCATTTGAGGCTGGATGCATATCGCTATCTATGCACCCACTAACAGATATACAGTATGAATACACGAATTCCAATCATTTGTCTTTTGATGGCCGGCTGCATGAGCGTGTCGGCCCAGCACGCGGCGCAAGGGAAGTATGCGTGCATCTATGAGTACGACGTGAAAAGTGCCGACGGAAACGTCGATCGAGGCACCACCCTGTTGCAGATCGCCGATGCGTTTGCGGTGTTCACGGATTATTCGGCCTTTCAGCTCGATTCGGTCGCACGGCAGCCCGGCGCGTCGGAGGCACAGCGGAAGGAGATGGAGGAACGGGTGGAGCGAAACGACCACTTTTTCGACCAAACGGTGTACCAGAACGACCCCAGCAATCGGCTCACGGTGCATAGCGTGATCGCCCCCTATCGATACACTTACGAGGAGAAGATCAACCCCATCGCCTGGCGCCTTGTGGACGAAGAGAAGGAAGTCTGCGGCTACCCATGCAAGAAGGCGACCGGGACGTACGGCGGCCGCGAATGGATCGCGTGGTACGCTCCGGAAGTGGCCATCCCCTTCGGGCCTTGGAAGATCGTCGGGCTGCCCGGTCTGGTGATGGCGGCCGAAGATGCGGCAGGGGTGCATCGCTTTACCGCCATACAGTTTCGGGCCGCGTCGGGGCCTGTCGTGACGGGCGAGCTGCCCGACGAAATCAAGACAACGCGCGAGAAGTTCATCGAGGCCAAGAACCGTTTCGAGCAGAACCCCATGGCCAATCTGCCGCCCGAGGCGCTGTCGGACATGACGATTCGCAAGAGGGAAGGTGGGCAAAAGTCGATCTTCGTCAACGGGGTGCAGCTGCGCATGCGGGCTAACGGATACACGCCGCTGGAAGTCGAATGAAGTGGCTCTTGTACCTCGTCTTTGTGCTGGCCGGAGCGTTCCCGCTCCGCGCCGGGCACACGTTGCGCGGCACCGTCGCGAACGCCTCGGGCAAGGCCGTGGAGGCAGCCACGGTGCAAATCATGGATCGCGATAAGACCATCGCCTATGCCTTTACCGATGCGCAGGGCGATTACGTCGTCACGTATGAGGCCGACGCCGCGCAGCAGCTCCGGATCGTCGTCTCTCACCTCTCTTACGAAAAGCACACCGCGCTGATCAACGTCGGGGACAAGCGTCACGATGTGCGATTGAAGGACAAGAACAAGGCCCTGCAAGAGGTCGTCGTCAAGGCCCCCGAGGTGTATCAGCGGGGCGATACGCTGAACTATCGGCTGAGCGCCTTCACCGGGGCGGCCGACTATACGCTCAGCGATGCGCTGAAGAAGTTGCCGGGCGTGGAGGTGTCAGACGAGGGCGCCATCAAATACCTCGGGAAAGACATCTCCGACTTCTACATCGAAGGGCTGGATCTGCTCGGTGGGAAATACAACGTGGCTACGCAGAGCCTCCCCGCCGCGTACGTGACGTCCGTGCAAGTACTCACGAACCATCAGCCGGTGAAGGTGGACGAGGCCGCATTCTCTGACGATGTGGCCATCAACATCAAGCTATCCAAGCACGCCAAACTGCGGCCCGTCGGCACCTATGAGGCGACCGTCGGGCGGGGCGACAAGACGCGCTACTACCTCGCCGGGGCGGGCATGCTGTTCAATCCCGGCTTCCAGCTGCTGGCGGCCCTGAAGCTGGGCGATACGAAAGAGTTTGCCGAACAGGAGGGCCGCGATCATTTTGCGGACGACGCCTACACGCCCGTGGCTCGAGCGGTGTTGGGCGAGCTGAATGCCTCCCATCCACCGATCAAACGCGAGCGATACATCTCCCCGCAAGACCATGCCGTGAGCCTGAACCTGATCCAAAAGCTGCGCCCCGAGGCTACGCTAAAAGCGAACGTGGGCTATGCACACACCCGCACGGGGCACAGCTACGCCTCCGAACAGCGCTACCCCACCGCCTCAGAGTCGATCACCATCGCCCAGCAGTATGCGCCCGACGTGGAGAGGCATCTGCCCTTCCTTTCGATGGAATACAAAGACAACCGCTCGAAGCGCTATGTCGTGAACCGCCTCACGGCCGGCGCTACGTTTCTGGACGCTTCGCTGCCGATGTCGGACGGCACGTGGGGCGCGTCGTTACAGCGTGAGAAGGGCCGCGAGGCCAACGTGGAGAACCGCTTCTCGGTGCGCTGGAAAAGTGAGAAGCTGGGCTGGGGACTCGCCTCGTTCGTCCGCTACAACCGCACGCCCGAGGGACGTGTCGACATCGCTACGAGCGACGGCGAACGCCTCACGCAACGGGCTGCCGGTCGGCATTTACTCGTCCGAACGACGCTCTCGGCGGCGTACGAGACGCGGACGTCGCGCCTCTACCTGCCGCTGACGGTGGACTATGGCGCGGACCGGGTGACGACGGCTTTGCAGCAGGATACCATCGCGGCCGACAACCAGTTGGACGGTGCGTCGCTGCGCATCCTCCTCTCGCCACAATACGAATACACCCACCCGCTGCGGCGATTCATCTTTCGCGCCTCCACCACCCTGGGCGGCGTGTTTCAGGACTACACCAACCGGGGGAGCCACCCCACGGCCTATCGGACGGGCCGATGGACGGCCGCCCCGTCGCTTTACTTCTACTATGCGCTCTCGCCGCGATCCATCGTCCGGCTGCAGGGGGCGTATGCGGAGACGGACGGCGACTTGTCCGACTTGCTCACCGCGCCCATCCGCAATCGCCTGACGTCCGAGCGGCGTGGCCTCGGCCTGCTCGCCCGTAGCCGCACGCTCTCCGCCCGGGCCGATTACGACTTCAAGCTGCCCCTCGAAATGCTCTTTTGCTACGTCGGCGCCTCGTACGTGCAGCAGCGCAACAGCCTGATCCCATCGCTGGCGGTCAGTCCGCGGCTGATCGAAGCGACGGCCCGCTCCATGCCGCATCATACGCGCCACGCAAGCGTCTACTTCGGCCTCACCAAACGCTTCCAGTCCGTCGGGACAAAGGCGGCGCTCAACGCCGGCTTCACGCGTGGGCAGCAGGCAATGATCCAAAACGAACGGCGGTACGACTACCAACTGAGCTCGCTTTGGTTCACCCCGACCGTCGTTGCCAAGCCCTTCGGCGACCCCGTAGAGTTGGCCTACAGCTACCGCTTCGTCAAGACTTTCAACCGCATCCGCAGCGGCCGCACGTCGTCGCATCTCTCGCAGACGCACGACATCCGGCTGGATGTGCAGCCCGCCGCCGCATGGCTCCTCACGGCCTCGTCCGACATCACCACCGAGGCCTGGCCCACCGGCCGCCCCGTCACCGCCACCCTCTTCGACCTCGGCCTCTCGTATCGCCACCGCGCCTTGCGCCTCAGCCTCGACCTGCGCAACGTCTTCAACCGTCGGCATTACAGCTATTCGCTTTTCAGCGCCGTCAACACCTACACCTATAGCTATCGCCTCCGCGGCCGTGAGCTGTGGCTCACCGCTTCGCTCACGCGATGACGTCGGGCGTCGCCTCTATCGCTTGGGGAAATGCATGCAATTCCAAACAGCTTCTTGAAATCTACGTACGGGCGTTCTGCTCGCTCGTCGCTATGTCACTTGGGAGGAGTCTCTGGGTCGAAAGCGACACCAGAATGTCGCATGACGGGGCCGCTGGCACGCAGCGACGCCAGAATGTCGCATGACGGGGCCGCTGGCACGCAGCGACGCCAGAATGTCGCTTGACGAGGCCGCTGGCACGCAGCGGCGCCAAAAAGTCGCTTGACGAGGCCGCTGGCACGCAGCGACACCAAAAAGTCGCTTGACGAGGCCGCTGGCACGCAGCGACGCTAAAAAGTCGCTTGACGGGACCGCTGGGTCGAAAGCGACGCCAAAAAGTCGCTCGGGCGGGCCGGCTCTTTGCGTCGAACTCACATTCTAAAAAAGGTCAGTGCCAGAGGGTGAACGGAAGTTTACGCGCTTGCGCCGATTCCGACTCTGAATGACTTTCCCAAGCGGACTTATCTTTGGCGCCGCTTATCCAAAGACAATCATTACACATCATATTTATATGTACAGGACAAATACTTGCGGCGAGCTGCGACTGACCGACGAGGGACGGACCGCGACGCTGGCCGGATGGGTACAGCGTACCCGAAAGATGGGCGGCATGACGTTCGTCGACCTGCGCGACCGCTACGGCATCACGCAATTGGTGTTTAACGAAGCCCTCAACGCGCCGCTCTGCGAGCAGGCCAACAAGCTGGGGCGAGAGTTTGTGATCCGCGTGACGGGCACCGTCCGCGAGCGCTCGAACAAGAATCCGCACCTCGCCACGGGCGAGATCGAGCTGATCGTCGATGAGTTGGAAGTGCTCAACCCGGCGCTCACCCCGCCGTTCACCATCGAGGACGAGACCGACGGCGGCGACGATCTGCGCATGAAGTATCGCTACTTAGACCTCCGTCGGCAGGCCGTGCGTAAGAACTTAGAGCTGCGCCATCGCATGGCCCTCGAGGTGCGCCGATACCTGAGCGACCTCCATTTCCTGGAGGTGGAGACCCCCATTTTGGTCAACTCCACCCCCGAGGGCGCACGCGACTTCGTCGTGCCGTCGCGCATGAACCCGGGGCAATTCTATGCCCTGCCACAGTCGCCGCAGACGCTCAAGCAGCTGCTGATGGTCTCCGGCTTCGACCGCTATTTCCAGATCGTGAAATGCTTCCGCGACGAAGACCTCCGCGCCGACCGTCAGCCGGAGTTCACGCAGATCGACTGCGAGATGAGCTTCGTGGAGCAGGACGACGTCATCACGCTCTTTGAGGGCATGGTGCGCCACCTCTTCCGCGCCGTCCTCGGCGTGGAGTTCTCCAGCGAGGCCTTCCCGCGCATGACGTGGCACGACGCCATGAAGTATTACGGCTCCGACAAGCCCGACCTGCGCTTCGGCATGCGTTTCGTGGAGCTCACCGACCTGATGAAGGGACACGGATTCGGCGTCTTCGACCGTGCCGACTACATCGCCGGCATCCGGGCTGAGGGCGCAGCCACCTACACGCGCAAGCAGCTCGACGAACTGACCAAGTTTGTGGAGCGGCCGCAGATCGGGGCCAAGGGTCTCATCTACGCCCGCGTGGAGCCGGACGGACACGTCAAGTCGAGCATCGACAAGTATTTCACCCAGGAGCAGCTGCAGGCCATGAAGGCAGCCTTCGGCGCCGAGCCGGGCGACCTGATGCTGATTCTCTGTGGCGAGACAGACAAGACGCGCAAGCAGCTCTGCGAGCTCCGTCTGGAGATGGGCAACCGGCTCGGGCTGCGAGATAAGTCGCGGTTCGAATGCCTCTGGGTAGTCGACTTCCCGCTGTTGGAGTGGAGCGAAGAAGACCAACGCTTCTACGCCGTGCACCACCCCTTCACCTCGCCCAAGCCGGAGGACATCCCGCTGCTTGAGACCGATCCCGGGGCCGTCCGCGCCAATGCCTACGACATGGTCATCAACGGTGTCGAAGTGGGCGGCGGGTCGATCCGTATCCACGACAGCAAGTTGCAAGACAAGATGTTCTCGATACTCGGCTTCACCGAAGAGCGCGCCCAGGAGCAGTTTGGCTTCCTCATGAACGCCTTCAAATACGGCGCCCCACCCCACGGCGGTATCGCCTACGGCCTCGACCGTGTCGTCTCGCTCTTCGCCGGCCTCGACTCCATCCGCGACTGCATCGCCTTCCCGAAAAACAATGCGGGCCGCGACGTCATGCTCGACGCCCCGACACCGCTTGAGCCAGCACAGCTCGAGGAGCTTCACATCGACGTGAAACCGGAATAACCGCACGCGCCATGCTGCTCATCAGAGATGTATTACGTGAAATAGAGCACCTCGCACCGACCGCGTTGCAAGAGTCGTACGACCATACAGGCCTTCAGGTGGGCGACGTCAACCAGCCGGCGCGTGGCGCACTGCTCTGCGTCGACGTCACGGAGGCCGTGGTCGACGAGGCCATCGCCCACGATTGCAACCTCATCATTGCCCACCATCCGCTGCTGTTCCGCCCCCTGCGTGAGCTGACGGGTGCGGACTACGTGCAGCGGTGCGTGGCCAAAGCCTGCCGGAACGACGTCGTGATCTATGCCGCCCATACGAATCTCGACAATGCCACGGGCGGCGTCAACTACAAGCTGGCCGAGCTGCTCGGGCTACAGAACACGCGCATCCTGCATCCGCTATCGGACGGCCTGCTGAAGCTCGTCACCTTCGTGCCGGAGGCGCACGCCGATGCTGTGCGCGCGGCCTTGGCCGACGCCGGGGCCGGCCACATCGGAGCCTATGACGCATGCAGCTTCAGCAGCCGGGGCGAGGGACGATTCCGTGCCTCGGAGGGCTGTCAGCCATACGTCGGCACCGTCGGCGCGCTGCATGTCGAACCCGAGGTACGCGTAGAAACCATCCTGCCGCGCCATCTGCGCAGCACCGTGGTGCGGGCCTTGCTCGCGGCGCATCCTTACGAGGAGGTGGCCTATGATCTCTATCCATTGAGTAACGCCTGGTCACAGGCCGGATCGGGGGCTGTCGGTGAACTGGCGGAGCCGATGAGTGAGGCGGACTTCCTGCATCACTTGAAGAGCATGCTCCATGTGCCCTGCGTGCGCCACTCCGCGCTGCGCGGTCGGCCAGTGAGGCGCGTGGCCCTCTGCGGTGGAAGCGGCGCGTTCCTTTGGCGTGACGCCGCAGCGGCGGGTGCGGATGTGTTCGTGACGGGCGAGGCGAAGTACAACGACTACTTCGACGTGGCGGATCGCATCCTCCTGGCCGTAGTCGGACACTATGAGAGCGAGCGATGCACGGTGGATCTGTTTCACGAAATCATCTCCTCGAAACACCCTACTTTTGCACTACGAAACTCAGAAACAAGCATTAATCCCATAACATATTTATAGCGTATGACTACGAAAGAAGAAACGTCAGTGATGAATGAGGCCGAAACGCCGACGCCCGAAGTGGTGGAAACAGCTGCCCCAACCCATACCCCCGCAGCTGAATACCGGGAGCTGACGGTAGAAGAGCGGCTCCGATCACTGCACCATTTGCAGGCGATCATGTCGGAGGTCGACAAGCTGAAAACCCTGCGTGGGGAGCTGCCGCTGGAAGTGCAGGACTTGGAGGACGAAATAGCCGGACTGGAGACGCGCATCAAGAACTATCAGAGCGGCATTGAGGAGAATAAGGCGAACGTGCTGGCGCAGAAAAACAAAATCTCGGAGTCGAGAGAGCTGATCGAGCGCTACAAGTCGCAGCTGGACAATGTGCGTAACAACCGCGAGTTCGACAACCTGACGAAGGAAATCGAGTTCCAAGGCCTCGAGATTGAGTTCGCCGAAAAGAAAATCCGCGAGTTCAACGCCGCCGTGGACGCCAAAAAGCAGAAGATCAAGCAGAGCAAGGAAGTGCTCGAAGGGCGCAAGGGCGATTTGGCGCAGAAGAAGAGCGAGCTGGATGAGATCACCTCCGAGACGCGTCAGGAGGAGGAGCGTCTGCGCGACAAAGCCAAGGTGCTCGAGACGACCATCGAGCCACGCCTGCTGGCAGCCTTCAAACGCATTCGCAAGGGCGCCCGCAACGGGCTCGCCGTGGTGCCCATCGAACGCGATGCGTGCGGCGGCTGCTTCAACAAAATTCCGCCCCAGCGACAGATGGACATCAAGCTGAGGAAGAAAATCATCGTCTGCGAGTATTGCGGCCGTATCATGATCGACCCCGATCTGGCCGAAGAGGGGACTCCCAACACCTGACCCCCGCGACTGATCACCAAGAATTGCAGCGCCGCCCTGTCGGAATCCCTTCCGGCGGGGCGGCGTTGTGTTATTGAGGGAGAGAGTGGTCGGCGGTTAAGCCAGCAGGGGGCATCGAACCTGTTCGGGCCGCAGCGTCCAATCCGATGGGAGCCAACCGCCGAACCAGACTGGCCCCATACGCCGAGCGGAATTGGGGCTATGCACCCGAAGCGATTGGGCCTACACGCCCCATGGGGTGGGGGCTGTCAGGCAAACGGTCTTGGGCGCATCATGCAAGCCCGATCGGACCCACTCTGCCCCCCGGTTTTGGCTCCCGCATTCGTAGTCGCTAACTGCCGCAGCGTTGCCACGTTACACGCGAGAGGGCGTCCAGCAGGCCGGCATGATCCAAACTGTGGAGCGGCGCCTTACCTCCGGCATAGCTGCAGGAGTTCACCTGCTTGTCCCACGAGATGGAGACGAAGCGCTCCGGGCGCAAACAACGCGTCAGGCAGGCAGGCGCCTGAAAGGGCTGTCGGCCGGCGACTTCGGCCAACTGCCGAGCCGACGGAGTACGGTCGGGACGACGGGGTACGAGGATGATCTGCTGGCGGGTGAGTAGGCCGAGAAAACGCGCGAAGACGGCCGTGGCGTCCGGTAGCCGATCAGATTCAACGAGCAGGTTCAGCCCGGGCTTGATGGGCGTTGCGGCAAGGCGACGGATCAGGCCCTCCACGCGACGGACTTCGTCGGCGTCGTGCGGGCGGTGGATGGTGACGTGAATCTTGTCTGGCGCATCGCGTAGAAGTTGTAGCCAGACGGCGTCGTGCTCCAGCGGCAGTCCGTTGGTTGTGACCGTGAGGTAACACCGAGGGTAGAGCGCGCGGATGATGTCGAACACCCCGTCGTACTCGAACGGTTCGCCACCTCCGAGCGAGACGGCCCGCACGCCGTGCGCTATGCAATCCGTGGCCAGGCGGATCACCTCCGACGGGCGCCACATGGTCGCTCCCTCCGGCCGGCTATGGTTGTAGCAAAAGGGGCACTGCTTGGAGCAATAGTTGCTGAGGTCGATGGAGATTTGCTCGATCATTTCAATCATGTAGGGATATAGTCCTCCTCACGCGGCAGGGTAGAGAGCGAAAAATTTGGACTCTCTTCGAACCGACAGGGGGTATGCTGAGCAATTTGGAGGTACTCCTTATCGGCAAAGCGTCCGGGAATACGATGGATGCGCGACCTAAATTCCTCCGGCACCTGAGAAAGTTTCACCGGATGACGGGGCGTGATCATTCGTTTGGCCAGATGCGCGACCCAGTAGGGTTGATAATAGATGTAATACGGCGCAGCCTCGTAGTTCTTGGTGTACTCCATACGACGAGTTTCTTTGTGGTAGATATCGTCGAACTCAAACTCTTTCATCTCGTAGGCCGCAGTAAGGATGCCGCCAGCTATCATTTTCTGCAATACGGAACCCTCCTTGATCTTACCCATCTGGATACAACGATCAAATTCGGCAAGGTAAAGTCCCTTTTGCTTCGATACAATCTCTTTGATGGGCACACCGCCTTCACTACAGAGCGCCAAAAATGCGTCTGTTTGCCTGGGGTCGATCTGAAACACCGTCCGATGCCACCAACAGCTGACATCCTCCAGCGAGCAGGGGGCGTCAAGAAAATCGGGTAAAAGCTCTTCGATTTGCTCTTCGGTCAGCTCGATAGTCGTTTTACAGCTATCGGAAACACCCGTAGGTGGGCCAAACAGTAAATCTTCTGTAATCGCCTCGGGCACGTCCCAAGGCACGGGACCGTTTTCGTTATACTCAATGATGGCCACGTTGTCGTCTTCGTCCACCATGTACCAGGCCGTGGACATGGAGTGCGTGGCGGGATATTCTTTATCAAGTAGCATGGGGTGGGGCGGATTGTATAAAACGATTCTTTTGATCTACTCTGGAGAGCCCAAAGGGGGCTTGGAAGTTTCTTCCTGGCAACCCCCAAGCGCTTGGAAGTGCTTGGAAGTTTCTTCCAGACAACCCCCAAGAGCATTTAGGTGCTTGGAAGAAACTTCCACGGGACTAAAAGCACCGGGGGACTCTCTGGAAGAAACTTCCACGGGGCTAAAAGCACCGGGGGACCCTCTGGAAGAAACTTCCACGGGGTCAAAAGCACCGGGGGACTCTCTGGAAGAAACTTCCACGAGGCTAAAAGCGCCGGGGGATCCTCTGGAAGAAACTTCCATGGGACTAAAAACACTCGGAGGCTCTCCAGAAGAAACTTCCACGGGAGCCTCCGGGGTTCAGGCATTGAGTGTGCGGATGCGTTCGGCCACCTCTTCCATGAGCCACTTGGGCGTGGAGGTGGCGCCGCAGACGCCGACGCTGTGGACGTCAGGCGGAAGGGGCTCGGTGATCTCGGCCACCTCGGAGATGAATACGGAGCGGGGGTTGGCCAGCCGACATTGGTCGTAGAGCATTTGCCCGTTGGAGCTTTTTTTGCCGGCCACGAAGTAGACGTAGTCGTGCCGCGCGGCGAAGTCGCGGATGGTGGAGAGGCGGTTGGAGACTTGGCGGCAGATGGTGTCGAAGTAGCGGAAGTGGACGCCCGCGGCGAGGTGCGCACGGATCAGCTCGACCGTCTGGCCGAATCCCTCGAGCGACTTCGTGGTCTGGGAGAAGAGGTAGATGTCTCGCGAAAAATCGAGGCGAGTCAGGGCCTCCTCCGGGTGCTCGATGACGATGGCCGTGCCGTCGGTCTGGCCCACCAGGCCATTGACCTCCGCGTGACCTTTTTTTCCGTAGATGACGAGCTGCGCGGGGGTGCCTTTGATCTCGTTGTAGCAGCGGTGGATGCGCCGCTGGAGCTGGAGGACGACGGGGCAGGTGGCGTCGATGATCCGGATGCGGTGCTCGCGGGCCAGGCGGTAGGTGGAGGGCGGCTCGCCATGCGCGCGAAGAAGGACGGTGCGCCCCTCGAGCCGCGAGAGGTCGGCGTGCTCGATGGTGTGTAGGCCGATGGAGCGGAGGCGGTCGACCTCCAGGCTGTTGTGGACGATGTCGCCGAGGCTGTACAGCTCGTCCGTCTGCGTCAGTTCGCGCTCGGCGCTGCGGATGGCGTTCACGACGCCGAAGCAGAAGCCCGAATCCTGGTCGATGGTTACGTTCACCATACCTTATTCTCCCTCCGTGGCCTGCCGAAAGAGCTGCAGCAGACGTTCGCGCTGCCCCTCGATCGTCAGGTGGGTGTTGTCTAACTCGATGGCGTCCTCCGCACGGCGCAGGGGGCTCTCGGCGCGCTCCATGTCGAGGCGGTCGCGCTCGCGCACGTTTCGGAGCACCTCCTCCATCGACACGTCCGTGCCCTTGGCCCGCAGCTCATCGACGCGTCGCTGGGCACGCACCTCGTCCGAGGCGGTGACAAAAACCTTCAGTTCGGCCTGGGGGAAAACGACCGTGCCAATGTCGCGTCCGTCCATCACCAACCCTTTTTCGCGGCCCATCGCCTGCTGCTGCGCCACGAGTGCGCGTCGGACGAACGGCAGTGCCGAAACGCGGCTGACCAGCGCAGACACCTCCATGCCGCGGATGTCGGCCTCAACGTTCTGGCCGTTGAGATGCGTCTCCGAGCGTCCCGTCGCGGGGTTCACGCGGAAGGTGATGTCGATCTCGCCCATGCGCCGTTCGAGTGCAGCGGCATCAACCGCCCCGTCGGGGCTCAGCAACGCGTGCCTGAGGGCGTAAAGGGTCACGGCGCGATACATAGCGCCAGTATCTATATAGGCATAGCCGACCTCACGGGCCAGCTCGCGCGCCATCGTGCTCTTACCGCACGACGATAGGCCATCAATGGCTACAATTATTTTCTTTGTCATAGTGAGTTAGGGGGTACTTTTTCTTTGATTCTCTTTCCGGCTTGCCCTCTCTGATCCTCTTGATCCCCAATCGGTCATGGGGTAGGGGCGTATCGCATACGCCCTCTGACCTTGTCTTTACTCCTTTTCTTGTCTTGACACAAGAAAAGGAGGCGAAAAGAAAGTCAAGGCGTCAGAGACGCCGGGGAAGCTGGCCGGGTACTTCTTTTCCTTGATGATGGTTAGCGGAGAGACTTTAGAGAGTGGCGCAGATGCAAGGCGTCCGAGACCGAAGGCTTTAGGGAGTATACATAAGTATATGAC
>ERZ773038.1701-NODE-1701-length-12174-cov-6.824408_pt1 | contig 12174 bp, 15 predicted proteins | sample MGYA00511665_ERZ773038 | MGnify/ENA primary metagenome ERZ773038 (study PRJEB29015, sample SAMEA2737966) | human oral metagenome | biome: human oral; feature: human-associated habitat; material: dental | place: China | collected 2028 ... | reverse complement strand
AGCATTCTTTTTCATTTCAAATCAATTCTCGGAATTAGAAATCGGGGGTTGAATCACAATCATGGGCGGTAGGAACTGCGAGCTACGGTCTGCGCCTGACGTTGTCAGGCTTGCCCTTGCTCTTGTCCTAGCCCATGATTTGCGAGACAGCTTTCAACCGCCTTTGGATAAGACTTCCGTCCTTCCTCCTCAAAGAGTGCCAAGCTTTCAAGAAGTAGCTGTTCTTGAAATGGTGTCACGACAAGGGAGTTATCCTCTTTGTCAAAAGGAACTCCTCGCTCATCCATGAGGTAGATGATTTTACGGAGTGTCTTGACTGTTAGGTCATTTTCCTTAGCAAAATCTGTCAGCAAGCGTCTTTCTTCCAAAACCTCCACAATTTCATCCTTCATTGGTTCGTAGTCTTCTTCAATAGGTTTCACATCTTCCAAGGTATCCTTGTGTGTGATAAGCTGCTCATCTTCTAGGACAGGCAATTTCATAAATTCCTCCTCAAAAGAAAAGCCTTTATTAAAGGGGACGTAAGGGGAGAAGAACTCACCAGCCAACTCACCGTTATTAGCAATATAACCACGTCCGTGAACCTTTTTACCGTTGATTTTATCCAGCTTTTTGAACTCTTTATTGCGGTTAGCATCGCCAAACATCATGTTATAACCCGTGTCTTCCAAGTGTCCGACAGAGAGCCGTTTCATGAAGTTGTCCCGAAGAGCGGTCTTGATATACTCACCGTCAGGGCGTTGCATAGCTTGGATAACGAAAAGTCCAGCTTGGCGTCCTTCCAGAATAATCTGGGTCAGATATTCCGTAGCTTCTGCCTGCAGGCGGTAGTCATTTTCAATCTTGGAGATGAAAGCTGCCCACTCGTCAATAACTATGAATTTGGGCTTTAGTCCAGACTGGGCAAAGTTTTTCCCAATCTTGTAGTCAGAATGATTTTGCATGGTCTCGTAACGATTTTCCATTTCAGTGACATTGTCTTTGAGGCAAGTGATAATATCGTCTTTGGAAATGAAGACACGTCCCTTAAAGACAGGAACGTTTTTAAGACCTGATAAGTCTGCGTTCTTCGGATCGCACAGGTCTATAAAACCAATCTTTGCCAAAGCCAAAACAATAGTCATGAGGACAACCGTTTTACCGCCACCAGTTCCCCCACCAATCAGTAAGTGAGGCTCAGCGACATAATCCCAAAAGACATCTTTCATGAGGCGGATGCCTTGCTCAGTCATGGTAACTTCTGAAACGTTAACACGGGAAGCAATACGATTGATGGCAATTTCATATTGAATAAAGCGCTCATCAAAGGTTTTGTTTCTAAAGTCGCCATTATACATGACTTCAAGGGTAGCCCCAAGATTGATGAATCGGTCTTGGAATTTATTCCCTTCTAGGATGAAGGAAGCAAGCAACTGATATTTACCACGTTTGACATAAACTTTGGGAAGAGCAATCTTCTCAAGTGTTTTGCCATCACGTTTGACTGTCTTTGAAAGATAGTACCGATTTTCAAGGAGAAAGTTAGTCATAATCCTCAGCGAGTTAAGGCGCTGAAAGAAGAGGACTTTCTGGTAGAGAATGAGATTGACAATCGGTATTATCACGATAGGTGGCAGAGTAGTCAAGAGGATTTTAGGCAGGTAAAACAAAGGGTCAGCGATAATCAGGTCATAAATGGGATAGTAGTAAAAGGCGTTACCAATCAAAAAGGGCGATAACATGAGAAAACTTGTTATTACCCTAATATGACAGTAGAATTTATGGACACGAAGTCCCCGATAGGTAAAGAGGCGCATGATTACCTCCTAGTATTATTTTTTATCTTCTGCTTTTGGTTCAGATTTTGGAGCAGTTTGAGTACCTTTTTTCTTAATGGCAGAAGCGTAGAGACGGTAGTTGTCATTACGACCGATAGCAGAGTAGGTCACGACAATATCAGTGAGTTCAACTTCCTCACGATAATTGAGCCCAAGGTCATTGAGTTGTTGTTCAGACATATCCACGATAGTGAAGAAGAGTGTTTCGTGTTGGTTAGCTGAGTGAATCCCAACGGTGATACCACGAATTTCACCAGTTGGAACTTGGACGTAGGAGCCGTCTTCATTACGCTGGTTACGGTCTGCTTCATAGATGAGTTCAGCTCCTTCAATAGAGCGGAAGGTCAATTTTCCAAAGACTTCATCCAGTTTGAGAGCATCAGTGATGACACGGTAGCTTTTATCAACAATTTGGAGTTTTTCTCCGAGGTTCAATCCAGTTTTAGCCATAATATTCTAGCTCCTTTCTTATTTGACGATTTCGAGTTTTTCCGCAAAGACATTAAGTGCTGGAGCAACGCTTGAGCCATTGACCGCACGGTCTGGGAAGAAGATAGGGTTGACGACTTTGACGAGCGTGTCTTCATCAAAGACAGTATTGGTTGCAGGAGTGATGACATGGAAAGAACCATGTTCTTGATTGTTCAGGACGTGACGTTGGTATTTGCCTTCTTTACCAAAGACGGTACGTGGGGCATGACCAAGTTTTTCATAATAAGCAGTTCCAATAAATTCTGGTTTCATAGCAAGTGTTTCAGGGATCATAAGTGTTCTCCATTTCTATTTTTGGGTAATAAAAAATCAGCACATCACAGGGCTGACTTGAGCAAAGTAAAAGCGTTTGATTTTGTTTTTGTAGATTTGACTATGATAGGTCAATTCAGCAAGCGGATAGCCAGTTGCCTTGAATTTCTTGACGAGCATGTCAATTTCTTCTTTGGCAGCGCTAAAGAGACTTGCTTGTAGGTCTAGGCTGTGAGCGTACATCTTATGAGTGAAAAGATAATTTTGATAGTGACGCTCTAAGCATTGTTCAAAATATGAGGTCATAAATGCCTCCTTTCTTTATTGTAAAAACAAAAGCTACTAGAAACATCCAGTAGCTTGAGCATAGACTACTCCTGTAAAATAAGGAGAAGTAGTCAGTTTGAAAAAGAGTTATTTGGTAGAAAGACCTATCTAGGAGCTAGACAAACCTTTCACGGTGGCAACGTTTAGCAAGGTGCTTTGCGTCAATTACCATCGCTTTCCCAGCCAATCTCAAAAGGTAATCACTATCATACCTCATGGATTCTCTTACGCCCTTTGGCGAAGCCAGTTCACTTTACTATTCGAAAAAGTGCGAAAGTCCGAAATGCGTGTGAGCCCACAATTCTTTAGAATTGTTTTACTATCTCAACTTCAACCACAAACGGACTTGACTTTCTTTTTCAAACAAGATACAATAAAGGTACGAAGTTTAGTGTAGTTTGATGGTCAGTCCTCTGGTTGTCAGACGCACTTTTTATTTAGTTATCAATGAACAGTGATAGGAAGCCTTTGGAATAAGGTTTTTATTTCAAAAGCTTTTATATCCTATCGGTTATATTTACATTATATAACCAACTGGATATAAAGCCAACTGTTTTTTGTAGAAAATAAAGATTTTTTTGAAGGAACAGACAATGGAATTTGCAGAACGGTTGAAATCATTGAGATTACAAGCAAAATTAACACAGACAGAAGTGGCAGAAAAAGTGGGTGTATCTCAACCTCAATACGCCCGCTGGGAAGTAGGAAAAAGAAAACCGACCTCAGAGACGCTTCAAAAATTTGCGGACTTTTTCGGAGTTACAATGGATTACCTATCAGGAAAAGATGGAGAAGATGAACTATCAAACGTTGAGGTTCTATTCCGTATGGCATCAGACGGTCTAACAGATGAAGAAAAAGCAACTTTCCGCGAAGAATTGATTGAGTTTATGAAGGAACGAAAGAAAGCTTTTGAAGAGGATAAAAAATAAGATAATTATGAATAGAATTTTTGAAAAAGACAATAAGATTTATATATCATTTGAAAATAGTTGGCGTCCTGTGTATTCGTTAGATAGCAAATTCACATCTCGTGGGACATTTCATTTACGTCCAGGATTGTATTTTTTTATTGATGAATATGGAAATTTAGAACAAGGTTCTTTTAACAATCAAGATGAATGGGCAATTGAAATTGGGGATTTAAAAGATGAATATCTTATTCTTAACGCAGAAGTATTTAATTTAAAACATGAAGTTAGAATACATAGTTCTTTTATTGATAAATTAAAGTTAAAACATTTTGTTACAAATAGAATGTCAAATTTTAAAAAAATTGACGACTTAATAAACGGAGATTTTATTATTGTACCAGAGGTTTATGATGATGATTCAAAAAATCATATCACATTTGAGGAATACAATGAATTAATAAAATCATTTCCGACTAAGACAACTTTAGACCATTATACGAATAAAGTATTATCTGAAAAAATTGAAGAACATTTTGAACTAAATAAAAATTATGAGGAAATTTATGAAAGACATATAGAAAGACGGGAAAAAGTAAAAAATAAGTCAATTAATCAACCTTTGTTTTCGGATAACATTGATAGCCAAATAACAGAAAATGAAATTCAAAAATTCAATTTGGCTTTTCAAAAATTAGAAGTACTACTAGAAAACGAGGGAGTACATGAAAAAAAATGGCAAGAGGAAATATTGAATATTATTTTATTAATTTATCCTCACTACCAATTTGCGATTGATGAAGTAACTATGGGAAACAATAAACGGGTAGATTTCATCCTAGTTGATTTTCTAAATAATGTAGATATCATTGAAATAAAAAGACCTGAGAAGTCTATTTTGAGAAAGGCGAAATATAGAGACAATTACGTTCCTTCACTTGAATTAACAGGTACAGCAATGCAAGTAGAATACTATATACGTCAACTCACTGGGAATCCTAGTCAAAATATTAGAAAAATCGAAGAGAGGCTGAGAAAGGCTGGTTTTGATGAAGAAGTTCAAATTAATAATGTTAAAGGAATGATAATAATGGGTAGAACGAATACCTTTAACGAGAGACAGAAAGAGAGCTATAGGATACTTAAAAATCAATTTTCAAACATAATTAGTATTATAAGTTATGATGAACTCCTCGATATATTAAAAAATATAATAGAACGATTTACGAAGAATGGTTTAGATAAGGTAGTTGATAACTAGTATCATAAAAAAGTGGACAACTGTCCACTTTTTATTAATTAAATCTCTTGATTTCTTCCTTATAAGCTTCACTACCTTTTTTGAAGTATTGACGTTCTGATCCAGTAATATTTGCAGTGATAACATCATCCTTGTACTCATATTTGACCGTTGGATTGACGAATCCTGAAATCTCAAAGGTTTGGGTATCAGTATCAATCGTCATGCTGCTGGTTGAACCTTCGGCATCAACTGTTCCCTTATCACCTTTGATGGTGATGACCAGGTCAGTCCCATAATCTCCAATTTCGTAATATTCCCCGTCCATATTTGGTTTACTTGAGCAAGCAACCAGGATGAGAGTAGTAAAAGAAAGGGCAATAAGGCTAAGTAATTTTTTCATAAATGTTTCCTCCTAGATGAAATTTATTTTACAGGAATCGTGTTACAAACGTGTTAATGATAGGGTTTCAATTTAGTTTCGAGAAACGGTTGTTAGTTAGTAAACTAATTTTTAGTGGACAATCGTACACTTTTTTTATATAATTCTAGTCAACCGAATAGTTGACTTATAAATTTGTAAGGAGGTGTACTGTGAGAGACGTTTATACAAGAGTAACCCAAATTGCAAGAGACCAGCTATATCAATTCATGAAGGATAATCAGGTTTCGCCTCTGAACTATCACTTTCATTACTATTTTGATGATTGCATTCAGAAGTTCAATATCAAGGTGATGGAGCATCACTTTACCAATCGGAAGATTGAAGGTCTTACCATGATTGATGAAGGCGGTATTTCAATTTCCTATGAAAGCCAGAACCCACAAGTAAAGCAGAACTTCACCAAGTGTCATGAACTAGGTCACTATATCTTGGGACATTCTGGTAATCAGTTTACTGAAATGAGTAATAACAAAGATACACTTGATGAGAGTGAAGCTAATTTTTTCTCAGCATATATTCTTATGCCAGACATCGTCTTGCTGTCAAAGATTTACTATCGCCTGGATAGTTTCAAGCAGGTCATGACAGAACTATCAGTATCAGCAGATGCCCTGAAATTCAGATTACAAGATTTGTTTCGTTATCGTTTGAAACGGGATAATCAAAAGGTTAGCTCAGCTATTTGCCAATATCAAATAGGTCTGAGCAAAGCTGTTCTAAATCTCTTTGAGGAAGCTCACGCAGAGATTGAAGATGAGTATCGAGTGGTAGAAGGTAATGTTCTTGCTAAAGTTCTAAATCGATTGAGAGAGTGTTATTTTGTGGCAAGTACAGAGTTTCCTGAGTTGCTAGAAAATAGCTTTCGCAAGGAGTTGGAGCAAGAAGACGATATTGGTACTTGGTTAGAGTATGATTTTGGGCAGTCGGTGGGCTATGCCTGGCGTACAGATAAGCTGACAGCAAAGCAAGCTAAATTAAGAGCTAAAACAATACTGCTATTAGAAAAGAGGTAGTTATGTATCAACCTGATAAATTAAAACAAAAGCGAGAAGAACTAGGTTTAGAGCAACAAGAATTAGCGGAACTCATCGGAGTTTCAAAGCAGGCTTACTTCAAATGGGAAAAAGGTTTGTCAAAACCAACTAAAGAAAATATTGCCAAGTTGGAGAAAGTCTTAAAGGTTTCAGAAGGTTATCTGACTGAGGATGAAATTTCATCTCTCTATAAGCAACTGACAGAGCCAAACCAGGAGAAAGCTATTACCTATGTTCGTGACCTGGTAGCGTCGCAAAAGGTTATCAGTATTGCTGAGAAACGTTCAGAGTACCATGTTTATGAGAAACTTTCAGCGGGTATTGGTGCTTCTGTTTATGGAGACCTGGACTATGACGTTGTTTATTACAATGAAGAATTGCCGCATGATTTTGCCTCTTGGGTTGACGGGAACTCGATGGAACCAACTTATCAAAATGGAGAAGTGGCTCTTATCAGAGAGACTGGTTTCGATTATGACGGAGCGGTTTATGCTGTCGTCTGGGATTCGCAGACTTACATCAAGAAAGTCTATCGTGAAAAAGAAGGGCTCCGTTTGGTGTCAATCAATAAGGATTATCCTGATAAGTTTGCGCCATTCGATGAGAACCCACGAGTAGTTGGGAAGATTGTTGGTCACTTCATGCCATTGGAGGACTAAGTATGGGCTATTTTGATTATTCACGAGAACCAAAGAGCGACATAGCTTTTGTGGATATGAAATCCTTCTATGCCAGCGTTGAGTGTGTGGAGCGTGGACTCCATCCCTTGAAAACGTCTCTTTGTGTTATGAGTAGAGCAGAAAATGCTAACGGTTTAATATTGGCTTCCTCGCCCATGTTTAAGAAGGTGTTCGGAAAGAATAACGTTAGCCGTTCCTACGATTTACCTTTTGATATTAAGACTAGGAAATTCAACTATTATGTTGCACGCAGACAAGGTCTGCCTATTACCCTTGACTATGTACGATTTATCGAAGAGTGGGCTAGGATTACCTACATCGTTCCGCCTCGCATGGATTTATATATCGAGAAGAACATGGAAATCCAACACATTTTCCAAAACTACGCTAGTCCAGATGACATTCTCCCTTATTCCATAGATGAGGGATTTATTGACCTCACATCATCTTTGAAATACTTTGTTCCTGATGAGAAGATCAGTCGCAAAGATAAGTTGGATATGATAGTTGCTCGTATTCAGCGTGATATTTACCGAAAGACAGGCGTTTACTCAACGGTTGGGATGTCTAACAGCAATCCTCTATTGGCAAAGCTAGCACTGGATAATGAGGCTAAGAAGACACCAACTATGAGGGCTAATTGGTCTTATGAAAATGTCGAGGACAAAGTCTGGAATATTCCCAATCTAACTGACTTCTGGGGAATCGGAGAACGAACTGAAAAACGATTGAATAAGTTAGGCATTCATTCCATCAAAGACCTGGCTAACTTTAATGCAGACTTACTCAAGAAGGAATTTGGAGTGGTAGGAGTGGAGCTCTTTTATCACGCTAATGGTATTGATGAAAGTGACGTTCATAAGCCATACAAACCAAAATCACACGGTTTAGGAAATTCTCAGGTCTTACCAAGGGATTATTATAGACGAGCTGATATTGAGTTAGTTCTTCGAGAAATGGCAGAGCAGGTTGCTATTCGGCTGAGGCGAGCTCATAAGAAGTGCTGTACGGTGTCTATTTATATCGGATTTTCAGGGTTTGAAGGTAAGCGACACATACAAGCCCAAACGAAGGTAGATCCGACAAATAATACGCGAGTGTTGACTGACCATGTCCTCATTCTTTTCAGGAAGAAGTATGAACTAGGTGCTGTCAGAAGTGTTGCCGTCACTTACTCAAACTTTGTGGATGAGTCCTTACAACTCATTTCACTTTTTGATGATATTGAACAAATCGAGAAAGAAGAAAGGCTCCAAACAGCGATTGATTCCATCCGAGATAAATTTGGCTTTACTTATATTCAGAAGGCTAATTCGTTATTAGAAGCCTCACGAAGCATTGAGCGAAGCAAATTGATAGGTGGTCACTCAGCTGGTGGATTAGATGGACTAAGATGATTGATAGAAGTTATCTCCCTTTTCAAGCAGCTAAAGATTATCAGGATAGAGGCATGATGAAGTGGATGGGATTTTTCTTATCAGAGCACACCACGTCGCTAGATGATGATAGACACAGGATTGAGATGACATCTGATTTGACCGATATGGAGAAGTTAGTTCTAATTGGTCAACTCTATGCCTCACAACTCCAGGGCATGTTTGTCATGAAAGGGAAAAATGTGAGGAACATCTACTTTGGAAGAGTAACTGAGATTAGCTCACAAGAAATCACAATAAAAACAGCTGACAAGTATCAGCTGCTTCAAGTGAAGGATATTTTATCCATCAATATGACGGAGGAAACAGATTTTGAGTAGAAAAGAAATTTATGAAGGCAAGCTGCAAATAGATTATTTCTCTGACTCTTACCTCAAGTTTGAAGAGGATTTTTATCGCTATTCAGCACTAGGAGAACCACTAACAACTCTCACGGATGATATCCTCAGAGCAATGGCGATGGGACAGAAGAATTATTTCAAGCTCAGCAAACGCCACAGTAAAGACGAACTAGACCATTATTTCTATTTTACTATTGAATTTAGTAAGAAAGAAGTAGGGGTAAGGAAGTTTAAGTATTTTAAAGAGTTTGACAATAAATATGGTAAAATAAAGGTATAAATTTTTAATAAGAAGCGAAGCTAGCCTCCTTTGTTATATTCATAACAATGGAATCCTAAAAGTCTCTCTTTATGAGGATAAATATGGATAATAACAGACAAAAAGAACTTCTCGAACTATTAGCTCAGGCACAGGAAGAAGTCATGAACGGCAATGAGGTCTCTACGGAGTTTGCACGTGTACTCTTTCCCCCCGCACGAAAAGAATATGAATTAACCTACTACGGCAAAGAAGGTGAACAATCTATTATCAGTCAAACTTTTGCCGTGCCTTTGCAAGAAAATCGAAGATTTGGTGAATCTACTGAAAGTGATTGGTTAAATAAAATTATTTTCGGCGATAATTTACAAGTCTTAAAAACTCTTGTAGAGATGAAGCATAGAGGTGAACTGAAAAATGCGGATGGTACTGACGGCGTGCGCTTGGTTTATATTGATCCACCGTTTGCGACAAAACAAGATTTTTCGAATAAAGATTCTAAAGCTTATTCTGATAAATTAGCTGGTGCAGAATTTTTAGAATGGCTTAGAAAACGTCTTATCCTGTTACGAGAAGTGTTAGCTGATGACGGATCTATTTACGTACACTTGGATTGGCACAAGGCACATTACGTTAAAGTCTTGATGGATGAGATTTTTGGAGAGGGAAATTTTTGTAATGAGATAGTTTGGTATTATAGACGATGGAATATTGCAGGAAAATATTTTGCTCGAAATCATGATACTATATTTTGGTATACAAAAAATAAAGGAAATCATGTTTTTAACCAGATGTATATTCCTAAATCAGAAAAATCTTCTGCTCAGGGGAAGGCTTGGAAAAGCGTTATTGGAGAAGACGGCAAACGACGGTCAATTCAAACAGATGAAAAGACCAAGGGTGTTCCTATGCCTGATACTTGGGAAATTTCAATGATTAACCCAGTTGCCAAAGAGAGAATTGGATACCCTACTCAAAAACCAGAGAAATTGCTTGAACGAATTATTAAATCATCATCAAATAATGGAGATTTAATTCTCGATTGTTTTGGAGGTTCGGGAACGACTGCGGCAGTGACAGAGAAGTTGGGTAGACGATGGATTACTGTAGATGCAGGGAAGTTATCTATTTATACTATTCAAAAAAGAATATTAGGAAATGAATCACATAAACCTTTTGCAGTTTATGATGCAGGTCTGTATGATAATGAAAAACTAAATGATTTTGATAGTACACAGTGGAAACAGTTTGCCATGGCTTTATACAATGTTCAACCTTCTTATCAGTCAATCAAAGGACTTTCTTTTGATGGGATGAAAGATGGTTCTCTAGTTAAAGTTTATTCCCTTAATGAATTAAATGGAATGGGAGCAAAAATATCAGAAGATACTTTGGAACAGATTTATTCTCGCTTAGGTTCAGCTGCCCCTAATGAGATATTCATTATTGCTCCGCAAGGGAAATTTACTTTTGCAGTAGATGAGTATGATAATGACGGTGAGTGGAATACAATATTTAATATTCTTCGTGTTCCATATTCAATGTACCAAAAATTTACTGAGAATTTCAAAGGTACTTTACAGGCAGACGATACTGACTCGGTAAATGCGGTTGTTGATGCTTACGGATTTGATTTTATGCGAAAACCCAAAGTTGATTTTGAAATTATTGGAGAAATACTAAGGGTTAATTCTTTTGAATCATTTTCTAGATTGAAAGGCAAAGAAAATATAAGTGGTTTTGAGGCGTTCTCAATGCTTTTAGTTGATTTAACGTATGATAATAAAGCCTTCAATGTGGACAGAGTATATTACCATAAAGATTTCGATGGAAATCAATCTATAATATTTGATGAAAGTCAAATTGATGGTCAAGCGATGTTTATATTTCCTAAATTGTCAAATTAAGCTAGACTTTTCAAGTAACTCAGAAAAACTTGGTAGGGTGATTGATAATTCAATGATTTCCTAGGAATTCTATTTCTTTTATCAGCTATAGCTGATAAATAATTTTGAGAAATATTAGTAAAATCCATTTGTTTCGGTAATCCATTTCGTCTTAATAAGCCATTAGAATGTTCATTGAGACCTCGTTGACCAGGACATCCTGGATCCGCAAAGAAAATATCAATGTCATGTGCATTCGAAATAGATTTCCAATTAGAAAATTCTTTCCCACAATCAAACGTTATCGACTTAAAGAGATGACTGGGAACTTGAGACAACCATTGATTGATGGAGGCCTCAATATCACTTGCTTTCCGTCCATTGGTTTTCAGTGTGATGATGGCTTTTGAGAGGCGTTCTACTAAGGTAATGACTGCACTTTTGTGTTTTTCTCCCACAATTGTATCCCCTTCTAGATGACCGAATTCCGTCTTAAAATTAGGATAACTGTCTGCTCTCTCACGTAAATCTCTGCGCAACGCTTGTTTTCCTCGTTTTTCGCTATGACCATTTGGTTTTCTTTTGCCTTTCCAAGGGAGATCCTCTTTCTTTAGAATACCACGGTCTGCTAGTCGATAGAGAGTTCTCATAGAACAAGAAACCCTATCTGGATAAGTTCCTTTAATGACATCAAGGCTCCAATTTTTTTTCTAACTGAGTTTGGATAAAATCTTTTTCTGATTGCGTAAGACTGGTTTTATTCCTGCCACAGCGTTTCTTATTGATTTTATATCGGTTATAGTAATCATAAGCAGAGTGCCCCTCTTTCAGATAGTTGATGACATTGTAGATTGTCTGTTTTGATCTGCCAAGTGAAGTCACAATATCTGAAACTTTTATGTTTTCTTGATAGTAAGCCTCTATCATTACAAGCTCGTTTGTGGTAAGATGAGTATAGGTCATTTATGTTAGTTCCTTTCAGACAAATGTGGTGTTTATCTGAGCCTAACATAGATGGCTTTTTCTGTCTAGCTTAATTTTACAAATTGGGTTT
>ERZ773038.1695-NODE-1695-length-12211-cov-13.628414_pt1 | contig 12211 bp, 15 predicted proteins | sample MGYA00511665_ERZ773038 | MGnify/ENA primary metagenome ERZ773038 (study PRJEB29015, sample SAMEA2737966) | human oral metagenome | biome: human oral; feature: human-associated habitat; material: dental | place: China | collected 2028 ... | reverse complement strand
TTCCAGAATCGCTGCATCAAAGTCTGTCAATTCATATTGTCCTTGTGTACTCAAGACATTCATGAGTTCAGCTGTCTTAACCGCATCATTCTCCAAAAGATGGAAAATTAAACGCTCCAAGTTTGAAGATACCAAGATATCCATAGATGGACTAGTCGTTACCTTAAACTCACGTTTCTTGTCGTAAACACGAGTTTTAAAGAAGTCAGTTAAAACATTATTGTCATTTGAAGCACAGATTAATTTGCCAACTGGTAAGCCAATTTGTTTAGCATAAAAGGCAGCCAAGATATTGCCGAAGTTTCCAGTTGGTACTGTGAAGTTGATCCTTTCACCAGCCACAATCTCACCAGTCTTAACCAACTGAGCGTAGGCATAGACATAATAAACAACCTGTGGTACCAAACGACCAATATTCATAGAGTTAGCTGATGAAAACTGTAGCTTATTAGCAGCCAATTTTTCACGAAGTTCCACATCGTTGAACATGTGCTTCACGTTAGTTTGCGCATCGTCAAAGTTCCCATCAATGGCTACAACATGGGTATTATCTCCAGTCTGAGTGGTCATTTGCAACTCTTGTACCTTGCTGACACCATCCTTTGGATAAAAGACGATAATCTCAGTTCCAGGCACATCCGCAAACCCTGCCATAGCAGCTTTTCCAGTATCACCAGATGTCGCTGTCAAAATGACGATTTTGTTCTCCAAACCATGCTTTTTAGCGGCCGTCGTCATAAAGTATGGCAAGATAGACAAGGCCATATCTTTAAAGGCAATCGTTGAACCATGGAACAATTCCAAGTTGTATTGCCCATCCAGTTTCACCAATGGCGCAATAGCTGGAGTATCAAACTTGCTATCGTAGGCATTGTTGATACAGTAGTCCAACTCCTCTGCAGTAAAGTCATCTAAAAATGCTGACAAAACTAACTTAGCAACTTCTTGGTAAGAAGCATCTTTCAATTTTTCAAAGTCCAAATCGACCTTTGGATAAGAAAGCGGTGTAAACAAACCACCATCCGTCGCCAAACCTTGCAAAATAGCTTGGCTGGCAGTTACTGTATTATTGGCATCACGCGTTGATTGATAAACTAATGTCATGAATCTCTATCCTTTATCTATAGTCTCTTCCATTATATCACGATTTTTCAGAAAATTCTCCCTTTATAAGAGAAATTATAATCCCAATTCTTTCTTCAAAGGCTCTAAATAAACCATTTCTTGCTTATCTCTTTTCTCCAGTCCTTCCTCAGCTAGGGTAAGTAAATCTTTAGAAAACTCGAGAACCGCAGCTTCTTCTTCATCTGTGAGTTGTTTTTTAGAAAATTGTCGTCTCAATGACTTGTAATCACGACCAAATGTGGTAAAAAATGGAGCAGTTCGCAAGTAAGCTTCAAGCTTGTCTAAATGAACCAACAAGCCCAAATGAAAGGCTGCAGAAGCAAAAGTCCTATCAAGCGGCTGAGTACACACACTACGAAACTCAACTGTTCCTCGAGTAGTTAAGTCTTGGTACTGGTAACTACGATGAGTTTGGAAATCCTCCTCCTGAGGATGAATTAACACCTCATCCCCATTAAGGGTAAATGCTTGGATTTCAGGTGTAGCCAAATAGTCCCTAGCCTGAATCGGATAAAAATAATAGGTCTGCCCATCACGCTCCGCAGTAAAAATCGCAGAATGATTTAGATAGTCAAAAAAATCATCCTCATCTTTAAATAGTCTAGTATTGACACCTACATTCTCTGGATAGATACCATGCATGGATTCTTCCCAAAAAATATCTCTCGAAATTTTGGTATCCCAATCTGCCCCTGAAAACTCAGAATTTGCAAACAAATAAGCTTTGGCAGCTTCAATTTGCGTAAAAGCATTGATAACACGCAGGTAGCTGGACCTTGAAACGTCTAGTTGAACCTGACTTCCACAGATAAAGGCTCCATACTCAGGGAAATGATGTAAATCTGATTTAGTTACATTTCTACTCAAATTCAGATAATCCATCAACATCTGATAGCGTGGATAAGCCACTGGACTATTCTCATTTTTATCCCAGTTAGGATGAATGCCGCGGCCAACAATAGCATGATTAGCTTCCCCCAACTTATTCTGAATCGTAGCCATATAGAAGTTAAAGCGTTCTTCCACCTCTTGGATAGATTCAGCCTTTCCGAATGCAAACTCAATCGTCGTATAAGCAACCTCAAACAAGATCGTATCTTGGCTGACTGGATCAAACAACTGAATTGGATTCCCAAAATCATCCACTTTTTCGATAGTAAAACCCAGTACTGATGGTAAATACCGAAAGAGATCCTTAACAACTTCACCATCTGTAGCTTCACCCTCTAAATTTACAATAGGAAATTCTAACTCAATCCCAATAAATGAATCTGGGTTCTCTTTTATATTCTTTAAGTAACGTTTCTTTAGTAATTCAACAGACCGAGACATTAATCACCAAACTCTTTCATAATCAAAATAAATTGTGAATAAGTAATATTATACCAAAAATACACTAAAAATGACTAGAATAAGAAGAAAAAGATGATTCATCAGTTATCTGTACTTAATCAAAATCTTTACCAAAACAAAAAACAAGGTCCGAAAACCTTGTCTTTATTACTATACCGGCGGCCGGGGTCGAACCGGCACGTCCTTGCGGACACTGGATTTTGAGTTCCATAACTACATTATTTAAATCTTACAACCTTGATTTAATAGGGTTTTAGGACTTTTGAATCTTGCAAAATAGACTCATTTTTCAAATTTTAGTAACTTTTTGGTAACATTCCATACCGTATCGTTCTAAGAGCATCATCAGAGAATAGACGATATGTCCCAACAGGTTATATTCATCCAGAGGTATTCAAGATACTTGTACGATTATTTGAGGTATATGGAATATTAACAAACTAGACATAAATTAGGTCTAATTTTTGTATAAATGACTCTAATATTTTTCTTTTAGATAATTCCTAAAGTATTTTTTACTACTCTAATACCATCATCAATACTTCCGGCATACTGAATGTTTTGTTTAGCTTGGTCGATTTGAAAATCTGAAACAAATGTTCCTGGTGTCAAACTTTGACTATCAAATCCATTCGAAACTATAAACGTGTATTTCCCAGTCCAATCTTTTTCAACAGTTAATGTAATCATTTTATTTTCTCCTTTAATTAGGGTAAGTGTTTTTTTATTATAACAAAAATAACTCTTTAGCCCAAGAATTTGATAATTCATTTTCTAACAAAACTTTTTCTTGCCATATACCAGAATATTTTAAACCACAATCTTTAGCAGAATTTTTATGATTCCCATTTATATTTTCAGGCATAAGCGCTGGTATCTCTTTCCATACACTTCTTGATTTACTATTCATTGTTAATACTCTGTCATCGTGAAAATTAAAAGTTCCATATCCTTTTTCTTGAGGTAAAAATGATAAGTTTTCACTTGGGATATAAAGCATATTTGATTGCAAATTACTCATATGGTCGCAAGAATGAGGATGAAATGGATACATATTTTGCAGAGATTCTTTATCATTCATCATATTACCAATTTGCAAATAACCATAAATGATATTTAGATCCGGGGCATCTTTTTTAAAATGCAATGTTCCGTTGTAAATATCTCCTTCGGTTTGTCTAAACCATCCGAAAAATAGAAAAAGATCGCCGATAGAAACATTTTGATTTCTTAATAATCCCTGTGAGCTTTGAATTTGACCAAATGCTGCTCTCCAGTTAGAAATAGGAGTATTCCTAAGATTTCCTCTTATATCTGGATCAAGATGACAATTATAATGATTTGTTTTATCTTCTTTCCCTTTTAGTTGTCTTAAGATATCTGAAAATAATACTCCGTTATAGTTTAAGTCGTCAAAAGAGATACTATCAAACTTGGCAGGTATTGGCAATGAAAGTAGCGTCCCGTCAGGTAATATAGGACTCGGGATGGAACCATTGGATGAATCAAATCCCTTTCTTGATAAAATTATTTTCACAATTCTTTTCCTCGTATAAAGAATGGATGATAGGGCAAATCCATTACTTTGTTTTGTGAACCTAGTATAGTTTCAGCAAATTCCATTAATTCTAACACATCAGTAAATCTCTCTTCCGAATTATAAAATCCATTTTTAGCATTCCATCTTGGGAATGGTTTCCCATCCATTCTTGCTCGTTCTCCCATCGGAAAAAAGTCTAAAATTTCATTAGGAATTTTAAGTGGAGACTTACCAAAATAATTAAAACGGTCTGCAAGAATCACTATTTCATTCATAAAACTTGATTGGTTTAATCCATTCTTTTCAATCAGCCATTGATAAGTATAAGCATCTCTTCTATTATTAGATTTTGGAGAAAGTAAATATTCTTTCATTGTTAAAATTTCACTAATTTTAGCAACAAAAATTAGATGATTATATTTTGGAGTGATAAACATTCCTTGATCATCTCTCCATTTTTTCCCATCATTTGAATGCCCTGCTACAGCCATTATGTAAGCATCTACAGACTTAGAGTTTATTTTATCCGCCCAGTTCTTTTTAATATTCCTTCTTAACTGAAGCATACATCCTCCTTCGGTAAGAAGATGAGGAGTTGTATCATAATTTTCTGTAAAGACACAAGGATTGATACCATAATCATGAGTCATTCTATAGCAGTAAAAAATGGTTTGTTTGTCCACTCTTTTACCTCCTTCTCTCCAAAAGTTTTTGTATTCTAATTAAATATAGTATATCAAAAATGCTCTGTTGATGAAAGGGATTATACTCTTTTGTAAATACATGCCGAAGATAGTTTAACGTTCGGATAACCTCAAGGAATAACAATTACAAAAAATATGATTGATAAGAAGTTTAAGCAAATACTAGAAAGGGATAAAGATTTAAAGAAAATAAGAATACATGATTTGAGACACTCTCATACATCATTACTTATAAATCAAGGAGAGGATTATCTTGTTGTCAAAGAAAGATTAGGACACGCATCTATTACAACAACAATTGATACTTATTCTCATTTGTACCCTAGCAAACAGAAAACATTGGCTAATAAACTTGATGATTTATTTTAAAATGGAAAAATTGGTAACTCAACAAAAACTGATAAAAAAAAACAAGGTCCGAAAACCTTGTCTTTATTACTATACCGGCGGCCGGGGTCGAACCGGCACGTCCTTGCGGACACTGGATTTTGAGTTCGGCTCTTACCGTTTTATAAGTATGTGAAGACTTTCAAATAGCTTTTTTAAGAAGTTACTTCTATCGCAAAAACGATAGTTTTTTATTTTTAGTAACTTTTTAGGATTTACTTTTCCTCAATTTATCCATTATTTCTTTACTTAACTTATCGATATCCTCGTCAGTACCGAGTTCTTCCCCAAACAACTTACTAAAAGTAAAAGACTTATAAACTTTATCATGACTTTCCTCAGTACCATCATCAAGTAATTCTAGATAATGTTGAAAAACTTTAATTACTCTTTGTTTTACTGTTTCAAAGTCTTCATCTTCAGTAACTGAATAATTGACAGGTTGCCATTCTTTAGCGTATTGAATTATATCATCCCAATATCCCATTTTATTTCCCTCTTCAAGTAAAGTTTTACCAAGAAGCTAATTATAGCATACATGATAAGAGTTTAACAGTTCAAATTAAATTATTTTTAGAAAAGTATTGACAGGTTCAAGAAAGTTTGTTATTATATATTTACGGGATAAAAAAACCACTTTATTTTCAAAGGATAAGTTATGGACAAGGAAAATATTCGTATGCGTTTAGCAACTGAATCAAAATTAATACTAGATGAATTACAGCAACAAATTTTTGAAGAAATTGGTCTTGAAGCCAGTTATTCTAGTATTGTTAGTCAGGCAATTAGGAAAACTGTTCCAAAAATGCATGAAATTGACTGGCAAGCTTTAAAGAAAAGAAATTTAGTTTTATCATCTCCTAAAGAGAGTAACGACTGGAATTATCAAACATCCTTTATGTTAGAAAAAGATGTGCTTGATTTGATTTCTGAATTGCAAAATTACTTTTTAGAGGTCTTTCAAGCCAAACGAATCCATCGAGCTTTTTGTGTTAGATTATGCATAAAATTTCACTACTTATTCCTTATGAACAAGTAGAATAGTGATTATTAAACAGAGCGTAGAAACTCTGTTTAAAATTTAATTAGTTACGGGATAAAAAAACCACTCAAAAAGGAGAAGATATGGAAGCAAGAGCATCGCCTATGAAATAACAAGTCGTCCCTAACCGTAGATAAATACCACCTGAGTACAGAAAGAAAAGGAAATAAAATATGTTTGGAAACTATCCAAGTCAAATTCTAGTTGCAGTTGAAAACATGAATCAAGTTTTTGACACACCAGAAAAACGTAAGTATGTTGCAGATAAAGCCCGACTTCATCTATCAGATAAAACAAAATCTGATTTATACAGTGAAGCTTATGCTTGTTTATTAAATGAATTGGGTATAAACACACGTATTCAAGATGAGTATACACAAAAGCTCGTTGTATTTTATTTTGAAGCGCAAAAAAGATACTATATGGGGTCTTCTATGCTAGATGATTTCAAGAAGTACAATGGTAAATTACCTTATCGCTTTAACAGTTATAAGTAATCTAAATCGGGGAGCTAACCTCTCCCCTTTATCTTTTGATTGAAATAGAAAGGAGTGACATCATGAAGAGTCTCTATAAATATCTTTTTTATTTGTTCTTTATTGGATTTGCTGGCACACTCTGTTATGTGTTGCTTTTAACAAATGCCTTTTCACCTATCTTTGAAGCTGCTACAATATTGATGGAGATTATAGTTGTTATTTTTTTAATAATCTGTATAGACCTAATTGCTTCCCCTACTGGTTCTGCTGAGGAGAATATAAAAAATGAGAATGTTAAATCAAACAATCCGTGTGAAGAGTAAATACCCTTACTTTATTCGTCCTCGAAATATTACTATTGCTAGACTGTCTATCCAAGTTTTTCTTTTTTTACTATTGGTATCTTCATGGCTTGCTGCAATCCCATTTATTGCACGTCTAGTCTTTTCCATGTTTTTTATCAGTCTTCTTTTTTTAGTAGAGAGGTTCTTTCATTCTGATGTTATAGAAAAATTGAGAAACAAGCTCAATATCAGAGAAGCTTTGTTTTACATGTTAATTAGTTTAAATTTATATGATGATATAGATAATGAAGTAGTAGATACAGCAGTTTTATATTTTGACGTTTCTGAGGATGACAAGGTTATTATCTGTGTCCCATTATTTGGGAACCGTTATCTGAAAACCTTGAAAAATTTAGATGAATATCTCTGTCCCACATTGGGGCTGTCCTTAATTTATAAAAAAGAAGAGATTGATAAAATAGTATATGTGTTAGGGGAAATAGAAAAAATTGAGCAGTATATATTCAATAGCCAAACATTGACTAGGCGTTTTTTTGAAGACATACCTACGCCAATGGTTAAACTGTCCAATACTCAGCAATTTTCTCTAAAACAGAATACTAATTTAGGAGTATATGGAAGGACGGGTACAGGGAAGACAATTGCCTTACAATGGTACTTATTTAATGCACTAGCTAAAGGTTGTGGCACTAATGATAATACTTACCTAGGAATAGTAGACGGTAAGGGGGCTGACTTGTATGCTCTTGGAAAGCTACTCCAAGCAGAATTAGGAGAAAAAATATCAGTAGGTTCTTCTCCCACTTCACTAGCACAGCTATCAAGACAGTTTGTAGAGCTCATGGATAAGCGCTTTGAAATTATTAAGCAACATAGCAAACTGAATGCAAATGGGTATGAGTTAGGGCTGACACCCAGCTTCTTGTTTGTAGATGAATTGGCTTCCATACGCGATAGTTGTGGCTCTACTAAACAAGGTAGAGAGACATGGAATGAAATTCTACAAAACTTAGGCTTGATTGCACGCAAAGGACGGCAGGCAGGTTGTCACCTAGTCCTATCTACTCAAGACCCAAATGCCGAAAACATCCCCGTTGAATTGAGGAATCAAATTTCAGCAGTTTTATACCTTGGTGCCCCAGGGGCTGATAGATTGAAGATGGCTTTTAGCATGTGCGAATTAGAAAACGTTCCTACAGTTTCAGATAGAAAAGGGGAAGCATTATTTTATGCTGACGGGCTGAATTCTGTGGAACCTGTACTGACAATAGTTCCATTCGTTGATGTTAAAACAAAACGAGAATTTTTGCAGGTAGTTAGAAACATACTACCAGTCCACTAATAGCGGTCTTTTTCTCTGTTGGAATAGGAAGTCTTTCCAATAGAGAAAAAGAGCACACCGACTGCTCCGCAGGAGGTCAAAAGAAAGGAAGTTATCATGAAATTAAATGATGTTCTGTCACAATCCATAGACCTTTTTGGATCACATTTTATTGCTGTAAAGTCAATGACAGAGGTTAGAGATAAAGAGCAAAAACTAACTGGTTACAGAGTAAATATCAGTTTACAAGACCCAGACTCTCCCTTTTATTTGGAGTTAATCTCAGTAAAAATATCAAATTTAAATCCAGCAATTTCTTATCAAGAAATGCTCTCAAATAAAACTAGAGAAGTATTGCTAGAAAATTTTAGTTGTGGACAGTATAAAGAAAATTTATATTTTGGGGCAACAAATATATTGCCTGCTACTACAAAATAATATTGCAATTGCAATTCTACTTCTAATCATGTACCTAGGCAAAACTGCCGACTGGAGGTCGGCAAGCTGAAAGCGTGTTTAGCGGAGCGGTGCTTAGGATCACATGATAGAAGTAGGGAGGAGCTTTGCTCCTCCCTAGTTTATTTATTATATAGACAATCTTTTGGCGAAAGCCAACCTAAAAGGAACTATTTTTTATGACCTCATATAATAAAAAAATAGTCCGCACTTCTTCCTATATTGAAATTTGGGAATATGAAAAGCCAATATTTTCAAAAGGAAAATCCATTTTAGATACTGATACTAAAAACAAAGAAAAATTACAACGTAGAACATTTGATGAACTTACACCTGAAGAACAAGAACAACGTCTGGAGCGTATGAAAAGAACTCGCTTAGAAGCAAAGTGGAACTTACTCCGATTAGTCGATTGTAATTATGATGACAATACTTCATTTCTAACCCTGACCACTAAAGAAAATATTAGCGACAGAAACCACTTCAAAGACTTACTAAAAACTTTTATAAAACGCTTTAACTACCGCATCTTTAATACCAAGAAAAGTAAATTAAAATATTTAACAGTATTAGAAAAGCAAAAACGTGGAGCATGGCATGCTCATATTCTGCTTTTCAGCGTTCCTTATGTACCACACCGTCAACTCTTGGAACTTTGGGGACATGGAGCAGTACGGATAAATAAAGTTGATGTAGACAGCAAAGAAAATCGCGGTCGATATGTCACAAAGTATTTTGAAAAAGGGATTGGACAAGAATTGTTGGAAAACTTCGGAAAGCAAGCCTATTTTTCATCACGCAACTTGAAAAAGCCTGATGAAGATAAATTTTACACTTATGAAGATTTTAACTATGATAGTTCAGTCGTGCTATATGAAACGGAATACACTAGTAAGGTCTATAAAGACGGTCAGTATTTCGATAATCATGTAAAGTACAAGAAAATAAGACTAGATGAATAAAGGAGTAAGTCACATGATAGCAACTGTTACTAAGAATGACCTAATTGCCCTCGGTTTCTCTGAGGGAACATCTAAACGTATTATCCGCCAAGGGAAAGAGCTACTGATAACCCGAGGCTTTACAGTCTATCAGAACAAGCGAATTGGTACTATACCTGCTACTATTGCTACCGAATTACTCGGTTTTGATGTTCAAAACAGTACCCTCAAGGAGTAAAATATGGCAATTAGAAAAGGTAAAGACGGTAATTGGGTAGTTGATATTAGCAACGGTTTTGACCCAATAACACTAAAGCAACGTAGACTTGTCAGAAAGGGCTATAAGACGAAAAAAGAAGCTATTGAAGCAGAACACTACTTACGAAGTGTAGAGTTAAAAGAACGCTTCTATGGGGCTAAAATAACTATCCCCATACTATATGAACTACTTAAGGAAGAAGATAGCATAAATCATCGAAAAGCAAGCTATATCAATACACAAGATAGTAATTACAACAAACACATCAAAGATTATTTTTCTATGGTCGATAATGTCGGAAAATTGACCTATGATGACATCTACCAGTTTAGAGAACATCTTAGACAAAAAGTGGCTAAAAATTCTGATAAACCGTTAAGCACAAATACTATCAACAAAATCATGATTTTACTCAAAAAGATTTTTGATGTTGGTTTGCGAAAAGGCTATTACACCTCCAATCCAGCAAATTTGATAAAAAAGTTGCCAATCGAAAAAACAAAAATGCAGTTTTGGACAGTCAAAGAATTTCAACATTTTTTAACCTTGTTTGAAACTGAAGAGTATAATATCAAGTTACTCTTTACTGTTCTATTCTTTACAGGACTACGACTTGGGGAAGCATTAGCACTAACATGGCAAGACATTGATTTTACAAGCAATACAATTCACATTACAAAATCAGTTTATGTAAACAAAGGAATAAGTCATGTTAGCACAACAAAGACTAAAGCTGGAACAAGAAGAATTATCATTAATAAGAAATTGAGCCATGAACTACAACAATGGAAACAGAAACAAAAACACCTATTAGAACAATTTACTAGTGATAGCATGACCCTACAAGTGTTTCAAGGCTCACCTATTACAATTACAAAAAATGCAGTTGAAAAACAATATAAGAAAATACTTGAACGTGATAGCACACTAAAAAAGATACGCATACACGATTTTAGGCACTCACACGCTTCCCTGCTGATTAACCAAGGGGAAGATTATCTAGTTGTAAAAGAGCGACTAGGACATGCTTCTATAACAACAACGATTGATACCTACTCTCACTTGTACCCAAGTAAGCAAAAGGATTTAGCTGATAAACTAGATGATTTACTATAAAGTAATTGAGTTTTATAAATGGAAAGTTTATAATTAAATCATGGATACATCACAAGCAATAAAAGCACATGAAGTAGCTAAAAAAGCACACTCTGGACAAATTGATAAAGCAGGAATTGACTACATTAAACACCCTGAAACAGTAACTAGTTTTGTCGCAACTGATGAAGAGAGAGCTGTTATAGAGAAAATTGAAGATATGTATGATATTAAGGTCGCTGATGAAGCTTATAAAAAATGGGTTGAATGTGGCAAAAAGACTTTCTCACATGAAGAAATGATGAGGCGCTATGGCTAAAATATACGCAATATCTGATATACATGGGCACTACAATGAGTTTATTAAATCTATCAATAAAATAGATTTATCTGATAAACAAAGTCGACTTATCTTACTTGGAGACTACATTGACAATGGTTCTCAATCTTTTCAAGTTATTTCCAAAATAATTGAACTTGAGGAACTTTATCCTAATCAAATTATCACTCTATTAGGAAATCATGAAGAATGGTTTTATGATTGGTTGATTTTAGAAAAGCCTACTTCTTCTGCATTTCCAGAAACAATAAAAAGCTTCTTCTCTCCAGAGGAATTGAACTATATTTTTAAATCGAATGCTAACAACTTTGAAACAGGTGTTAGAAATGAAATTAAAAATAATATCAAATTCAATCCATTTATAAACTGGTTTAAAAAACGATATAGGGATAAACGCTATTATGAAACTGATACCCAAATTTTTGTTCATGCTGGCATTGATGAAGAAGCAGGAAAACTTTGGAAAGAACTAACGAGTTCAGAGATATTTACAAACAAATTTCCTATTACCACTGGTAGATTTCATAAAGCTATTATTTCGGGCCATATTGCTTCTTCGGAAGTAGCTAAAGATAGAAGATACCTGGGTAAGATTTACTATGATAGTAAAAGTCATTACTTTATTGATGGAGAGGTAACGAATAGCAAAACAATACCTGTTCTTTGCTATGATACAATTACCCAAAAATATCACTTTCTATAACTTTTAATCATGTGCTTTTATATGAAATTAGTAATTATTAGTAACAATTTCAAGAAATTTCTTATGACATAACAAAAAGACAAGGCTTAAAAACCTTGTCTTTTCAACTATACCGGCGGCCGGGGTCGAACCGGCACGTCCTTGCGGACACTGGATTTTGA
>ERZ773038.1693-NODE-1693-length-12222-cov-51.142188_pt1 | contig 12222 bp, 10 predicted proteins | sample MGYA00511665_ERZ773038 | MGnify/ENA primary metagenome ERZ773038 (study PRJEB29015, sample SAMEA2737966) | human oral metagenome | biome: human oral; feature: human-associated habitat; material: dental | place: China | collected 2028 ... | reverse complement strand
TGTGCTGGCTGTCCTGCGCGTGCGTGCATGGGCACAGTGTGTCACGTGCCACTGGTCGGATCAGCCCGTTTCGCTGTGCGAAACAACCGCCGTTCCGAGGCCGGGACGCGGTGGTCGGCGAGGGTGGGAGGCCGCACGACGACGGCGCTGCGGGGAACCTCACCGCGAGGGGCTGGGAGGACGTGCGGTTGACCGGTGGGCACCACATCCCCCTGTCCTCGGGGCATGGGTAGTCTGGTCCGGGCGCCGGCGCTTCTGCGCTGTCACCCGGGCCGCAGCTCCGCTCATCGGGGACGCGGCCGAATCCCAGCGTCCAGGAGGAACGAGGAACCATGACCGTCAGCCGTATTGCCACGACCAGCGCCCCCGCCGCCGTCGGCCCCTACTCCCAGGGCGTCTCCACCGGTCAGGAGGCCGGCTCGCTCGTCTTCGTCTCCGGGCAGGTGCCGCTCGACCCGGCCACCGGCTCGCTCGTCGAGGGCGACATCCAGGCCCAGGCCGAGCAGGTCCTCAAGAACGTGGGCGCCATCCTGGCCGAGGCCGGGCTCGGGTACGACGACGTCGTCAAGACCACGGTCCTGCTCGCCGACATCGCCGACTTCGCCGCCGTCAACGAGGTCTACGCCCGCTACTTCACCGGCGAGACCCTCCCGGCCCGCGCCGCCTTCGGGGTGGCCGCCCTGCCGCTGGGGGCCGGTGTCGAGATTGAGGCCGTCGCCGCCCGGTCCTGAGGCGGTCCGATCGAGAGCCGTCCCCGAAGCCGTGCCGAGACTCGCGAGACCGGCGCAGGTCGTACGGGTGCGAGCTGGGATCGGCTGCGTCGGATGGGCTGCCGCCTCGCCCAGCACGGGGTGTCTGCCCCTGCCGGTGGGGCGATCCGCTCACTAGGCTCTTTCCCGGTTCCACGTCCACGGGGTGCCCCCTTGTCGGGGACGCCCCGTGTTGTTCTCCCCATGGCAGATGACCGGGGTGCTGGGAAGGATGAGGCACAGCAGGCGGCCGCGGGACTGCCGGTTGGCCGGCCCCTTCGAATGGCCGGCCCCTACGAGACACGACGAGAGGACGACGGATGCCGCCCACGCACCTTCCCCTCGTTGTCCGCCTCGGCGGGATCCGCGCGCTGCTGTGCTTCTGCGCCATCATGACTGCGGGCCTGGTGGCCGTGCTCTCACCGGTGGCCGTGGCGGTGTGGGCGCCCTCCTTCGCCGCCGTCATGCTGCTGCCGGCCCTTGTGGGCGTCGGCGGGATCACTTACTACCTGCGGCGCGGTGTGTCCGCGCGCCGGATGGCCCAGGAGGCTCGGCGCGCCTACTCCCGGGTCACCTACGACTACGAGGCCACCGAGCTCCAGGCGCGCCTCGTCCCGGAGGTCGAGTCGCGCGGCGCCCGGGTCATGGCCGACTACCGCTGGTTGCGTGACGAGTACGAGGACCTGACCCGCTCCTGGCAGGACCTCGGCAGCCCGCGCGGCACCCAGTGGTTCGAGCCGGGGATGTTCGCGCGGGTCACCGAGCTCGAGCAGCGTTCGGCCGCACTGGACTCGACCAGTGACGTCATCGTCAGTCATGCCGCCTTCCTGACCCTGTCCTCCCGGTGGGAGCGGATCTGGCAAGACGAACAGCGTCCGGTCCTGGAGGACCTCGACCTGCTTCTGGACCTGTGCCAGTGGATCGACTCCTATGTGTTCACTCCATACAGCACGGTGGAGGCTCGCGAGCTGGTCCGGGCCCACCATCAGCGCCTGAGTGAGATGACCGCTGAGCTGTCGGCCGGCCTGCTGCAGCCCTCCGCGGCGCTCGATGAGCTCGCCTGGATCAGGGCCGACGTCCGCCGTTCCGCGAACGTTCTGGAGTGGACAGCAGCTGGTGTCGACTCTCCTCTCGGTCCCACCGACCCCGACGTCCAGCACTGGATGCACGCCTCGGAAGGGGTAGACGTCGTCAAGCCCGGGGGCGATGCCGAGAGCCTGGACGACGCCGGTGCCTACGCCGCGGCCGGTGCGGGAATCGGTCCACATGCGCCGATGCGCAGGGGATTCCTCGGGGATGGGACCTTCCCGGGGCGGTGACGTCGGTATGGCTGACGTTGGCCGTACGACGACGAACTAAATATACATGGTTCAAGACGGATAATTAATGCTGCTAACCTCGACCTACTGAGAGTAGACGCGGTACATCGTTCGAGGCCGGCTCGATTATCAACAAGGAATGTCATGAAGCAATCTGCGATTGTCCGTCTTGGAGGTCTTCGAGCGGTCACATCTTTTGTGATGAATATTGCTGGAGCGTTGATCGCGATCCTGCTTCTGCCGGCGGTGCTCCTGTATCCTTCCGCATCTGGACATCGTCCCGATGTGGCCGTTCGCGACGAGGCCGGCATCTATCACGAGCAGACTCTTCGCCGCGGCCTGGAGGAGCAGAACTACGATCGTGAGGTTCGCATCGCGGTGCTCTCGGTTCCCGGAGCCGGCATCAGCAACATTGATGAGGAGACTGTCAAGTACGCAGGTGACGGCGCACGAGGCTCCTCCTGGCTCAGGGGCTCCGACGTCGATAGCCTGGTGGACGGAACGGTCCTCTTTGTGGTGGCACCCGAGTCTCACTGGGTGCGTTGCTACGCGGCGAAAGACCTGCAGCTGTCTGCCGACAAGCGCACAGCCATCGAGAACGCGGCGGGAAGCCACTATGCCCAGGGCGACTGGGATGGCGGGACCGTGGCGATGGGGCGGCAGCTGGCGACATACATCGGTTCAGGCGATGGAAGCAGCACGATGATGTGGGTGGCCGGTGCGATCCTCGCCTTCATGGCGGGAAGCGGATGGCTTGCCTTCTACATGTGGCGGGGGATGACCGCCCGGCGGCGAGCTCAAGAGGCGTACCGGGACATGATGCGGATCGTCTACACCTACGATCTCACCGAGTTGCAGGCGGGAACCCTGCCGGAGGGGTCCCGCCAGAGCCGGGACGTTGGTTCCGACTACCGACGATTCCGCGACGAGTACGACACCGTCAGCCAGAAGTGGAAGGACTTCGGGGAACCTCGTGGTGCTCAGTGGTTCGGTCGCGGTGTTCTTGCTCAGGCGACTCGTCTCGCCGAGAGGACTGCCAGTTTGGCCGACCTCGACGCCGCTGTGAACTCCGGCGCCGTGACTCGGGCGGACACGCTCCCGAATCCTGGGGGTGCTGCTCTGTGAAGAAGCTGCCAACAGTCTCCGAGCTCGGTGGGATACGAGCGATCCTCGGGTATGCGGGTAATCTCCTCATTGGTGTGGCGCTTGTGGTCGCACCATTCATCATCAACGGTGGACAATCCCCCTTCTACCCCGCGAAACAATTTCACCCGACGGTGGAGATCCATGATGAGCCCGGTGTTCTTCATCAGGACCATGTCAAGGCGGAGCTTGAGAAGCTCACCTTTCGGCAGCCGACCCACATCGCTGTGGTGGATGTGACCAGCTCGAGAGTTCAGAACCTTGAGCAGGAGGTTCAGAACTACGCCCGCACCCATCCCACCGACGTCCCCTGGATATCATGGGAGGATTCTGAGCACTGGGCTGATCACGTGTTCGTGATCGCCGGTGCGCCCAACGCCAACTATGATGAAAGCCTGGAGGGGCAGATAGCCGGGTACTACTACGGATCCCAGCTGCAGATCAGTGAGGAGGGAAGGGAGGAAGTGTGGGATGCCGCGGAACGGAGAATTATATTCGACGACGATGATGAGCGCGTTATAGAATCAGCAGAAGTTGCATCCGGATACATTGGATATCAGTTGGATCCTGCCAGGATGTGTGCTCAATTCACGTTATTCTTCATCTTCTTCATCGCTGCGAACAAGTGGATTCGATACTATTTAGGTCGAGGGAAACGGGCGATGTCCGGCATTGAAGAAGCGCGTGAGGCGTACTCTCAGGCGATGGCCGGGCGTGCGGCTGTCAGTGGCTACCTTCGACTCATCCCTGCTGGCGACATCTACGGCGTTCAAGTGATCGCCCGGTATAAGGTGCTTCAGCGGCACTATCGCCGACTTGAGCGCGCCTGGAAGATCATAGGGGACCCCATTGGCCTTCAGTGGTACGGAATGAGGCGTGGTCGTCTTGCTGAGTACGCCAAGGCCTACTCCGTGCAGCTCCGCGCCATGCAGCAAACGGTTGTCAACTGTGCGCAGCTCTTAGCGAGGAGAGGGACCTGGCAGGAATCATGGGAAAACGAGTACGCGCTCGTGCAGCGAGATATTGCGGCAGTAGCACGTATCTTCTCCTATGCCCCGAAGCAACATGAATCATTCTCTCATGAGGCGCTGAAATGGGTGAAACTGAAGCGGGCCGAGCTTGATGCCACTGCCACGAAGGTATTAACCAGAGCAATACCCCCGTCCGATGCTCTTCGTGAACTGACTCGCCTCTCCATCGAGGCAAAAAAGTTCGCAGAGAATGCGGTTGACAAGTTATTTCGCGGCCCCCTCAAGCGAGCACATTATAAAAAGTTCAGAAAATACCTGACGACCTACGGGCAGGAGGTCTCGAAGCGTGCGAAGGATGTTCTGATACCTTCTTCCAAGCCTCAGTTCAGAGTCGGTGCCAATGGCGTTTATCTTGTGAACCTCCCCGACTCCTCTGATGATCACCATATCTTCTCCAACGTTTCCATGACTGTTCGCATGACCCCCCAATCTCCGGCCGCTTCCTTTGTTGCCCTGAGGACGGAGGCTCCGGGCCCCATGTCTGTGTACTCGCCAGTCCGTGACATAGCAGATGCCTATTTTTATGCCATATCGATGCCGGCAGTGGATGAAAAGTCCAAGGCCAAGAAGAAGCGAAAGGGTGGGTTGAGGCGCGCATGATTCAAGAGAAACATGAACGTGAAGGAGGCGGGTCGTCGAGCGCGATCTCATTTGCGGCCAATGTATTGCTGTTCGCGGCCATGATTCTTACGCTGCCAGTCATGATCTTTTTCTCCCCAATGCTGGGTTATGCGCCGACTGTCAGTGTGCATGACCAAGCGGGAGTGTTTGATCGTGAGTTGTTGGAGCGCGAGCTGGGGGAGTTGAGGTTCCGTCAGGACATTCGTTTGGAGATCATTTCTCTGACCGGATGGGGGAATAAGAACCTGGATGCGGCTGTGGCGTCATTCGCAGACCAGGAGTTGGAGTACAAGAATGATATTAGAACGGTTGACTATAGGAACTGGAAGGAAGGGGTCGTTATCATAGCGGTGGCGCCCCGCGCTCATCAGGTCGGCGTGTATCCGGGCGCTGACGTATCGCTTAAACGTTCGGAGCAGGTCGCCATTCAGGATGCCGCGGTGACACAGTTCTCTCACCAGGACTGGAATGGTGGCGTTCTGGCTATAGGAAATAGGGCTGAGACGTACTTGGGTGCCTACGGTAGTGGACGTGCACGTGCAGCCGTCGCTATTGCTGCTGTCATAAGCCTCTGGGGTGCAATAAAATTGTTTCGCTATCTTCGCCGTGGTTTTGCTGCTCGCCGTATGGCGAGGTCGGCGGCCAGTTCCTATGGTCAAGTAACCTACGATTATGACTCGACTGCTCTCCGGGTAGGCACCCTCGACTCGAGTGCTCCCGAATCGCGGGCGCTTGCAGCACGCTATGAGAGTTTTGAGCAGGACTATTATGATGTCACGCTTGCGTGGCGGAAGTTCGGCGATCCGCAGAGATTCGACTGGTTCGGTAAAGGCGTATACGACAGCGCGAAGAACCTGCAGGAACGTTCGGCGGCACTCGATGACGGCGATGACGTCATCGTCGATACCGTTTCTATTTTGACGATGTCGCCTACATGGGGGCGAGCGTGGGAGAAACAGCAGGCACCGATCCTGAAAAAATTGAGAGCAGTCACACGAATGGCTAGATCGGCGCGTCGGAGTAACGCCGTCAATCGTGAGGACATTGCAACATGGGTGGCCCAGCAGAATCGGCGGCTCGGAGAGCTGGCTGTCGGCCTCGACAAACGCGAGCTAACCCCGGTTGAGGCCTTGACTGAGTTGGATGGGATGTCGAGAATTATTGATCTGGTGGTTGCGGCGCTTGAGCAGCGACAGAAGGCGGTTGTCGAGGCAGTCGTGACATCCGGCGTGTCGGTGTGTTGATTCAGCTGTGGTTCGGTGTGTATCCAACGATTTCAGATCCCTGAATTCCTACCATGAGTCCTGAGTCTCCCAAGCTTGTGATGATGTGTGATAGAGAGGGTGGAGGTGTGATGACCTGGGCGGTCTGCGTATCAATGACAAGGGATGTTTTGTTGTTCACCTCTTGACCCGTGCCGCTTATTGTGTAGGTTGAGACGGCCAGGACTTGTTGATCGCTGGACAGGTTCCAGTGGATCTGGAGTTCTCCTCGCCCTGGAGGATAGACGAAGGACTGTTCAAAGGGCAGGGTTACTGGCGTTCCATTGAATGTACATGCGTCTTTCGTGGTGCATTCGATGACGTATTTTGCCCAGGATGTGTCTCCTGACTCGTAAGCCTTCCGGAACTGTTCCAGTGTTGGAATTCCGGATTCAGAGAGGAGAAGTGGAGCATTGCTTCCCGACAGCGAGAACGATCCAATGTGCTCACCTTGGAGAGAGTAGGTCTCAGCGGTGCCGGATTTTTTGGGGATGCGGATCCAGCCGTCTCGGGCCGGTATGTAGTTGGCTTCTGCGTCAGGAGTGATTTCATTGAAAAGTGTGGTGATCGTTCCATCTGCGAGGTTCATGATGCCAGTATTGTTGGACTGCAAGCTGTGTCCTTCTGGCTGAGATAGATGGACGAGGGGGCTTGGCGTGGAACCGTCTCCCGCGACCCCGAAGGCGACAGGTTCAACTTGCTGGTCGTATTGACGCTCCCAGCGCTGTTTTGGAGCTCCGTTATTCCACTCCCAGGCTGCGCAGTGGTTGGTGCGTCCATACATGTTGCATGTCAGGACGAGATCGGGAGACATGATGTAGGGGTAGTCGTTGGTCGACCAGGGGGCTTTTTCGATAGTTCCAGTTGCGGGATTGAGGATCTCGTGTTTAAGAAGCATATGCCCGCCCCACCATGGATTGCTGCCCCAGGTGTGAATGATCTTGGGAGGCGCTTTCCATAGCTCTTTGAGATGGCCGTTTTCGAGGACGTATCCTTTCAAAATGTTGGGAGAATTATATGAGGCTGATTCAACAACAAAATATTTTCCGCATCTTGAGACGTGCGGGAAGATGGATTGCATGCTTTGGGTTGTGTCGGTTGTCAAGCGCCATGCCTCGTGCCACGTCGCCCCGGCCGGAGGACGCGTGTCGGTGGAGGGACCGCAGGAGATGGTCTCGTTCGTCTCGGCCGGCGCCTGCCATGTTGAGAAGGCCGGCGCCTTCGGCTCGGTGAGCGAGGAGGCCATGACGGGGCCCTGTCGTGCCCACGCCTGGGCGATGGACAGGGACGCGGTCACCATGATGAGGACGAGCGCGGCGGTGAGTGAACGACTTCGGAAGATCGTTCGAGCAAGACGCACACACATGTGTCGAAGGTTCGCCGCACTGAATCGCATGGAACTAGCATTCCCCAATCTGTGCGGTGGCGGGACTGTTCTCTCTGTGACGTCGGGGGAACCCAGCGGGGAGAACGGCCGTGAACTGCATCATGGAGCGACGGGCCGTCGTCGGCCTGGGAGGGGTGCCACGCGGCCGGTAGGCTGACGGGCATGTCGAAGAAGAAGCGCCACGGGCGCCGTCCGGCCGCCGCGTCGGCCAAGCCCCGCAAGCAGAGCATCGAGTTCGTCGCCCGCCCCTTCGCCGGTCTGCCGGCCGAGGAGGACCTCGTGGCGATGGCCCAGATCATCCCGGCCGCCACGGCCACCGTGCGCCTGACCGAGGAGTACGGCGGTCAGCAGGTCCAGCTCGTCACGCTCCTTCCTGAGTTCGTCCAGGGGCTCAAGCGCTCCGACGGCGAGGTTCTCGTGGCCATGCAGACCTCCATGCACTCCGGGGACGCCTCCCGCGACGTGGCCGCCGCTGTCCTGGCCACCCTCGAGCTGCCCGAGGGTCAGGCCCTGCGCACCGACGGACTGCCCGAGCCCGGCCCGCGTCTCCAGGACATCCTCGACACCACTGAGGCGCCGGTGGTTTCCGTGCGCGAGACCTTCGACTTCTGGATCGACCCCCGTGCCGCTGGTGAGAACGCGCAAGCCCGCCAGGTCATTGAGGAGGCCATCGAGCGCGCCAAGGAGGAGATCGCCCCGACCCGGCCCGTTCCCGGCGTCGAGCACGCCTATTGGTGCCGGCTGGGCGCCAAGGAGTTCGTGCGTTGGGTGCGCGGGGAGGACGAGGACGAGTTCTTCAACGCCTTCGCCCGCATCCACGCCGCCCGCGAGTCCGACCTGGAGGAGGGGGCGCGCTTCGTCGGCGCCTTCCGGGCCAACGGCCTGGCCATCCCGGTGTGGGAGCTCGTCCCCGGCACGGAGGCCGAGGAGCTCACCAAGCCGCTGCAGGCCATGGGCAAGCGCCTGGAGGCCGCACTGGCCGACTCCAGCCCCCTGAGCCCCGAGGTCCGCCGCGCCAAGGCCGGCATCATCTCCCGCCAGGTCAACCTCTGATCCTTTCTCGCCGAGCCGGGCATTCTTCGCCCAGCCCTCCGGAATGTCTGTGGGGCACCGCGAAGAATGCCCGGCTCGACGTTGCTCAGGTCTCGGTGATGCGCAGGCGCCGGCGCATCACGCGCGGCAGGCCGAATCCGTAGAGGGCGCCCTCCTTGGCCTTGACGGCGGCGACGAGCACGAAGCTCAGGGAGATGAGCAGCGCCCAGCTGCCGAACTTACCGGCATGCACCAGGTGCCAGCCGTCGGCCTGGTCGGGGTAGCGCCAGGCGCTCAGAGCGATGAGGAAACCGGCCGCGATCACCCAGCGCAGGTCCACGATGACGTGGTGGGTGAAGAAGTTGAGGTAGGCGGTCACGGCCAGCAGGCTCACCGGCCACCACCGAAAGCCGCCCACATGCAGGTCGAGGCGCCGGAAGGCCTGGCAGATGTAGGAGCCGACGGAGGCGTCCATGAAGCCGGAGAAGACCGGCACCCCATCGATGCGCACCACCCGCGTCCGGATAGGCCCAGGAGCCGGTGTGGACCTTGAACACCTCCAGCGCCAGCCCGATGAGGTGGAAGGCGCGCGGTTTCAGGTACGACCGAAGTATGCCGCACCTCCACGGCCCCACTGACGGGCGGGGACATTCGCCCCCGGCCGGAACGACACGCACCCGGCCTCGCGGAATGTTCCCATCGAGACGGCGCGTGACCACTGAGAGGACAGCCCCGTCCGAACTCGATGACCATCTGGCCGTCACCATCACCGGATCGAGCGCAGCGCTCGCCTGAGGAGCCGTTCAGTGGCCGGGGTGGGCGACTCCTCCTGCCAGCGCTCGCAGAGCTGTACGGCCCAGGCGGGCTGGGTCTTGGCGGCGTCGTTGACCCAGTTCGCCACGGAGTCCTGCACGTAGCGGGAGGAGTCGGCACGCAGCGGCTCGAGCAGCGGAAGGCCCCGCTCGGGCTCCTTCTTGAGTGCGGGGATGTGCCGAGCCCACACTCCGCGTGGACGCAGTGCCTCGCTGGCGAAGCGGCGAATGCGCTCCGAGGGTTCCGAGGTCCATGGCCGCAGCGCGTGGATCGCCTCGTCGAGCCGGGGCGCCAGGTGCGGACGCACTGCCATCCATGCCCACTCGCGCACTCCGAAGTGCGGGTCGTCCGCGGCTGGTCGTGCCAGGGTCAACAGCGTGTCGACGTCGGTGTCCTTCTCCGGAGCGACCAGGGCAAAGACCGCCCAGCCCCGGACGGTGTCGGCCGGGTGGTCGGCGAGATCCTGGCAGGCCGAGCGACCAAGATGCGTGTACAGCGCTTCGCCCATGGTCTGCATGCGAGCCAGGATGCCGAGCGAGTCGGCGTGCCTGGCCGCCTCAACCAGCCCCTCCGGTGCATCCGGCACTACTTGCGTCAGAAGCGCGGAATGGGTGATGGCCAGAATCTCCGCCAGTGTTCGGGACTCGTCCCGACCCGAGCTCAGGTCCGCGTGGCGCTCTGCGGTGATGCCAGCGGCGGGGCTCATGCGTCACTTCACCACGAGGTGGGCCACGCGCTTGAGGTGCTTCTTGTGCTGGCGTCGGCTGACCTTGCCCACCTTGCCGAAGTTGACCCAGGTCCGCCCGTGCATGCCCACCTGCTTGATGGCGGCGCCCAGGAACACCGAGCCGACGTAGTTGCCGCAGAACCGGCGCAGGAACCAGGTCGGCGCCGTTGAGGTGGTGAGCACCAGGACCTGCTTGATGTGGGTGAGGTGCCCCTTCACCCCTGTGGCCGTCGGGTGGTAGGCCCAGTTCTGCTTCATGACCTTGTCGACGAAGCCCTTGACGATGGCGGGCAGCTCGCTCCACCAGATCGGGGCGATGACAATGATGCGCGAGGCCCCATCGATGAGCTTCTGGTAGTGGCTCACCAGCGGGTCCAGCGTGCCGCCCTCCCTGTACAGGGCCAGCTCCTCGGTGGGCGTGCGCGGGTCGAAGCCGTCGGCGTAGAGGTCGACGACGTCGTAGGGGCGGCCCGCTTTGTCCAGGGCGGAGGTGGCGGCCTCGAGTATGGCGTGGTTGAAGGAGCCGTCGTAGGGGTGGGCGTAGATGATGAGAGTGCGGTCGCCCGTCTTCTTGAGGGTCTTCTTGGCTGTCATCAGTTGTCTCCAATCGTGACGATGGTGCGCAGTGCTGCGCGGATGAAGGCGGCGTCGGCGGTGGCGTCGACGAGTCCCTGACGGGTGTCCGTACTGCGCCGAACAATCTTCACATCAGGCAGGTTAACTAAGTTCTCTATCTATCAAGGAGATGGAGCGTGGTTGCGCACATCTGACACACGCTGTCAATGGCGAGCGACCACGATGCGGTCGGGCCGAGTCTGGTGGATGCGGCTCGAAAGCGGGGCGACGCTCGCCTGTGAGCGCTGCCAATGGCAGCAGTGCAGCGATGCATGAAGGTCTCCAAGATGTCTCTGACCTGCGCAGATATCGGTATGGGTGAACCGCGACCGCAGATCCTTGACACTGCCGGCGCAGCGTCCTTCAATCGTGTCACGTCCACCACGGCACAACGACAGCACGACGAGCGCCCCACTCCGGGGCGGCCCCACCCGTCCAGAACGAGAGGAGCACTGATGACCCGCACCGTTTGCGGCTCCGCGCCGCGGTCGACGGCCATGCGCATCAGCCTGCTGCGCTCCTGTTCATCGGCCGGCCGCCGTCATCGATACTCGTCGACCGCCACCCAGTAGTCACCCGCTGATCTCCGGTCGGCGTCCTCAGGCGTCCGTTCCGGACGGGGTGGGGGGTCCCGGCTCCCCGCATCCGCCGTCGAGGTCTCAGGTCGGGTTCGTCGTTGAGCCTCGCACCTCGGGGTCAGGGCAGTGCCGGCTCCCACTCCGCGGCCACCGCCTTCGTGCAGGGCGGGGGCGCCCACCAATTCATCCAATTGTCTTTGCCGTCAGATCTGCGATGCCTATGGACCTTTGCTCCGCTTCCTGGCACCCTGGTGAAACGGCAATGTCGCCGCCAGGCCCGCATGCCATGCGGCGAGTGAAGCGAAAGGTCTGATGTCATGACCGATGACTCCTCGAAGCACTCTCCATCCGGACCCGCTGCACCTCCGAGTGGCTCCCGCGCGGCGGACGTCACGCCTGCGCCCGTCACCAGCCCGGTGAGCACCGGGCCGCCCGAGCGGCCACCGGTCCATCCGCAGCACCCGAGCTCAGGAACCTGGCGGGCCGTCCGCACGGCCGGCGCCCCCGTGAGCGTGCGCGAGGTCGAGGCGGCATCCTCCGCGGCGCCCGCTGCTCACACCTCCGCCCAGGCCGCCACCCGCTCCTCGGTCCGCTCACCTTCCGAGACCGCGGCCGCCGGCGTCGTCCTGCGCGACCTTGCCGACGAGTACGCCTTGCTTCTGTGCGCCCACGACCCTGAGGCGGCCGCTCGCACCGGCCTGCCCGGCGGGGCCATCCTGCCCGACTACTCGCCCGCGGGGCTGGCCGAGCGTCTCAGTGCCGAGCGCTCCCTGCGTCACCGCGTGGCCGCCGTCGACCGCTCGACCGGCTCTGACGAGCTCCTGCGCCGACACCTCCTGGAGCGTCTGGAGGCCTCCATCCAGTTCATCTCCGCAGGTGAGGAGGGTGGCAACCTCGGTTTCCTCTCCTCGCCGTTCCAGCAGATCGCCCGCCAGCTGCACCGGC
>ERZ773038.1690-NODE-1690-length-12247-cov-11.358514_pt1 | contig 12247 bp, 3 predicted proteins | sample MGYA00511665_ERZ773038 | MGnify/ENA primary metagenome ERZ773038 (study PRJEB29015, sample SAMEA2737966) | human oral metagenome | biome: human oral; feature: human-associated habitat; material: dental | place: China | collected 2028 ... | reverse complement strand
TGCAAGTAGAGCAAGCTAACGCTCTTAAAGAAGATCAAACAGTGAAATTGTCTGTCCTTGCCCACTATCAAGACGGAACACAAGCAGTTTTACCAGCAGATAAAGTGAACTTCTCTACAAGTGGTGAAGGGGAAGTCGCAGTTCGTAAAGGAATGCTTGAGTTGCATAAGCCAGGAACAGTCACTCTCAAAGCAGAATATGAGGGGGTTACAGGTCAAATCGATCTCACGATTCAGGCCAATACTGAGAAAAAAGTAGCCCAATCTATCCGTCCAGTAAATGTAGTGACAGACTTGCATCAAGAACCTACTCTTCCAACAACAGTAACTGTTGAGTATGACAAAGGTTTCCCTAAAGCCCACAAAGTCACTTGGCAAGCTATTCCAAAAGAAAAACTTGATCACTATCAAACCTTTGAAGTTCTAGGTAAAGTTGAAGGTCTTGATCTTGAAGCGCGTGCAAAAGTCTCTGTAGAAGGTATCGTTTCAGTCGAAGAAGTTAGTGTGACAACCCCAATCGCAGAAGCACCACAATTACCAGAAAGTGTTCGTACCTACGATTCAAATGGTCACGTTTCATCAGCTAAGGTTACTTGGGATGCGATTCGTCCAGACCAATACGCCAAGGAAGGTGTCTTTACAGTTAATGGTCGCCTAGAAGGTACGCAATTAACAACTAAACTTCATGTTCGCGTATCTGCTCAAACTGAGAAGGGAGCAAATATTTCTGACCAATGGACCGGTTCAGAATTGCCACTTGCCTTTGCTTCAGACTCAAATCCAACTGATCCTGTTTCAAACGTCAACGATAAATTGATTTCCTTTAATGACCGCCCAGCTAACCGTTGGACAAATTGGAACCGTACTAATCCAGAAGCTTCAGTTGGTGTCCTATTCGGAGATTCAGGTATTTTGAGCAAACGTTCAGTTGATAATCTAAGTGTCGGATTCCACGAAGACCACGGAGTTGGTGTACCGAAGTCTTATGTGATTGAATATTATGTCGGTAAGACCGTTCCAACAGCCCCTAAAAACCCTAGCTTTGTAGGTGAGGAAAACCATGCCTTTAATGATCCTGCAAACTGGAAAGAGGTAAGCAATCTCAAAGCACCAGCTCAATTAAAAGCTGGAGAAATGAATCATTTCAGCTTTGATAAAGTTGAGACCTATGCGGTTCGCATTCGTATGGTTCGACTTGATAGCAAGAAAGGAACGTCTATCACAGAAGTACAAATCTTTGCGAAACAAGTCGCAGCAGCCAAACAAGGACAAACGAGAATCCAAGTTGACGGTAAAGACTTAGCAAACTTCAACCCTGATTTGACAGACTACTATCTTGAGTCTGTAGATGGAAAAGTTCCTGCAGTAACAGCAAGTGTTAGCAACAATGGTCTCGCTACCGTCGTTCCAAGTGTTCGTGAAGGTGAGCCAGTTCGTGTTATCGCGAAAGCTGAAAATGGGGACATCCTAGGAGAATACCGTCTACACTTTACAAGCAATAAAGACTTGCTCTCTCGTAAACCAGTTGCTGCGGTCAAACAAGCTCGCTTACTACAAGTAGGGCAACCACTTGAATTGCCAACGAAGGTTCCTGTTTACTTCACAGGTAAAGACGGTTACGAAACAAAAGACTTGGCAGTGGAATGGGAAGAAGTTCCAGCAGAAAATCTGACTAAAGCAGGCCAATTTACTGTTCGAGGTCGTGTCCTTGGTAGTGATCTTGTTGCTGAGTTCACTGTACGAGTGACAGACAAACTTGGTGAAGCTCTTTCAAATAACCCAGAGTATGATGAAAATAGTAACCGCGCCTTTGCCTCAGCCACTAACGACATTGATAGAAACTCCCATGACCGTGTGGACTATCTCAATGACGGAAATCATTCAGAAAATCGTCGTTGGACAAACTGGTCTCCAACACCATCTTCTAATCCAGAAGTATCAGCAGGTGTAATCTTCCGTGAAAATGGTAAGATTGTAGAACGGACTGTAGCGCAAGCCAAACTTCATTTCTTTGCAGATAGTGGTACGGATGCCCCATCTAAACTCGTTTTAGAACGCTATATTGGCCCAGAATTTGAAGTTCCTACCTACTATTCTAACTACCAAGCCTATGATGCAGCCCATCCATTCAACAATCCAGAAAATTGGGAAGCTGTTCCTTATCGTGCGGATAAAGACATTGAAGCCGGTGATGAAATTAACGTTACCTTTAAAGCTGTCAAAGCCAAAGCCATGAGATGGCGTATGGAGCGCAAAGCGGATAAGAAGGGTGTTGCGATAATTGAGATGACTTTCCTTGCTCCAAGTGAATTGCCTCAAGAAAGTACGCAATCGAAGATTTTTGTAGATGGAAAAGAACTTCCTGACTTCGCTGAAGATCGTCAAGACTACCAAATCACCTATAAAGGTCAACGTCCAAAAGTCTCAGTCGAAGAAAGTAATCAAGTAGCTTCAACAGTTGTAGATAGCGGAGACGATAGCCTTCCAGTACTTGTTCGCCTTGTTTCGGAAAGTGGAAAACAAGTCAAGGAATACCGTATCCAGTTGACTAAGGAAAAACCAGTTTCTGAGAAGACTGTTGCTGCTGTACAAGAAGAACTTCCAAAACTCGAATTTGTTGAAAAAGATTTGGCTTACAAGACAGTTGAGAAAAAGGATTCAACGCTGTATCTAGGAGAAACTCGTGTAGAACAAGAAGGAAAAGTTGGTAAGGAACGGATCTTCACAGCGGTTAATCCTAGTGGAAGTAAGGAAGAAAAACTCCGCGAAGTGGTAGAGGCACCGACAGACCGCATCGTCTTGGTCGGAACAAAACCAGGAACCTCTCTTCCTGAAGACGAAGTGAAGAATCTTGTCCTTAACAGACCCGAACTTATAGTCGAAGAAGAAACCATCGATTTCAAGGTTCAGGAGCGTAAGTCTGATAAGTTGTACCTAGGAGAAACTCGTGTCCTACAAGAAGGTCAAAAAGGTATTCGTCTTCACTTGATTGAAGTGGAAAATGGAAAACGTCAGCTTAAAGAAACTTACGATAAAGTCGCTGCTCAAGATCGTATAGTAGAAGTTGGCACTAAACCAGGAACTTCTCTTCCAGAAGATGAAGTGAAGAACCTAGTCCTTAACAGACCAGAACTTGTAATCGAAGAAGAAACAATTGATTTCAAGGTTCAGGAACAAAAGAATGATAAGCTTCCAGCGGGTCAAACTCGTGTTCTCCAAGAAGGTCAAAAAGGTATCCGTGTTCACTTAATCGAAGTTGAAAATGGTAAGCGAACTGAAAAAGAAAGCTATGATAAAGTTATAGCTCAGGATCGCATCGTAGAAGTCGGTACAGCTGATGAAACGACCAAACCAGTACCTCAAGAAGCAACAAAACGACAAGTATCAGAAAAAGCAGATACAAAAGAAATTGCTTCAAGTAAAGCTAATCAAGCTCAAAAAGAGCAGTTGCCAAATACAGGAAGTGCAGCAAGTGCAGAAAGTCAAGCAGCCCTAGCAGCAGGCCTAGCTCTTCTTGGTTTGAGTGCAGGTCTAGTGGCCACTAAAGGCAAAAAAGAAGATTAGAGGCACTAGCTAGAATATGAATCTAGTGGTGACTAAGAAAGACCAGGTTTTCCTGGTCTTTTTTATGACAGAAAAATCATTTAGTAATGTTGGCATAAACAATGCAATCCTAAAAGACGTATTTAAATAAGTGAAAATGCATTTTTAAAATAAAATGTGCAAAAAAAAAAATACTGTTTATCGTATTGGTTTTTAACTGGTATATACTGGCTTGTCAACGAGTAAATTTAAAGGAAAAGGATCATTTCTTAATAGAGAGAAAAAATGAATTATTCTGTAAAAATTTGTTTGATAGTCCTAGCCTTTTTCTTCATAGTATGATAAAATGTGTATGTAATGTGGCTAATAATTTTCACTTGAAAAAGGAGAATGGTGATTAGTTGGGGACAATCATTTAGTTTACTATTACATTGTACATTTACAACTGAATATTATAAGAAAGGAAGATTAAATGAACAAGAAAATAAGATCTTGGATTCAGATCCTTATTCTTTGTTTGGGAGTTATTCTCCAATCATTTGCCCCTCTGACGCAAGTACATGCGACAGAGTATAATGATGTGATCACTAATGTTGGTGTTGAGAACAAATCTGGTGAAGCTTTAACGCAAGGGTTGGATATTTGGCAAGAATTCCGTCTTACTGCAGATTTTGTTTTGCCAGATAATACGGTGCATGAAGGTGATACAACAACACTTCAATTGCCATCAGAGATTACATTTTCAAACTCTTCAGACATTGAATTACGAGATGCTTCTAACAATCTTGTAGCTACTGGTCGTTTAGATGCAGATAGCAAAACGATTACTCTAACTTACACAAAGTTTGTTGAGAATAATTCTGGCGTTAGGGGGAAATTCTTTGTCTATGTTCGAGTTGACCATGATGTTGTTTCAGAAGAAAAAGACATTGATGTCAATATTACTGTAGGACATAGAGTTCTATCTGCAGGGAAAATCCGTTACAACGGCCCTCCAGGGAAATACGACTCTAAAATTGAAAAGAGTTCCTTCCAATACAAGGACGACGAGAAAAATGTAATCCGTTATAACATTACTGTAAACCGCAATATGGCGAACTACAGTGATGTCACTATCAAAGATGCTTTCTCTTCTCCAAATATGACATTCCTACCAGATACTTTTCGTATTTATAAAGTAAACTGGAGCTGGAATAACGGAGACTGGAAATGGTCCGATGCTCAGGATATGACTGAAACCTTTAAAAACCAACTAGTGGTAAATGCGAATGGTGATGGTTTCACCCTTCCTTTAGGAGATACTAATGGTTTTGGTTATATGATCGAGTATCGAGCTAAAGCGAATTATGATCTAGTCGATGGTGAGGAAATCACGAACGTAGCCAACATGAGCTACAATGGAAGTGAGAATGAACAATCAACCAGCACACGTACCTACCAGATTGCAGGTGGTGTTGCGGAAGGATATGTTTTCACCATTAAAATTCATAAGGTAAACGAAGCAGGCCAACCTTTGCAAGGTGCAGTTTTTGAAGTGATTCGTGATCGTAACCAAGCTGTTGTTGGACGATTGACAACAGATTCTGATGGTAACGCTAGTGTAGGTAAATTGTTGCGAGACAACTATACAATTCGTGAAGTAACGGCTCCTTTTGGCTATGACAAACTAACTGAAGATATTAAAATTTCTCCAGATGAGTTTGGCTCAGATAAATCTGTAGAACGTCGAATTGAAAATAAGAAGACACCTCCGAAGACTCCAACTGAGAAAGAGATTACTTTCAAAAAGGTGGATCCAAATGGGAAAGAAATCCCAGGTGCCGAACTTAAAATCTACAGCGGAGATCGTGTAAGACCAGAAGCTCCACCTGTAGCAGACTGGACAACAGAAGCTAATACTTCTAAAGTGATTAAATTAGCTCCTGGTACTTATACTCTAACAGAGTCCGTTGCTCCAGATGGGTATCAGTATGTTGATGATGTTACCTTCACGGTCAATGCTGATGGTTCTATTACAATTGTCAAAAAAGGTACAACAGATACTGTCGTAACAACTGGTTCTGTTTTGTCAATCACTGACAAAGAGGATACAACTCCAAAGGCTATTACCTTCAGTAAAGTCAATCTTGGAGGAAATGAAATCGCTGGTGCACAGATTAAGATCTACAAGGGCGACAAGGCAGAAGGCACAGCCGTAGAAAGCTGGACTTCAACTGACCAACCTAAGCAACTGAATCTTGAACCAGGCATCTACACTTTCCATGAGGAAGCAGCCCCAACTGGTTACCTCAAAGTAACGGATATCACTTTCCAAGTTAAACCTAACGGTACTGTTGAAGTGACAAAAGTAGGTGAAAAAGATTCTAAAGGTGAAGACAATCGTGTTGTAGCCCAAAATTCAACTCTGACAGTTACTGATAAAGATGACGATGTAGCTCGTAAAATCACGTTCAGTAAAATTAGTCTTGGTGGAGTTGAAATCGCAGGAGCACAAATCAAGATCTTCAAAGGCGATAAGGCAGAAGGCACAGCTGTAGAAAGCTGGACTTCAGAAGCTGGTAAGTCTAAAGAATTGAGCTTGGCCCCAGGTACTTACACCTTCCATGAGGAAGCCGCTCCAACTGGTTACCTCAAAGTAACGGACATCACTTTCCAAGTCAAACATGATGGCACAGTGGAAGTGACAAATGTTGGTGAGAAAGACTCTAAAGGTGAAGAAAACAAAGTCGTAACCAACGGCTCAACAGTAACTGTAACCGACAAAGACGATGACTTACCACGTAAGATTACCTTCAGTAAGGTTAGCCTTGGTGGAACAGAAATCGCAGGCGCTCAAATCAAGATCTACAAGGGCGATAAGGCAGAAGGCACAGCCGTAGAAAGCTGGACTTCAGAAGCTGGTAAGTCTAAAGATCTCAACTTGGCCCCAGGTACTTACACCTTCCATGAGGAAGCAGCTCCAACAGGCTACCTCAAAGTAACCGATATCACTTTCCAAGTCAAACATGACGGCACAGTGGAAGTGACAAATGTTGGAGAAAAAGACTCTAAAGGTGAAGAGAACAAAGTCGTAACCAACGGCTCAACAGTAACTGTAACCGATAAAGACGATGACCTTCCACGTAAGATTACCTTCAGCAAGGTTAGCCTTGGTGGAACAGAAATCGCTGGTGCACAAATCAAGATCTACAAGGGCGACAAGGCAGAAGGTACAGCCGTAGAAAGCTGGACTTCAGAAGCTGGTAAGTCTAAAGACTTGAACTTGGCACCTGGCACTTACACCTTCCATGAGGAAGCAGCTCCAACAGGCTACCTCAAAGTAACCGACATCACTTTCCAAGTCAAACATGACGGCACAGTGGAAGTGACAAATGTTGGTGAAAAGGACTCTAAAGGTGAAGAAAACAAGGTCGTAACCAACGGCTCAACTGTAACAGTAACGGATAAAGACGATGACCTTCCACGTAAGATTACCTTTAGCAAGGTAAATCTAGCGGGTGAAGAAATCGCGGGTGCAAAAATCCAAATTTTCCGAGGAGAAAAAGTTGCAGGTAATCCTGTGGCTGAATGGACTTCAAAAGCCAAACAATCACATGTACTTGATTTGACTCCGGGAGTATATACTTTCCATGAAGAGGCCGCTCCAACTGGATACTTAGCAGTAACAGATATTACATTCCAAGTTAACTACGACGGAACTGTAACAGTGGTAAATGCTAGTGGAAATCAGGTTGAGTTTAAGGATGGTAAGTTAGTAGTAACGGACCAAACTGAACCAGAAAATCCTAACCTACCAAACACTGGAAGCGAATCTGGACAAGCTGCATTAGCAGCAGGTTTAGCTCTTCTAGCTTTAGGTGCAGGTCTTGTAGCAACTAAACGAAGAAAAGAAGACTAATCTCATTTAGTAGCCAATAAGTAGATTAAAGAAAGATCAGGGATAACTCCCTGGTCTTTTTTTATGGTTCAGAATAATGAAATATGCTAAATTAAACTATTTACCAGTATGGTGTATGACTATTGCTAAATCTCTTCTGATTTTTACTTATATAAAATAGTTTGGATAATTATTAAGGTGCATCAAACTTATAAATAAATGGAATGTTTTGTGTGATGTTTCTTTCTGTTTGTTTAAAAGAGAAGTTGTTCGTATGTGAACACTAAACTTAAAGAAACTTCAGTGTGATGAAAGAATTAATTTTTATGGCAGTAATTTTACACTGTGTCAATATTTTCAAAAAGCAATAACCTCATAATATTACAAAAAAAGTTAATTTTGTTTTATAATGAAACTAAAGGAGGTTTCTATATTAAAAATAGAACAAATATGATAAATATTGCACTCACATATAGTTATGAAACATGTTAATATGATGTAACTTATTCAATAACCCTCATGGATTTCAACGAATTCGAAAGGAGATGAGTGTTGAGATTTTATAATCATAGTTTGTCGTTTTAATGTTTTCGGTAATTTAGAAAGGAAGATTATGAAGAACAAGAAATTTTGGTTACCCATCCTAACTTCTCTGGCCTGTTTGCTAGGGATAATCTTTGCTCCAAATTCAGTTCAAGCAAAGGAACTGAAGAACGTTATCAGTAATATTGGAATTTGGGAAGTTGATAATGGTAAATTTATAAGTCCGGATGAAAATGGAATTTATAACCTTTCTCCAGAGCACCATGACTACTCAAACTATAAGTTCTCAGTGGATTATGATTTGAGTGCCTATGATGGCAAATTGGAGGACGGTGATACCTTTACATTTACAGTCCCAAGTCCGTTAACCGTGAGAAATGAGAGTTTTGACTTAAATGACAATGAACCAGATCTTGTTATCGGGGAAACTCAAATTGTATCAAATGGGGATAATAATGGTGGTAAGGTAACTATTACATTAAAGAATCTGAAAGCTTACCTTGAGAAAAAAGGTGGCTATCAAGTCCAAAACGTTAAAGGAAATTTCTTTGTTGGTTTTAGTTCTAAAAATGAATTAAGCAATGAAACGCTCCGTTTTGATAAGACGGAAACTATAAATGAAATTACCCATCAAATTAAGGTCAAAAAAGGGGAAGCCTCTGATTATTCTGAAGGAATTGGACGTGCTAATTTCAGTAAGTATCATGGTCTGATTTACAAAGAGGATTGGACATCTAGTGCTCTAAATAAGAGTGGACAATATTTACACAGTTGGTATGTTCGAGCTAATCCTAAACAAGCTGCCTATAACAAAATTGAAATTCATGACTGGGTTGACCCAAATGCCTCACCGATGCAGATGATTCCTGAAACATTTAAAGTTACGGCAGGTTGGTACGATAAATCTTATTACTTTAAAGATGAAGTGGTTTTAGAAGCTGGTAAGGATTACCAAGTAAAATGGAATGATTCTTACACAGAATTTACTTTAACAATTAACAATGCATCTTCAATTCTTGCGAAGAACGGTAAACCAGCAGCATTTCGAATTAATTATAAAACAAGTGCTCCAGCTGATGGCACGCAAGTCCAAAACAATGCTGAAATGAAGGGTGATGACCAGATTCTAACATATGACGACTATAGTAATAAGACAGTCGTTAAGCAAATCGGAAACTCAGTCGTTGCTTCTGGTGGTACAATTCAGTTAGAAACAGGGTACCGTATCATTCTTTACAAGGTCGACGAGCTGACTCTTGACCGTCTAAAAGGAGCAAAATTCAAGATTACTCCTCCAGCAGGAGCTACGGCTAAAGAAGAAATTGTAACGACAAATGATAACGGAATTGCTGAATCATCTATTTACTCAGAAAGTGATATCAAGAAAGGGAACTTTACAGTAACCGAGATTGAGGCTCCTGAGGGATATGAGTTGAATCCTACTCCATTTGAGATGACTGTTGGACAAGATGGAGCTATCAAAACAGTTACAAATAAACGTAGCAAAGCTAAAGTTAAGATTAAAGCTAATAAAAAACTTACAGGTCGTGAGTTGAAGGCTGAAGAGTTTGAATTCACTTTAACAGACCAAGATGGTAAGGTGAAAGAAACTGTGAAGAATGACAAAGACGGAAACATTGCTTTCTCAGAATTGGAATTCGACAAAGCAGGGACTTATACCTTTAAAATTGCTGAAAAAGCTGGCAGCGATACAAGCATCAAGTTCGACACTAAAACTGTCACGGCTACAGTTACTGTAGTAGATAAGGGCAAAGGTGCACTTGAAGCAACTGTTTCTTACGATGATGAAAAAGCTTTCGAGAATACTTACACTCCAGCAAAAACTCAAGTTTCTGTTAAGAAAGTATGGAAGGACGAGAACAACCAAGACGGTAAACGTCCAACTTCTGTCACAGTTAAATTGATTGCAGATGGTCAAGATACTGGTAAAACACTTGAGCTCAATGCCGCAAACGGTTGGACTGGAAGCTTCACAAACCTTGATGCTGATAAAGGCGGAACACCTATTCAGTACACTGTAGTAGAAGTAACTGTTGCTGGTTATACTTCTGAAATTACTGGTGATGCTGCATCAGGATTCACTATCACAAATAGCTATTCACCAGAAACAGTTGATGTAAAAGCAACTAAGAACTGGGATGACGCTAATAACCAAGACGGCAAACGTCCGACTAAGATTACAATCAATCTTTTAGCAGACGGTGAGAAAGTAGCATCGAAAGAGGTTCAAGCAGCCGCAGACGGAACTTGGACTGCTACATTCGAAAAATTAGCAAAATATAAAGCTGGTAAAGAAATTAAATACACTGTAACAGAAGAAGCCGTAGCAGAATACGAAGCGACTATTACAGACTTTACCATCACAAACAAATATGCTCCTAAAGAAATTGACTACAAGGTAACAAAAGTATGGAACGATGCGAACAACCAAGACGGCAAGCGTCCTGAGTCCGTAACGGTTCAACTTTATAAAAAAGTAGGAAATGCTGATCCAGTAGCCGTTGAAGGTAAGAAATTGACCTTAACAGCTAAGGAAAAGACTGATGATAACACTTGGGTAGCATCCTTCACCAATCTTCCACAATACGAAGCTGGAAAAGAAATCACCTATTCTATCAAGGAAGTGGATGTACCAGCTGGTTACGAAGCCTCTGTGACTGGTCAAGTAGTGACAAACACCTATAACCCAGAAACAATTGTTCTTTCAGGAACTAAGGTGTGGAAAGATAACAACAACCAAGACGGTAAACGTACAACATCTGTGAAAGTTCAAATTCTTAACGGCGACAAGGTTGTTCAAGAAATTGAAGTTTCAGAAAAAACTGGCTGGAAGTTCGAATCTAAAAAACTTCCTAAGTATGAAAATGGTAAAGAAATCAAGTACACTGTCAAAGAAGTAGCTGTGAAAGAATATACCTCAACAGTTACTACGGACAAAGATGGTAAGTACACAGTTACCAATGAATACACACCAGAGAAAACATCTGTAAAAGGTAAGAAGATCTGGAAAGATGAAGAGAACAAAGACGGTATCCGTCCAGCATCTATCACAGTGAAACTTCTTGCCGATGGTCAAGACACTGGTAAGACTGCGGTAGCCTCAGAAGCAACTGGCTGGACTTATGAGTTTACAGGGCTTGATCGCTACAAAGATCAAGGTACAGAAATTAAATATTCTGTAGTAGAGGTTCCAGTTGATGGTTATACATCTGAAGTAGAAGGTTTCAATATCACAAATACACACACTCCAGAAAAACCAACACCAGGTAAACCAAATGAACCAGGAAAACCAGGACAAAAACCTCAACTTCCTAACACTGGTGAAAAAGCATCTAATGCAGCAGTAGTTGCAGGACTTGCTTTGATGGCAGTGACTGGTGGATTGTACTTTGTAAGCCGTAAAAATAAATAATCTCTAGATGAGAGATGATTTTCAGTTAGTTCTTAGGAAGTAATTGGAAAGGAAATAGTCCAGAATACTTGTTCTGGACTATTTTTTATCTTGAGAAATAAGGAAGGTTTTTCAATCGTTCGAGTAAGGGACGACCAATGAAACTAATGGCAATAATCTTACCAAGATCAGGAAGGATAAAGGGAAGGACACCAACAGCGAGTGCTTTGTCAAGGGGCATACCGGCAAGGAAGTGGAGGCTGAGAATGCCTCCGACAAAGACGAGGGAGTCACCCAAGAGGTTGGCTAGGAAAATGTGAATATAGCCACTATTTTGATGGATGAGATAAGATGTAAGTCCTGCATAGACAAGGTCAAACCAAAGATAGCCTGAACTTGGACCGACTAAAACGTGGAATCCTGCACCTCCCCCTGCAAAGACAGGTAAACCAATGGCACCCAGCAGGAGGTAGAGAGCAACAGATAGAACGGCTTCTCTGGGTCTAAAAACAGTAGCAATCAGACCAATTGCAAAGTTTTGCAGAGTGAAAGGTACAGGACCGATAGGGAGACTGATTTGTGCCAATACGGCGATGAGAGCAGCACCGATAGCAGGGATGGCATAGATATGAGCTTTCTTCAAAACTGTTAACCTCTTTTTAAAATTATAGTAACTATTATACTAATTCAGGAACAAAAGTCAACCTATTCTTTCAACCAAGGTGACAATCTTTGTAACAGCCGATTTTGTAAGTAAAAAGAGACCTCGAGAGGTCTCTTTTGGTATTTAGCGCATGGTCACAAATTCTTCTGAAGCGGTTGGGTGGATAGCTACTGTAGCATCAAAGTCTGCCTTGGTTGCTCCCATCTTGA
>ERZ773038.1689-NODE-1689-length-12250-cov-6.435342_pt1 | contig 12250 bp, 7 predicted proteins | sample MGYA00511665_ERZ773038 | MGnify/ENA primary metagenome ERZ773038 (study PRJEB29015, sample SAMEA2737966) | human oral metagenome | biome: human oral; feature: human-associated habitat; material: dental | place: China | collected 2028 ... | reverse complement strand
GAGGAGGCTTGAGCCTCCTCCCCGCCCTTCCCAGTGCAAACACCCATGACGACTCCCCGGGAGGCGGCGGCCTCGCGGCCTCCCGACGGACTCCGCCCCACGAACGAGCCGTTCCCGGTACCATGGGCCCATGGACTCCTGACATAGCGCCCCTCGTCCCTCCTCCCCCAGGTGTGTTATGTCCACGATTGTCTTTTCCCGCGTCTTCTTTTCCTACGGCGCGCGTCATGTTCTGAGCAACGTCTCTTTCACGTGCGGCCCCTCCGAGCGCCTCGTCGTCGTTGGCCCCAATGGGATCGGGAAGTCGACGCTGCTCGGCCTCGCTGCGGGGACCCTTCAGCCGGACTCCGGGACGGTCACCGCACCGTTTCCTTCTCCACCTGAATTGTCCCCGCCGGATCATCACGCGGGTGCCACGCAATCGTCACAGGGTTCGCCGCCGCCCTCCGTTTCTCCGCTCGCGGCGGAACGGCAGGCCCCCACCGTCGCACAGTTCATTGACGCAACCATGCACGGGACGCGCAGGCTGGCAGCACGCTTTGAATCACTCACCGAGCGACTCACCCAAGGCTCCGCGCCGCGCGACGAGGCGGAGTACGACCTTGTCCTGGCAGCGATGAACGCACGGGACGTGTGGAACATCGACGCGCGCCTTGAGCACACTCTGGCAACCGTCGACCTGGGAGGCCTAGACCGGACCCGTCCCCTTGCATCTCTCTCGCCGGGACAGCGGGCTCGTCTACGTCTGGCCCTCGCCCTCGTCGAACGACCGGAGGCCCTCATCCTGGACGAACCAACGAATCATCTGGACGCCAATGGGCGAGAGCACCTGACGCGCACTATCGACGACTGGCCGGGACCCGTGCTCATGACCAGCCACGACCGAGCGTTCATTGAGAGCACGGCAACGGCACTGCTCGACCTGGATCCGACGCCGTGGCGGGCGGTGGCGATCTCCGAGGGACATCCCGCGGACTTCGGCTCCTACAAGGTGAGCGGATCCTACTCGGACTACCTGCACGACAAGGCCGCCGCACGCGCGCGACACCAAGCAATCCACGCGGAGCAGCAGGGCATGAAACGCCGACTCGAGTCCCACCGACGGGACTCGGCGGTGGTGGGGCACGCACACTTCAAGCCCCGCACCGAGACGCGGATGGCACAGAAGTACTACGCGGACCGTGCCCAGGCCGTATCGACGAGGCGCATCACCGACGACTCCCGCAAACTGACGCTTCTTGCCGCCCGCGAAGTCCCCAAGCCTCGTTACGGCGAGGCGGCGTTCTCCTTTCCCTCCTCCGGCACGACCACCGCGAACAACACACAGACCCGCCCTCCCGCAAAGGTCATCACGCTGTCTGTCGATGACGCGTCGGTGGAGGGACGCCTAGCACCGGTGTCTTTCGAGGCGCGCGATGGGGAGCACCTCTTGGTCATGGGCCCTAACGGGTCGGGCAAGACCACCCTGCTGGAGTGGATCGCGCGCGGAGCCCCCAGCGGGGCGCACGGACGCATCAACGCCGTCCCAGGGATCGTCCTTGTTCCCCAGGCGCTCCCCCAACGGGGCGACCCCCTCGTTCCCGGTGACGCGTGGAACCTGGGCATCGGAGAGGCCGGGAAGGGATTCGTCCCCCCGGCGGCGTGGAGCAGGCCGCTCGGCGAGCTCTCCGCGGGTAACCAGCGCAGGGCGCAGCTGGCGTGGGCGGCGCGCGCCAACCCCCATGTCCTCATGATCGACGAACCGACCAACTATCTGGACCTGGACGCCGTGGAGTCCCTCGAAGAAGCCCTGCGGCGGTGGACGGGAACCCTGGTCGTCTCCACTCACGACGAGTGGCTGATCACCCGATGGTGGGGCCGCATCCACCAGTTGGAGGGGACGCGAGGGCAGTGAGGGCGTCCGCCGCCTCGCGGGCGAGGCGCGTGGGAACGTGCGGCAGGGCGTCCAGGGCGCGCAAGGCCTTGGCGAGCGCGCTCGATCCCCTCATCCGCGGCCGCAATGCGTCGGGGATCGTCACGGACATGCCGTAATCCCCCGCGAGGGCGACCAGGGCCTCGACCATGCCGTTCGCGCCCCTGATTCCGTCGAGATCAGGCAGCAGCGCCGCGATCACCTGCGCGACACGGTACCCGGACAAGGCGGAGATGGACGCACAGTCGGTGAGTGTCTGGGTCAGGCGCGAGGGACCAAACCATCCGTTGCGCAGGAGGTAGCCGAGGGCCTCGGCCATAGCGGCGGGGTCGAAGCGACCGGTGTCGGCGAGGCCCGCGATAGCCTCGGCGGTGATCGCCCGGTAGTTGGCCTGGGCGGCGGTGGATGCCCACGCCAGGGCCGAGTAGGTGGGCGCGCCCGGCGCCCGCCATCCCTCTCCCAGTGCGCGCACTATCACCTCGAAGGCGGTGATGACCTGCGGGAACTTGAAGAACGCACCCTGGAGGACGGGCATCGCGTGGGCGGCCAGAATGTCCGGATTGTGTTGGAGCGCCCAGGCCGCCCACGCGTAGGCGACGCCGCTCGACCGGTAGTCCCCCGATTCCAGGAGGCGCCCGGTGAACTCGGGGGCGACGCCGGCGACGTTGGTGAGGGCCTGGGTGAGCGAGTCGGCACCCGTGGCCGGGCTCTGCCCGGGGATCACCCACGTCTCGCGCATGTCGTCGGTCTTCTTGTACTCGCCGCGCACGACCCTGACGGGCTTCTGGTAGGCGGCTCGAATGATCTGACGTTCCCACTGCGGGTGGATCGGTTCCAGCGGTGCGGTCAGGATGGGGGCGAAGCGGTACATGTCCTGACCGTTCGGCTTGTCGTAGGGCTTGTCACCGCAGGCGACACGTAGCTGCTCGTGGAGGAGCGCAACGGGGCCTCTGTGCTGGTCCCACTCGCTGCCCTTGCGCCGGTAGCCGCGGAAGTGCCCCGCCTCGGGCGCGTCCTTCACCTCGACTCCGTTCAGCAGCCGCGAGGCCAGGTAGGACAGCTGGTTGGCACCCTTCCAGTTGGGCGCGCTCTTCCAGTACGCGGCGAGCAGCTTCTTGTCGGCCTCCGCCAGCTCGATGCCTTCACCGCCAATGCGTGTCAAGAGCGCGGGCAGGGCGGCGCCCGCGGCCGCGTCCTCGAAGAGGGCGTGCAGCACCGCGACGGCCGCGTCGTTGTCGGCGGGCAGCTCGGCGACCCACTCGGCTCGCGGCAGGTCGGTGGCAAGCGCGTCGGGGAAAAACCACGAGGCATGGGCTTCCTCCTCGGGTTCTCCTCCCCGGGCGCTCGCTCCCATCGAGGCGGTACCCGAGGAACCGGCCTCGTCCGAGCCTTGCGAGCCCGCCGGGGCCACGATGAGCGCGGCTGCACGGTCTCGCAGGTCGAGGGGGAACTCTGCCTCAGCGACCACGTCACTGACAGCGGTCGCACACCCGGGACGGGCCTTGACGAGGGCGGCAAGCAGGCGCATGTGAGCGCGCAGCAGCTTCTTCTCTGAGCGAGCAAGGACCTGAGCGCTGACCTGTACAAGCGCGCCCACCTGCTCTACCGTGAGCTCCCCGACGAGGCCAAGGAGAGCCTTCTGCGCCAGCGTGACCGTCTGCGAGGGCTGGGCCCCGAGCAGGGCGATGAGGTCCGAGGCCGCCTCGAGCTTTTCCTCGCGTGTGGGTTCGAGTGCCTCCCAGGCCAGCGAGAAGGCTCTGGCGTTGTATGCGGAAAAGTCGCGCCGCTGGGCGGCCAGACACTCGGAGAGGATGCGGGGCCGCAGATGCGGGAGGTGCGTCGCCATGTAGCAGATGAGGTCCTGGCTGTGCAGGCGCTCGAAGTCGCCGCCTGGCGCGGAGGGGTCCTCGCGGTACATCCACACGAAGAGGGCTGAGCCAGGCAGGGCCCCCTCGACGCGGAAGAACTGCCAGAACTCGTGGTCGAGGAAGGGCGGGTTCTCCTCGAAGAAGAGTCGCGTCTCATCCGAGGTGGGGTAGGGCGCGGGAATGATCCTGCGCGCGAAGTACTCCAGGGAGGGCGCGGAGGCCAGGTACGCTCCGCGCTCGGCCAGGAGGGAGCGGTAGGTGTGCCAGAAGCCAACGCCACCGGGACTCCCGGCGGCCTCCTCAAGCCACTCGTTTGAACGCTGGGACACCCCGCGCCTGTGGGCAGCGAGCAGCCGCTCCAGGTCCGTTCCCTCGCGCGGGTCACCGCCGCTACGGCCCAACCAACGGGCTCCGTAGTCGTCGCCGGCATCATCACTCCCGGCCAGGGCAGCGCGCAGGAACGCGCACATGCGCACCGTGTCCTCGGGGACGGCCTCATCCCGCTCGACGTCTGGCGGGATAAGTCGCTCGAAAGGCACGGACTTCAAGAGGGATCGCCGCTCCTTCTCCGAGGTGCCCTCCAGTACTTCCTCATAGGCGTCGATGGAGGTCTCCCCGGATGCGAGGAGGCGTTTGAGGGCCGCCCTGCGGGCGGGGAGCGTCATCGGCGAACTCATTGATCCATCTCCTTCAGTGTGCGCGCGTACTTGGCCGCCTGTGAGGAACCTCGGAAAAGGCCAAGCCAGCCGATAAGCTCCTCTCCGAGGGGTGGCGCCCAGCCCTGCTCGCACGCCCACGAGTACTGCGCGGTGACAACGCCCAGCAGCTGGCCGATGCCCGTACGCCCGCGCTCAAGCCCAGGAAGTAAAGCGAGCGCCAGATCCAGCGCGAGGCGGGGATCGATGTCCCCCAGGTCCTCGAAAGCCTGCGCCCACCGGTTCAGTTTCACGGTCTGTTCCACGCCCCGCAGGCCCGCCACGGCCTCGCCGAAGGCGAGATCCCCGCGCGCCACCAGGGCGGCCAGGGTCTCGACGCCGAGGGCACGCGACTCGACCTCGCGCTCGCCCATCGCCTGACCAAGGAGCTGGGCGGACAGCGAATCCCAGCGCCCGCCGTGCTCGCACAGGGCGCGGTAGCAGTCGGCGGTTAGCCCGCTCGAATCGAGAAAGTTCCACCGCGAAGCGAGCAGACACACCGCGAAGTGATGCACCGAGGCGGGGTACGTGTAGCGATGGAAGGAGTAGTTTCCGGCCCCGCCCGTGATATGCGCGAGCATGCTCAGCTCAGGACCCGTCGCTCCCGTCTGCACGCCGGCAATGCGCGGGGTAAAGAACGCATAGACGGGCGAGCCGTCACGCGCGACCTTCGGCTTCCCGCTGCGCGACTCGTAGGCGGGGTGCCCCTCCCACGTCACGGAGAGGGAGGATAGGTAGCCCTCGGCACGTCTGCGCACCACCCCTTCAAGGGCGAGGCGAATGCGGGCGATGGCGGAGGCGGGCAGGTCCGCCTCCCGCTCGTCCACGAGCACGAGCGCGGCCGCGCAGTCAGGATGCTCGGTGTCCACGCGCAGCAGCGCCTGGGTAAGGTCGGCCCCAAGCGGCGGGGCACCCCCGTTGTCCAGGGCACGGCGCACGAGCGTCAGGGGATTCACGGCACCCCGATCGTCGGTCGGCGTCGCCAGGAGGCGGTAGCGCTGCCCACGCGCAAGTAGCTCGATGATCTCCCTGAAACGATTGCTCACATGGGTGGGCACGTTCTCAATCCCGAACCATTCCCGAGCCGACTCCAGGGGATCGGTCGCCTCGGCTGCTCCCCCATCGAGTGCGAGGCGCAGGAGCACCCCGAGCACTTGCTGCGGCCCGGGTAGTCCCCCGATGAGACGCCGCGTAAGCGGGTGCAACGATTCCAGCACGGCCGGGTCGCACTCTGGGGAAGCGAGGAAGGCAAGCAGCAGCTCGTATTCGAGCCCCATCTGCGCGCCCTGCGCCAGGACACCGACCCGCCCAACCACGTCGTCGGCGCTCATGGGAACCAGGTCGGCCACCTCACGGGGAGGCGGTAAGAAGGCGGCGGGAGCCTGCTCGCCGGGATCCTCCTCGGGGACGAGGCCGGGGTCGGCCTGGTCGGACGCCGAATGCCCAGGGTCAAGGAGGGTGATCGTATCGGCGACGAGCGGGTCCAACTCCGCGTCCGACAGGAGGCGGCCGAGCGCTGCTGAGTCGAGGAGGCCCGATCGCAGCGCGTCACTCGCCAGCTCGATGGCCAGAGCCTGCACCTGCGCATGCGGGAAAGACAGCGCGATCGCCAACAGGGGTTCGATGCCGCCGGGACTCAGGACCTCGAGACCACCGCGCAGGATTGTCAAGGCTGCGAGTGCGTTGGCCTTCGAACCCATGAGCGCACCCTCGCAGCTGCGAGCAAAGAGCTCCAGGTCGAGTCGCCCGGCCTTCGAGAGGGCGCTCAGCTGACGAACCGCCAAGGTCACGGTCGCCCCGACGGGCGCGGACATGAGGGCACACAGGGCCCCCTGGCGCGCCTCGGCCTCGTCGAGGGTCATGGACAGCATCCGCAGGGTGCGCGAATACCAACCGGCGCGCCCCGACGGTAGGTCTGCAGCGAGCATGTCGAGGAGGGCGTCGAGCAGGCGGTCGCGCTCGATGAGGCCCTCGTCGATGCTGGCGGCGAGCGTGCGCGACCAGCCGGGCGTCCGCTCCGAACCCATGGTGGCAGAACGGTCGGAGGCAGACAGGGACACGCCGCGGTTGCCTTCCTGGCGCAGCATCCCCCACACCAGCGCCTCGCGCAGCTCGCTATCAGCGCGCATGAGGGGCAACTGCAGCCCGGGTTCGAGAGCTATCAGCGCCGTTAGGTACTGCTCGTCATGGTCGAGGGTCAGGTCGCCGCTCAGTTCGGCCAGTCTCAAGAATCCGATCCCCTTGAGCCAGGCACCGGTGACCCTGGAGCTGACGTCCAGGTCATAGAGTGTGGGCGGTCCTTCGTTGAGCTCGAGCATGCGCGCGTAGACCTGGTCGAGCGTCCACTCGCCTGGGTGATCTTTGATCCACAGGTGCAGTCTCCAAAAGTCAGCGCATTCCTCCAGGGTCTCGGGACGCCAGCTCTTGTCCGATTTCTGACTCATTGATCCTCCTTGATCAGAGTGGAGACGGCGAGGACGTGCTTGCAGGGGCCTCGCCCTCCCCTGTGTTTCATCCACCACGGGCAGGTGCAGCGGTACTGGCCGATGGCGTAAGGGTCGGCGGGCACCTCCACCCGGTAGCGGTTCGCGCCCGAGGACACGCGGAATCGCGCGCCCTCCTCCCGTGTAACCGCACCGCGCTCAATGAGCGTGCGCGCCCCGGCCAGGCGCGGATGCATGGCCGTTAAGGCGTCTGGCTGGACGGGCAGGGGCCGGTGGAAATAGGCCCCCTCAGTCACGTCGAAGCCGACCTGCCCGCTTGAGGCCAGCAGCGCCAGGCCCCCGGCCACCCGATCCAGGGCCAGGCCTGCGCGAGCGGCCATGAGCTCAGTGTCGATGCGAGGCTCGAAGGACAGCAGGGCGGAGAGCATGTCGGCGTCCTCCTCGACGCGCGGATCACCCAGGGATGCCAGAACCGCGCCCTCCCCGGAAAAGCCGCGCGACTTGGCGGGGCTCAGCCCCACGCTCAGGCGCGCGCCGGGCATGCGGGCGACCCACAGGGAGGCGACCGGCTCGCTGCCCGCGTCCACGGGAGGACCGTAGGCCTCAAGCGAGGTGATGAGGTGAAGAAGGGGCTCGAACACGCGCAGGCGCTCAGGCCCAGCCACGCACGCGGTCCCGGACGCCGGCCGTGTCCCCAGGCGCAAGCCACGCACTGCCCTCCCCGCCCACATGACTGTGCCCGTCGCGCTGGACCGCGGCAGCCCTCGAATGAAGGCGCGGGCCTGCGCGGCGCCCAGCGCATGCACAGGCATCATCGCGGAGCTCAGCATCTGCGTCTCCGCGAATCCCTTGAGCCAGCGCAGGGACAGCGGCACCTTCTCCTCCGAGACCTCCTCGTCCAAGGTCGTGGCCGTCAGCCCCTCCTCGCCCACACCCAGGTGCAGGGGTTCCCCGGCGCGCAGGGATGCCAGGGCGGCACGCAGCGGCTGATTAACATCCACATTGGTCACGCCGACTGCGCAGTGGGTGGCGTCCAGGGCGTCGGCGTCAACGTCGAGGCGCGCGTACACGCCGCAGCAGACGCTGAAGGACTCAAAGCGCAGGCCCTCCGCCGTGCTGGTGACAACCGGGTCAAGCATGCCAATACGAGTCAGGCCTCCGCCGGGCGCGACGACCATGCCGGGCGGCACGTAGAAGCGGGTGCGGGCCACGCGCGCGACCGCGAGCAGCCCTGCGGCCACCACGTCGGGACGCTCCATAAAGCCCGAGAAGAAATAGGGATGCGCAGCCTCTCCCTCGGGGGTGGACCCTCCCGAAGTGGCCAACGCGAGCCCCTCACCCTCATCCAGGCGCGAGGGCGCACCGTAGCGGTAAGCCAGCTCGTAGTCCATGTTGCTCCTTCGCTGAATCGTGGCGCCAGGCTAACACAGGGGTCCCACATCTGGAGTCGGCCTCACGCCCCCCAAGCCCGCGCTGACAACACGCCCGGAATGACGCCACAAAGTCAACCTGATACAGCGAGGCGCCGCGACTGCCCCTGCGGCCGCGGCGCCCGCGCACACAACAACGCTCAGAACGTCAGGAATCCCCAGCGGATCAGGTCGCGCAGGGGCGCCTCAACCTCCTCGCGCACCTGCTGCGCCTCATCGCCGGTCAGCGTTGCGACGGCCGCCGCGATCTGTCCGACCGTGAGTTCCCCATCGGAGGCTCCGACGACGGCGGACACGGCCGAGGAGACGGGCACGGAACGGCCCAGTCCCCCGCCCTGGTGGAGGATCAGCAGCTCCGGATCGGCGCTTCCCGGCACGTAGTGGCGCTCCTCGCGCACGTCGGACGCGCGCGTGAGCGCGGTGTCCCACAGCTGCGGGCCTCGCAGCGAGGTCAGCGCCCAGCTCACGTCGGCCCCGCGGGGCACGCGCCCGTCGAGCGACAGGTCGTAGGCTCGCCTGCCCCCCGAGGCGGCCTCGGCCTCGTCGAGCTTGCGCAGCGCCACAAAACCCATGCCGATCGCCCCCGTGCCCGCGCGGCGGAAGTCGGCCAGCCACGAGGTGAAGGCCCGCTCGTAGTCGGCGCGATCCATGAGTTGGCCGCCCGAGTCGCGGATCCACATGTCGACGTAGCGCGCGGGGTCGAGGACGTCGCGCTGGACGACCCAGGCGTCGACCGGTAGCCCCTCGAGCCACTCGTCGACGCGACCGGACCACTGCGTGTCAGGGTCGCGGTCGGCCGGAATCTCCCAGTTGGCGAGCATCTGCAGGGTGCCACCCGGCGCCATGCACCCCGGCGCCTCGCGCAGGACCGCGCGGACGAGGTTGTCGCGGTCCATGCCCCCGTCGCGGTATTCGAACAGCCCGGCTGCGCCGCGCACCGAGTCCGGCGTGATCACGAACGGCGGGTTCGTGACGATCAGGTCGAAGGTTTCACCCTCAACGGGTTCGAAGAGAGAGCCCTCGCGCACGTCGATGGTGACTTCGTTGAGGGCCGCGTTGAACTGGGTGAGCGCGCACGCCCGCGCCGACAGGTCGGTCGCGACGACGCGGTTCGCGTGAGTCGCGAGGTACAGGGCCTGGATGCCGCAGCCGCAGCCAACGTCCAGCGCCGATTCGACGCTCTCGCGCACCGTCATCTCCAGCAGCGTCAGCGTCGCCCCGCCGATTCCGAGCACGTGGTCGTCGCACAGCGGCTTGCCGGTCTGCACCTCCGACAGGTCCGAGGCCACCCACCACTCGTGGTCCCCATCCGGCGTCGTGGCGGCGTGCGGGCGCAGGTCGAAGAGGGCGCGCATCCACGGGTCGGACGCCTCGACGCTGCCGGGGGCCTCGCCGCTGGGGTCGGTCATGGCCGGAACGGTGGTGGCGGGCCTGGCCGTGGCCTCCTGCGCTCCCACGCGCTTGGCGCACAACCGGGGAAGAGCCAGGATGGCGTCGGCCTCGTCAATGGCGTCGGCCTCGTCAATGGCGGCGGCCAGGCCGAGGGCCTCCAGGCCCAGGGCGCCGAGGGAGGGCAGGGCCTGGTCGAGGGCGGAGGCGCGCGCGGGCACACCGAGGATGAAGAAGCGCGTGAGGGTCGCCGCGGGGTCTTCCTGCTCGGCGAGTTCGACGAGGGCGGGAAGGCGGGAGTCGCGCATGAGCGCGTCCAGCGCGGCCGCACTGAGCACGGTCTGCAGGTGCTCAACGCTCCAGCGGGAGGCGATCGCGTCGGCGCGAAGCTTGCCGATCAGGTCGCGGTCGAGGGCGGGGACGGGTACGGAGGTCGTCATGACTCAAGCGTATCCCCGCGCGTACAATGCGCGGGTACCCAACGAGGCGCCCCACGCGAGGCCCATAGGAGGAAAGCTCATGTCCGGCGGACTTGTCGCCCTGCTCGACGATATCGCAACCCTCGCGAAGGCCACGGCCTCATCCATCGACGATGTCGCCTCGAGCGCGGTGAAGGCTTCCTCGAAGGCAGTCGGCGTCGTCATCGACGACACGGCCGTCACCCCGCAGTACGTGTCGGGGCTCAGTCCGGCTCGCGAGCTGCCGATCATCGCGAAGATCGCGCGCGGTTCCCTCATCAACAAGCTCGTCATCATTCTGCCCGTCGCGCTGGCCCTGACCTGGCTCGCTCCCCAGGTCCTGCCCGTCCTCCTGGTCGCGGGCGGCGCGTACCTGTGCTTCGAGGGCGGGGAGAAGGTCCTGGAGAAGCTCGGGTGGCTGCCTTCCCACCACGGGGACCACGACGATGAGGACACCGCGAGAGCGGAGGATGCGGAAAAGCAGATCGTGGCCTCGGCGACGCGCACGGACCTGATCCTCAGCGCGGAGATCATGCTGGTGTCAATGGCGGGGCTGGCGGGAGAGTCGGGCGTGCGGCGCGTCGCGGTGCTGATCGGGGTGGCCTTCTTCATGACGTTCTTCGTCTACGGCCTGGTTGCTCTGCTGGTGAAGGCCGATGATTTCGGTGTCAAGCTGGCGCGCGGGGCCCTGGATCCGGCGGATAATCGTCCCGGCCCGGTGGACAACGTCGGGCGTTCGATCGTGCGCGTCATGCCGCATGTTTTCAACGTCATCGGGATCGTCGGGACGGTCGCCATGCTGTGGGTCGGCGGTCACCTGGTCATCGAGAACCTCTCCCAGGTCGGGCTTTCCGTGTTCCACCACCTGTTGGAGGGTGCGGTCCACGCGGTTTCGCCTCTGGGCGCGGCGACGTCGTGGGTGGTGGAAACCGCGTTGTCCGGCGTGTTCGGCCTCGCCCTGGGCGCCGTCCTCGCGTGGCTCGTCGTTGGCGTGGCCGCGGCCGTGAGCGCCATGCGAGGTCGGCACGCACAGGGGTGATTCCGGAGGCGCGGGTGACCCTCGGCCTCGTCCATGCGCGGGGTTGCCGACCTCGTCCATGCGCGGGGTTGCCGGCGCGGGTGATTCCGACGGTGCGGGTGACCCTCGGCCTCGTCCATGCGCGGGGTTGCCGGCCTCGTCCATGAGTACTCTCACGCGGGAGGTTGTCGCCAACCTCTTCGCAACACGGGACCTAAGTACTACCCTAGGGAGTAGCAGACATTCGCTGACGACCCACTGAAGGAGCATCATGACCGCCTACACCCTGCCGGATCTGCCCTACGACTACTCCGCTCTTGAGCCCCACATCTCCGGGCGCATCATGGAGCTGCACCACGACAAGCACCACGCCGCCTACGTGGCCGGCGCGAACGCGGCGCTGGACAAGCTGGCCGCGGCGCGCGAGGCTGGCGATTTTGCCGCCATCAACCTGTGGGAGAAGAACCTGTCCTTCAACCTGGGTGGCCACACGAACCACTCGATCTTTTGGACGAACATGACCGGCGAGGGCGCGTCCCGTCCCGAGGGTGAGCTCGCCGCCGCCATCACCGAGTTCTTCGGTTCCTTCGAGTCCTTCCAGGCACAGTTCGCAGCCGCCGCCCTGGGGCTGCAGGGTTCCGGCTGGGCAGTGCTCGCATGGGACACGATTTCCAAGCGCCTGGTGACCTTCCAGCTGACCGACCAGCAGGGCAACATCCCCGTGGCGACCGTCCCGCTGCTCATGATTGACATGTGGGAGCACGCGTTCTACCTGGACTACCTCAACGTCAAGGCCGACTACGTCAAGGCCTGGTGGAACCTGGTCAACTGGGAGAACGTTGCATCTCGCTTCCACGGCGCTCGCCTGTCTTCCGGCCTGGTGAACGCTTACGCGGGCCTGACGGACCTGGGTTCGCAGGCTCTCGAGACCGTCAAGGGTTGGTGGAAGAACTGATCGCTTGATCGAAGGGGCGGGACCGTCGAGGTCCCGCCCCTTTTGCGTGTGCGCGGCATGGCGGGTCAGCCCGATGTCACG
>ERZ773038.1688-NODE-1688-length-12252-cov-5.273510_pt1 | contig 12252 bp, 8 predicted proteins | sample MGYA00511665_ERZ773038 | MGnify/ENA primary metagenome ERZ773038 (study PRJEB29015, sample SAMEA2737966) | human oral metagenome | biome: human oral; feature: human-associated habitat; material: dental | place: China | collected 2028 ... | reverse complement strand
CCAAGGTGGTGGGCGAGTCGGTAAACGATTTCTTGATCAATCTGGCCGAGGCCATTGTGGTGATTATCGTGGTGATGATGATTCTCTTTCCCTTCCGATCGGCCCTAGTGGCGGCCGTGACCATACCCGTCAACACGTTCATCTCCGTGGGCCTGATGTACCTCTTCGGCATCCCGCTCAACATCGTCACGCTGGCCGCCCTGATCGTCGTCTTGGGCATGATTGTAGACAATTCGATCGTCGTCATCGACGGCTATTTGGAGTTCCTCGGGCGGGGCCACTCGCGCTGGTATTCGGCCATCGAAAGCGCCAAGAAGTACTTCATGTCTATGCTTCTGGGCACCGTCTGCGTGTGCGTCATCTTCTTCCCCATCCTCTTTACGATGAAGGGCGTCTGGGGCGACTTTGTCCGCTATTTCCCGTGGACGATCACCATCAACCTGATGGTCTCGCTGCTCATCGCCGTCTTCATTGTGCCCATCCTTGAGTTTGCACTGATCCACCGCCGGACGGCCAAGCCGTCAGACAAGCCGACGATTGTCGACCGTGTGCAGGCACGCTATATGAAGGTGCTGAACTGGACTTTCCGCCACCCGCGGCTGACGATCGGGCTGGGCGCGCTCTCCGTCGTCCTGGCCGTCGTCATTGCCACGCAGCTGAAGATGCGCATGATGCCCGTGGCCGAACGCGACCAGTTCGTTGTCGAGATCGACCTGCCCGCGGGTACGCCCCTTGAGCGCACAGCGCAGGTGGCCGACTCGATGCGGCGCAAGTTGCAACAGGACGAACGCGTCCAGTCGGTCACGGCCTTTGTCGGCTGCTCCGCGCCACGCTTCCAGTCGTCTTACGCGCCACGCATGGCGGGGAAAAACAACGCCCAACTGATCGTCAACACCCGTTCGGTGGAGGCCACGGAGGAGATCCTCGATGCCTGCACGGACTCGATGGCTTACGCCTTCCCGGACGCATATGTGAAGTACAAGCAGCTGGATTATAACAACGTCCCCACGTTTGAATTCCGCTTCATTGGCGACGACTTCACGGCGGCCAAGGCGGCGGCCGAACAGCTGGCCGCCCGTATGCGGGCGATGCCGGGGTTGGTGAACGTGCACTTGGACTCGGAGCAGCCGCAGCCCATCGTCGACATCCGCCTCGACCCCGTCACCGCCTCGCAGCTCGGCGTCACGAAGGCCATCGCAGCGGCCAATCTGAGCCCGGCCACGGACGCGGTGACGATCGCTGACGTCTGGGAGGGCGACCGCCAGATCCCCATAGTGATGAAGAACGACACGCGCGAGGGGCGTCAATCGGTGCAATCCTTAGGCGACCTCTACCTCTCCACCATGGGCGGCCAGTCGGTGCCCCTCAGGCAGATCGCCAGCGTGGAGCCCAGCTGGAGCGAGTCGAAGATTATCCGCCGCAACGGTGTGCACACCGTGACGGTCACGGCCGACCTGAAGCGCGGCGTGATGTCCAGCCAGGTCGTGGGCGAAATCAAGCGGGTGGCCGCGGAAGAGATCGTCAGCAAGCTCAATGGCCACCGCCAGCAGTTCAGCGAAGTCCTCGTCAAGGAAATCGTAGCGTAAGTAATTGTATCACCGCATTAGTTTAGACAAAGACAATGGCACATAAAAAAGGTGTAGGTAGCTCCAAGAACGGACGCGAATCAGAAAGCAAGCGACTTGGTGTAAAGCTCTTCGGTGGTCAGCACGCTAAGGCTGGTAACATCATCGTCCGCCAGCGTGGCACCCACTTCCACCCTGGCGACGGCGTTGGCCGTGGCAAGGATGACACCCTGTTCGCCCTGCGCGCCGGTGCGGTTGAGTTCGGCCGCAAGCGCGATCGCAAGGTTGTCAGCGTTTCGCCGGTCTCTGCCTGAGACCGCGCGCATAAAGGGCGTCCGGCGTTGCCGGGCGCCCTTTTCAACATTCATTTTCAGTCGTCAGGAGCAACAGTGGCAGACTTCGTGGATCGCGTGACTCTGCATGCGATGGGTGGCAACGGCGGTAACGGCGTTGCCTCGATTAAGCGTGAAAAGTTCAAGCCGCTGGCCGGCCCTGACGGCGGAGACGGCGGCAATGGCGGCTCGGTCATCCTGGAGGTGAGCGAGCAGGAGACCACGCTTCTGAACTACCACCGCAGCCCGCATCGTCGTGCGGATAATGGCACGCCCGGCATGGGTGACTTCCGTCAGGGTAAGACCGGCGCGGACATCATCCTGCCGGTTCCCGAGGGAACTGTCGTCAAGTCGATGTCGGGTGAACTGCTCGCTGACCTAACGGGTGCGGGCGCCCGTTACGTGGTCGCCGAAGGTGGTCGCGGTGGCCTGGGCAACGCTGCGCTGGCGTCGAAGGCCCGTAAGGCCCCCGGCTTCGCCCTGCTGGGCGAGCCCGGCGAGGAGCGCGACGTCATCCTTGAGTTGAAGTCCGTCGCGGACGTGGCTCTCGTTGGCTTCCCGTCGGCGGGTAAGTCCTCGCTGATTGCGGCCCTGAGCTCGGCGCGCCCGAAGATCGCCGATTACCCCTTTACGACGCTGGTCCCGAACCTGGGCGTCGTGTCGGCTGGCGATACGCGCTACACGGTGGCCGACGTTCCCGGCCTGATCCCCGGTGCCTCCCAGGGACGAGGCCTCGGCCTCGACTTCCTGCGCCACATCGAGCGTTGCGCGGTTATCGTGCACGTGCTTGACACCGCCGCCTTCGAGACCGATCGCGAGCCGGTTGAGGACCTGCGCATCATCGAGGCGGAGCTGGAGGCCTACCAGGGCGACCTGACGCAGGTCGAGGGCTACGTGCCGATTATGGAGCGTCCCCGCGTCATCGTTTTGAACAAGATCGACATCCCGGACGGTCGTGATCTTGCCGAGATCACGCGCCCGGACCTGGAGTCTTTCGGCTGGCCCGTCCTTGAGGTGTCCGCCGTGTCCCACGAGGGCCTCAAGGAGCTGTCTTTTGCTCTGGCCGGCATCGTCGAGGCGGAGCGCGCGAAGCGTCCCGCCCTCGAGGCCGCCCGTCCCGTTATCCGTCCGAAGGCGGTCGGGCGCAGCGTGGAGATCACGGTGCGCAAGACCCGTAAGGACGGCGAGGAAGTCTTCCAGGTGCGCGGCGACAAGCCGGAGCGCTGGGTGCGTCAGACCGACTTCGCTAACGACGAGGCCGTAGGCTACCTGGCGGATCGCCTGAACGCCGCGGGTGTTGAGGACGAGCTGATGAAGGCTGGCGCGGTCGCCGGCGACACCGTCGTGATCGGCGACCTGGACGGAGGCGTCGTCTTCGACTGGGAGCCGACCCTGACGACCGGACCGGAGCTGCTGGGTTCGCGAGGTACCGACCTGCGCCTGGATCAGAACGCGCGTCCGAGCCGTAAGGAACGTCGCGAGGTGTATCACCAGGTCATGGATGCCAAGACCGCTGCCCGCGACGAGCTGTGGACGGAGCGCCAGGCCGGACACTGGACCGATGCGTCGGATCAGTCATGAGCGGAGTGTCAGCGGCTTCTCGCATCGTCGTCAAGATCGGTTCGTCGTCGCTCTCTCGCGAGGACGGCGGCCTCGATCTGAATCGTATTGACTCGGTTGCGCGCCTTGTGGCGCGCTGGCGCGGGGCGGACCGCGAGGTCGTCATCGTGTCGTCGGGCGCGGTCGCGGCGGGCCTTGATCCGCTTGGCTTCACCTCGAAACCGAAGGACCTGCCGAGCGTGCAGGCCGCTGCCGCGATGGGCCAGGGGCTTCTGATGGCGCGGTGGACGGCCGCCTTCCAAGCGCATCACCTCGATGCCGCCCAGGTGCTGCTGACCACGGACGACGTTATGCGCCGCGATCACTATACGAACGTGCGCGCCTCGCTGACGCGACTCCTCGGCCTCAGCGTTGTCCCGATTCTCAACGAAAACGACGCGGTGACCACCCGCGAGCTGCGTTTCGGCGACAATGATCGCCTTGCCGCGCTCATCGCCCAGATGATCAAGGCCGACGCCCTCGTGCTGCTGACTGACGTGGACGGCCTATACACCGCTCCTCCGGACCACCCGGGCTCGAAGCTGATCGAACGGGTTGAGGGCGCGGACGACCTCATGAGCGTGCTCGTGACCGGCGCTGGCTCTCGCGTGGGCACGGGCGGCATGGCGACGAAGGTGCAGGCCGCCATGCTGGCGACCACCAGCGGCATTGGCGTGCAGCTGGCATCCGCGGATGCTCTGGAGTCGGTGCTTGCGGGCAAGAACGTTGGTACGTGGTTCGAGCCGTCGCGGGAGCGTCCGGCCTCGCGGCGCCTGTGGATCGCCCACGTGGCCCCGTCGCGCGGCGAAATCATCGTCGACGAGGGCGCAGCCCAGGCGATCACGGTCGGCAAGAAGTCTCTGCTGGTCGCAGGCGTACGTTCCGTGCTCGGCCACTTCGAGGCCGGTGACGTCGTCGACGTGGCTTCCCCGACGGGACTGGTCGCCCGCGGTGTGTCGGGATACGACTCCGACACGCTGGCCGAGATCGCCGGATCGGGCACCGCGGAACTGCAAGCCGCGGGTCATGAGCACCCCAGGCCGGCCATCCACCGCGATGACCTGGCGGTGTTGGGCGACGCATTTTGTGCGCTGAGCGCTGACTGACGCGGCTTGACAGGCTCTCGTGTGCCATGATGGCCCGGTGGATACTGCTGCAGATATTTCCCAGGTGACGGATGCTGCTCGCGCTGCGGCGCGAGTGCTCGCGAACGCGACGACCCAGGTAAAAAACCGCGGTCTCGAGGCGATTGCGGCTGCGCTCATTGATCGCAGTGACCAGATCCTGGCCGCTAATGCTGAAGATGTCGCCCGCGGTCGTGCGGAGCAGATGAGCGAGGGCCTGCTGGATCGCCTCGCTCTGACCCCCGATCGTATTCGTGGAATCGCCGAGGCCGTCCGCGAGATCGCGGGTCTGCCTGACCCGATCGGTCAGGTCGTGCGTGGAATGCGCACCGATATTGGCCTGCGCGTGACGCAGGAGCGCGTCCCCCTGGGCGTTATCGGCATCATCTACGAGGCCCGCCCCAACGTGACGATCGACGCTGCCTCGCTTGCTCTGAAGGCCGGCAACGCGGTCGTACTGCGCGGTGGAAGCGCCGCGCAGTCCTCGAATCGCGTCCTCATCGAGGTGTGCCGCGATGCGCTGACCTCCGTCGGCCTGCCCGCGGATGCGATCACCACGGTGGATCCGTGGGGCCGCGCGGGTGCCCGAGCAATGATGCGCGCACGTGGAGCGATCGATGCGCTGATTCCGCGAGGGGGAGCGGGGCTGATCAATGCCGTCGTCGAAGAGTCGCGGGTTCCGGTTATTGAGACGGGCACGGGCAACTGTCACGTGTACGTGGATGCCTCCGCCGACCTGGAGGCCGCTGAGGCCATCATCATGAACGCGAAGACGCAGCGCGTGGGCGTCTGCAACGCGGCGGAGACTCTGCTCGTGCACGCCGACGTCGCCGAGCGTTTCCTCGTCGCCGCCGTCACCCGTCTGACGACGGCGGGCGTGACGATCCACGCGGACGAGGCTACACGGACCGTCGTCGATGGCCAGCCTTCGATCGATGCTGAGATGATCGTCGACGCGACCGAGGCCGACTGGGAGACCGAGTACCTCTCGATGGACCTGGCTGTGCGCGTCGTCGCCGACGTTGACGAGGCGATTGAGCATATTCGCCGCTATTCCTCGGGGCATACGGAGGGCATCGTGGCATCCGATGTGGCCGTCGTGCGCGCGTTCCGATCGGGCATCGATGCCGCTGCTATTGCCGTGAATGCTTCGACGCGTTTCACGGACGGTGGTCAGCTGGGCCTGGGCGCCGAAGTGGGTATCTCGACGCAGAAGCTGCACGCGCGCGGCCCGATGGGCCTCGCGGAACTGACGACGACCACGTGGATCTACGAGGGAGAAGGAACGATCCGCCCGTGAGCACGCAGGACAACCACGCGGTGCAGGCCTCCGACGAGTCAGCGATCGAAAAGACCACCGAGGCCACGGCGGGGGCGACCGCGGCCCCAGCCTCGCCCCAGCATCCCCCGCGCGCGCTGCGTCGGCGCCGCGCGATCGGCATCATGGGCGGCACATTCGATCCGATCCACCACGGTCACCTCGTCGCGGCCTCGGAGGTCATGGACGTCTACGGCCTCGACCAGGTCGTCTTCGTCCCCGCGGCCATGCAGCCCTTCAAGGCGGATCGACGCGTGACCTCGGCGGAGCACCGCTACCTGATGACGGTCGTCGCAACCGCCTCGAACCCTCGTTTTGCCGTGTCTCGCGTGGATATTGACCGCGGTGGGACGACCTACACGATCGATACGCTGGCGGACCTGTCGCGCGAATACCCGGACTCGGATTTCTACTTCATCACGGGTGCCGACGCGCTGGCACAGATCGCGCAGTGGAAGGACGCCGATAAGCTCTTTGAGCAGGCGCACTTTATCGGCGTGACGCGCCCCGGGCACAACCTGTCGGATCCTGGATTGCCGCACGAGTCCGTGTCGCTGCTGGAGGTCCCCGCCATGGCGATCTCTTCGACGGACTGCCGTACGCGCGTCGAAGAGGGGAAGCCGGTGTGGTATCTGGTGCCCGACGGCGTCGTCCAATACATCAACAAATACGGCCTGTACCGGTCCTAACCCAAGGAGAAATGTGAGCCTTCCCGACGCTACCGCAGAACTGGCGAGCCTGGTTGCTCGCGCCGCGCACGACCGCGGCGGCATCAACCCGGTGCTTGTTGACGTGACCAGCAAGCTCGCCCTGGCTGACGCATTCGTGGTTGTTTCGGCGCCGACGGACCGTCAGGTGCGCGCCATCGCCGAGGACATCATGGATCGTATCTGGGCCGAGCAGCAGCGCCGCCCCGCCCACATCGAGGGGCGTGCGGAGGGCACGTGGGTGCTCCTGGACTACTCGGATCTGCTCGTTCACGTCCTGTCCGAGGAAGAGCGCGAGTACTACGCTCTCGAGCGCCTGTGGGGTGACTGCCCGGCCGTGCCGATCGACGTCGACATCGACGAGGCCCGCGCCGCTGCCGCCGAGCGTGCTGCCGCGCACGGTGTGGAGAGTGCGCAGTGAGCGCCTCGCGGATCGTTCTGCTGCGCCACGGCCAGACGGACTTCAACCTGGCGCGGCGCTTTCAGGGGCGTATCGATCAACCCTTGAACGAGGCCGGACGGTCCCAGGCTGCGGGTGCCGCCGGCGTGCTGGTGAGCCGCCTATGCGAGCCGAGCGCCGAGGTTGGTATGATTGCCGCCGAAGATGGGCGCAGCTACGACGACGGGGGAGTGCGTATCGTGAGCTCGCCCCTGGGGCGCGCGGTGGATACCGCGAGGATCATCGCACGCGTCTTCGACATCGCTGGATATCCCTGCGAGGGGCCGGCACTCGATGAGCGGCTCACGGAGCGCTTCTACGGGAGCTTTGAGGGCAAGACCTACGAGGAGATCGCCGCCGAGCAGGCCGAGGCCTACGCGCAGTATCGCGCTCAGGGGGAGTGTGACCTCGCTGAGGTGGAACGCTCCGAGGTTGTGGGTGCGCGCGTTCGCGATGCCGTCTTGGAAGCGGCACGGGCGTGCCGCGGGGACCAGTCTCTGATTGTCGTTTCGCATGGCTCCGCGATCGCGCGTGGCATCGTGTCGCTGCTGGGCCTGGATCCGGCGGTCTTCAATGGGCTGCGCGGCGTCGATAACTGCCACTGGTCGGAGCTCGTGCCTGTCGGGATGTCGACCTCTAAGAGCGCGGCGATCAGCGGGTGGCGCCTGGCGTCGCACAACATCGGCTCTCGTGAGGACATTTTGGGGGCGTGATGGCTCTCCGGCCCCTCGTGACCGCCGATTATCATGGTTACTGAGCGTTGTGACGAGGGGCACTCGATTGGATTTGCATCATTCTCGAAAGGTTCGCTATTATTTATCAGGTCGCCAGGGCGACGAACTAAATAACGGGGCTATGGCGCAGTTGGTAGCGCGCTTCCATGGCATGGAAGAGGTCGGGGGTTCGAATCCCCCTAGCTCCACAGAAAACTTCGACATCCGGTTTCGGGTGTCGATTTTTTGTTGCTTGAGCAGTGGTCGTGCTTGTGGTTGCAGCTTGGTCAGTTGTTTTGTCCGAAGTATAACGTTTCGGTATCGGCATGCGGGATGCTCACAATCTGTCAAACTGAGAAAGCGTTGAAAATAGGTGGATTCATCTGTAACGACTTACTGATAAAACCTTGAAAAGTACTGTACCGCGTGGAAAGATTGACCTGTTCTTGTTCCATTGTGTGAGGCCGGTAGTCAATGTCGTTCCAGCTCACTCGTACGCACACGTCCGTGGTCCTCGCTGCAACCACGATCGCAGCTGCCCTCGTCGTCATCCCCACCCTCGCTGAGGGAAACGCGACGACCAGCGACGCGTTCTGCAACGCCCTGTCGGGGGCGGAAGGTCGTATCGCCGCTGAATACAATCCGCTTCTGGCGAGCTACGCCGCCGCAGCCGCGGGTAACTCTGCGACTCCCGCCCTGGACCCCGCCCATGAGTCCGAGCTGCGAGCTGCCCTCGCCGATGCGCAGGCTGCACTCGAGGCTGCGCAGCAGAGTGCCCTTGAGCCCGCAACGTCCGCCGGTGAGGCTGCGTCTGCAGCGGATACTGCGAGCCGTGGCCTCGACTGGGTCGACTGGTCCCAGGTCGACGACGCCACCCAGGCGCGCATCATCGAGGCTCTCGTCATTCAGAAGATGAACGCCTACCGAGCCAACGCTGGCCTGCCCGAGCTGGTTGTCTCCGATACGGTGACCACCGACGCTCGCGCGTGGAGCAAGCACATGTCGGACAGTGATGACTTCAACCACGACCCGGACTACAAGTACTTCGGCGCGGGCAAGCTCGACGGCGGTGACACGACCTACGCTGGTGAGAACATCGCCTACAACCATCGAGAGAACTCCGGCGACAAGTGGGGCGCCTATGGCACCTCCAAGAATCCGATGCAGGCGGCGGACGCACTCTTCGATCAGTGGAAGAACTCCTCTGGCCACGACAAGAACATGCTGGCCCAGAACAACGTTGTTGGCGTCGGCGTGCATATCGCGAAGCACGGTAACTTCACGCGTATCTACGGCACTCAGAAGTTCTACGCCGTCACCGGCGGCTCGCCCAACGTGTCGCGCTTCCACACGACTGGCGATACTGCGTCCGCGTACGGCTTCGACGGTGCCGCTTTCAACGCCGACAACACCAACTACGTCTCCGGCCTCGCGGGTGGCGGCGACGCGCAGCGCGCCAACTCCTGGCAGAACAAGGTGGGTTCCCTTCCCGGTGTCGCCCTCCCCGTTGACGTGTCGAGCCTCCCCGCAAACGCTGGATCTGCTGCGCCCGCGACCTCGACGCCCGCACCCGCCGACACCGTACCCTCTGCTGAGCGTCAGCAGGCCGTGATCGACGCGCAGGCATCTGTCAACGCCGCTCAGGCTGCTCGGGATGAGTATCTGGCCTCGGCTGAGGAAAGGAAGCCCGTCACCTCTCTCGTGGATATCGACGCTGAGCTTGATCGTGTCGCGGAGTCCATTGCATCCCAGACCGCCGTGCGCCCCGAAAAGGATGGTGGCGTCACACTGCAGGGTGGCGAGAACGCTGGCCGCTACTTGACCGCCACCGAGTATCGCGATGCCCTCACGCGTTGCACGACCCTCTCTGTCGAGCAGGATGGCAACAACCTCTCCGTGGGTGACGGGGTAGATTCGACGCCGGATCAGCAGGCCCCGTCGGTTGAGACACCCGCGCTCGCGAACGGCGATGAGAACCCCTCCGTGGGCCAGGAGCCCGGTCAGACGCCCGCTCCTTCCGTTCCGTCTGCTGCCCCCTCCGCTCCCGCAAACGGTGGTGGCGACCCGGCTTCGGAGCCCTCAGCTCCCGCCAACGGTGATGGCAACCCGTCTGTCACGCCTTCCGCCCCCGCGAACGGTGATGGCAACCCGGCTGCACCTGAGACGAGCACTCCCGCCGACGATCAGGGCGTGGTGACCGCTCGCCTCGACATCACCCCGAGTGCTGATCCGACGCAGGTATCCGTCCCCGCAGCCCAGGATGCTTCCACCCCGACGCAGGCGCGCGCTGATGCCCTCGCAGCGACCGGTGCGTCCTCCGTGTGGGTGGGCGTGGGAGCCGTCGCGGTTCTGGTCGCTGGAGCCGGTGCGGTTGTCGCATCGCGTCGAGCCAAACGCTGACGCAACACTCTGAAGCCCCGCCGGTGAGTTCGCTCATCGGCGGGGCTTTTTCGTGCGTATTGATGCCTTTTCGCTGCGACTGGAAACGTGGATGGCGTCTTATTTGGTGCGTCATATTACCTTGTGCATAGTCAGTAAAGGAATGCTGCGAAACTAATGTGCATTCGTCGACAGAGCATACCTGTCCCGCTGAAGGGATGTGCGCGCTCACCATCTTCTATTCAGAGAGGAATAAGATATGCGACCCATCAATCTGCGCAGGAGCGTGATGGCGGCCCTTGGTGCTGCCGCCCTCGTTGTTGGTCCGTTGGCTCCCGCTTATGCCTTCCCAGCCGTCCCGAGCCAAGGCGGTGAGCCTGTGGGCGTCGCCGCCGAGGTCCCGATGGGGGAGCCGACGGCGGATCCCACCGCTGAACCTACCCCGGATCCAGCCCCCACCCCGGATCCAGCCCCCGCGCCGAAGCCCTCGTGGAAGATGGATTCGGTGGGCTGGTGGTACGACCTGGACAATGGGTCGTACGCACGTGATGAAAAGCGTGACATTGATGGGGCAACATACCGATTCAACGGTAGCGGATACATGGTGACCGGATGGTACAACCTTGGGGGAGCGTGGGAGTACTTTGCGCCCTCGGGTGCTCAGGTGCGTGGATGGGCCAACGTGTCGGGAACCTGGTACTTCCTGGACCCGCAGAGCGGAGTAATGCGTACTGGCTGGATCACGGTCGATGGCACTTGGTACTACCTGGGTGCCTCTGGTGCGATGGCGACTGGCTGGCTGAACCAGGGCGGTACCTGGTATTACTTCGGTGCTTCGGGAGCGATGGTGCGCGGATGGAGTGCGATTGGTGGTTCCTGGTACTACTTCAACGAGTCGGGTGCGATGGTCACCGGCTGGCTCAAGCAGGGAGGCTCCTGGTACTTCCTGAACTCCTCCGGCGCCATGAAGACCGGCTGGCTCAGCCAGGGCGGTACCTGGTTCTACCTGAACGGCTCGGGCGTCATGGTGAGTGGTTGGAACGCGATCGGTGGTTCCTGGTACTACTTCAATGAGTCCGGCGCGATGGTCACCGGTTGGCTCAGCCAGGGAGGCTCCTGGTACTACCTGAACGCGTCCGGCGTCATGGTGACAGGTACTCAGTGGATCGGCGGCGAGCGCCACTGGTTCTACGACTCGGGCGCATGGTGGGGCCTGTACCCGGTCGCCTCGGCAGGCAATGGATCGCGAGGGGCGGATGTCGCAACCGGCAATCGCTACAAGGCAATCTGTCACGATGGGTCTGAGAGCTTTTCGTCTCCGGGGGCTTCTGACTATCGGGGTATGTGTGCCGGGCACGGAGGAATTGCATACAAGCTTGGGTATGGTTGGTGACCTTCTGAGTGCTCGTGCGCGGTGATGCGTCATCGGTGGTTTCGTCGGCAAGAATGCTTGCCGACGAGACCTTTTCTTGGCGTTGAGGCGCTGCGATCGTCTCCGAGTTTCCGAGCCTGCGAAACTTCGGAGCTCGCCGGGGTTGTTCGGCCTCGCCGGTGGACGCCTGTGTCTCGGACGCGGCCCTACCTGTGAATTGGGGTGTGCGGCGACGAGCGTTCCGATGTCTTGGCTCCGTTGCATTAACGATGTCTCGGCTCTTAGTGCCGCGGCATACCTGGATCGGGTGAGGGGCCGGAATATGGCGTGTATCACGAACGGCAAGAGTCCCTGATTCTATCCCTCATGCTCCTGGAGGGGAGTGAGGCGGCGAGGTTAGACAGTGTGGGCGAGGCTGTGAATGCGCGTTGTGAACACCCCGTCGAGCTGGGATAAGATCCCGGCCTAACCGTGAGGGATAGGGCTGGCCGTCTCCGTTTGTCCTATGGTTATCGAGGCGCTTTGACATGAGCACTTGATTATCAAGGAACCGTTATGTATACTCAGCAATGCGTTACTACAAAACCCTAGTGAGTGAGGTGGCGCCATTCACATTCGTTCCAACGAAGCCTACGCAGGATGTGCGCCTCACGAAAGGAAAGCCCATGCGCCCCATCAATGTTCGCACTCTTATGATCGCCGCC